>Ga0102812_10002079_pt1 | contig 13619 bp, 8 predicted proteins | sample ColrivemetaGS713_FD_79334 | JGI IMG/M metagenome (GOLD analysis project Ga0102812, IMG submission 79334) | Estuarine microbial communities from the Columbia River estuary - Flood tide ETM metaG S.713 | ecosystem: Environmental > Aquatic > Marine > Intertidal zone > Estuary | place: USA: Columbia... | reverse complement strand
TGTTGATGGAGATGAGACAGAATTAAAAAATTCCTTATCATTAAGAAAGCATACATACTATGAGATTAAGGGAATATCTGAACTGAGAGTTGGAACAAACTCTGATGATAATCCAGTAGATGTTCTACAGATGAGTATAGCCAACCCTGGATCAGTATATACCGATGATCATGTTGCATTTAATGCAGATAAAGATAATAAGAATCCAGAACTGAGTAACACTACTGGTGAGAATAGGTTCCCAGTTAACGAGATAAGAATAAGACCTGGGAATAGACTACATGTTAAGGCAGGTTATGGTAACAATCCAAATGAGCTTGAGACCATCTTTAATGGTGTAATAACTCAGGTAGGTGGAGAGGCTACGCTAACAGTTGAAGCTGAAGGTTTTGGTAGAGAGTTAATAGCATATGAACATGGTGATGATCCATCCGATGATAACTTTTTTATGAGTGCAGACACTGACTCAATTATAGCAAGTGCATTATACTCAAGTGAAATAGAGCATTTCGGTACGATGAAATGGCATCTACCTTTTCAGGCTGGCCCAGACCCAGAAGCTAGATCACTAGGTTCAATTAGTCCATTTGGGCTGTTTGCATATAGCGCTAAGACAAGACTGTTCTCAAACATATTTAGTGAGTCATTAAAGTTAGACACATTTAAATCAAACATAACAGGAGTATTCGACATATTTGGAGGAAGACAAGCAGCCTACGATTTCCCTATATATAGAAGTACCCCATGGAATATGCTTAAGCAGATGGAGTACAGACATCCAGGTACACTATCAAAGCCAGTACTATATGGAGATAGACATTCATACTTCTTTGGAATTAAAGAGCAGCTATATATCTATAGGGATTTAGCCAATGGGATAATGGCTGAGTCATCTACCTTAAGAAATATATTTGGTCCACAGAATAAAAATACACTTTATAAAAAGTTAAGAAGTAAAAGATTTAAGCCAGTTTGTGACTTTCATATATTCTCATCAGACCATAACATAATTGAAAACAACCTAAGAGTAACAGACAATTTTAATACAGTACTCAATGTTCAATATTATGGTGATCAAAGTAAAATAGAAGATGGAGACTTCGACTATTATGAAATGAAGATAGATGATAATCTAAAACCTTCAGCTCATAGGCGAGGAGAGTTTTCAATGCTTGGTATACATGGTAAGTATATGGCATACAAGTATGGATCAGTAGGACTAAGAAGAGAAGCAGAGAAGATGTATGATGGTACGATATGTGTAATAGGTAATCCAAATATTAAAGCTGGAGACTATGCTGGTCTGTATGACGAGTATAGATCTTTAAGAGGTATAGTTAAGATAAGAGAATGTGTACACGAGTTCTCTCTTAACGGTGGATATGTTACTAAAATAACTCCTGGCCTATATTGTGAGTCTGCTCATTTTGATTACTCTAAGTTATTTAGTACATTATTCATAGCAGCAGGTAGGGCCGTTGATGAGATAAAGGTTAGAACAGAAGTATCATTCCAATCAGACCCAACATACTTAAGGTCTATGCTAATGCTAAATATATCTAATGACATTTTAGGTAAAGAGTTCGGCCCAGGTACTGTAGATACAAACTATCAGAATACGGTGGGGGCAGCTTTATCAACAGCTACTACTGCAGGTCTTACAGCAGTGACAATGAGTACTGCATATTCTCTACTTTCTAAGAGTGATAAGATGAGAAAGTTTCTAACAAACGGAGTATTTAAGGCTGCAGACCTTGCATTAAGGGGAGGTGCTGCTGCTGCAAGTTTAACTACAAAAGCTACTGGTGCATTAACCGCAACCTTTGGTACAAGCAGAGTTGCACTACTAGGTGTTACCGCTATAAATACTGCTACCACAGCTGCTAGACTAGGAATAGGTTTAGCAAGAATGGCAGGCCCTATTGGTTGGGCCATAGGACTTGTAATAGGATTGTTTACTGCAAAGCTAGAGGAAATAGAATCAACTAGACAGCCAGTAAGAATATACCCCTTACAATTAAAAGGTATGCCATACCTAGGTGGTATAAATGGATTTAAAGAAAACTCATACTTTGAGTCAGTAGGAGAAGAGATTAAAGGTACGGCAGAAAACATAGCAGTCATCAGTAGGTTTATGACATCTAGTAATGATAGGATATAGTTTATGAAATCAATTATGCAAGAAGAAATTGCAAAGATTAGATACTTTCAACCTTCCTATGAGGAAGGTATAATAGAGTCTGTATCATCAGAAGGTAATAAGTTATTTGTAATAGTTAGAAGACCTAATGTAGATGGTGTTGATAGTAATGGCAATGCCATCAAGGTTGATGGTACACTATTTGGCAATGAAGCTAATCTTAGTGAAGATGAAGTAACACTTACTGAATTAAAGATCCCATCAGATGTAGATCTTAGTCAGTCTATAATTGATCCAGACACATACATAGGTAGAAGAGTCTTAATTAAAATGGTTGCTGGACATCCATCAGGCTGCATTCTTAAGGAGCAAAGTGATCTAGATCCTAGTATAATAACTAAAGAACAGATATATAATGCAAGGATGGCAGATCCAAGTAGAAGTTTAAAATCAGATGCCTCTAAAAGCTTTCTTAAGAAAGAGTATAATCTTACTGATAAGCAAATAGCAACCATTTCAGAATCAACATATGGTAGTGTTAAGCCAAAAGGCTTTAGATTAACAAGCGCTGGAACATCTACCTGGGTTGATCAAACAGAGCAAGATCAGAAAGGAACTAAAGATATTAGTGACACTGCATCTATATCAACTAATGTTCCAGGAACTAAGCTAAGAACTAAAACGTGCTACTATCATGCAAAGGTGTTTTCGGGTAAATGAAAGTAATAAAGTCATCAATAAATTCATTAAGTCATGCAGAGTTTTCTGATACTAATATAAGAATTGCATCAGGACCAATGTCTCTAGTGGTAGATGAACAAGGCGGAAACTTTGTTCAGGGCCCAATATCATTCTCCTCACCTTTTACAAGCATGCGATTTGGTGGAATATTTAAATTTAATCCACTACTATTCCTAGGCATACCATCTACCTTAGTTACTCCAATGCCTACGTTTATAATTGATCCACCAATAAAAAATCTTGGTGCGATGCTATCAACAGCTTCAATAGTTTTATCGGCAATATAATATGGGACAAGTAATAAATAAAGACGTAAAGTTTGACAGGTACGGAGACTATAGTTTCTTTGGAAACGATATTAATACAGTATCTTCAGCTAAGGATATTTTATATCAAAATATAATTGATAGATTAATCTCTAACTTTAACGACTATGAACTAGACCCAACACTAGGTGCAGACATATCTTCAAACATAGGTAGAAGAAATAGTTTAGATCTAGAAGTGAAAATAAAAGAGAAAGTAAAGGCTGCACTAGTCTCAGATAGTTTCTTAGATCCTAATGAAGTAGTGATAACTACGATGAGAGAAGATGAAAGAATCTTCCTTAGGATCTCAATACTTCAAGGAACATCACGTACTATGAAAGAGCTCTTTAAAATAAATACAATCTTCAATACATCATCAGGTTTACTGTATGCCACAAATTGATTACGACAAAAGGGCTGCTTCAAGCAACTCATTAATTAAGATAAGTAGATCTACCGGTATAGATAACTTCTCAAGAACATCTAAGATTAGAGCTATATCGGAAATAGTATCTGAAGACATATCAATCTACACTGACATATCAACTGATATAATGAATAATATGTATTCAACTTCAGCTGAAGGTAGATATTTAGACCTTAAGGGTTCTGAGTTCGGCGTATATAGAAATACTATCGACTCAATAGATATTAAGTCAGTGGATAATATTATAAGATTAAAGCCACGAGATGAGAATACTTCATTCTCAGAAATATTTGGTTCAGTTAGAAACATATATAAGTTCGAAGAGATAGATCTTGGAAGTAACTTTAAATTAGTTATAACTGAAAATACTCAAGTAACCCCTCAATCATCTGAAGTATTTTTATCAGGCAGGGTTGTAAGTATTGATAGAGACACTGGTATACAGATCAATGAAGGTGATACATTTAAAGTTCCAGATACAATGCTAGACATATCTTTCGAAGCTAGTAGTCTTCAAATAGTATTTGATAAACCAATCTCTCTAGAAGTAGGCAGCGAGTCAGATGAAGACTTTAGACCAAGAGTTATATTTGCAAGAGATAATTCAAAGTTTGGAGTATCAGGATCTATAATTAGGTCATTGTCTGATGTTCCTGGACTTTCTGGGTCTACCGTATATATGGATGAGAGGGGCTCTGGGACTGTAGACGTAGGTATAATCACACAGAAGCTAGCAGCAGGCGAAGAGGATCAATCAATAGACTCAATTAAGAGAATGGTTGAATACAGATTAAGGTCGGTTGTGGCAGAGGGTATAGACTATCAGGTATTTATACCAGAAGAATTAAAGCTAATAGTTACATTTACATATGAGTCAGATGTAGCAATACCAGATCAAACTATAATAGATACAATCTATCAGGCAATAGAGAATATAAATATCTATGGTACCGTAGGCGTCATCTCTGCATCTGCGATAGAAAAAGAGGCAGACAGTATACTGGACTCTATAGCATCTATAGACATTAAAACACTATCACTGCTAGATACCCAGATAGAAGAGTATATTTCATTTGGAGCATCATCCGTAGTTGCACCGAAAGGTATGTTCATATCTATAAATAAATCAGATATAGAAAAGGCGTAATATGGAATATCATTTTAGTCTAGGCTACTCAGTTCAGATAGACAGTCTAATAAATAGCTACGTATCAATACTGACTGAGCAGTCAGCAGTTGTTCCTGGCGAAACAATATTAGCAGTAGGTGATGGATACTTCGATGTATCTCTATACACTAACTATGATCCCTTACATATAAATACAGTATATGAATATGAGTGGAAGCTTGATGACAATACTGTAATAGGTAGTACTCAAAATCTATCATGGGACGTACCATTAAATACTGAGTTAAGAACTAGCTATCAAATACAATTAGAGGTAAGTGCTTACACTAATGATGGAGGTGCAAATGTATTACAATATAGTTCTACAGCATATAAGACATTCACTCTTCCAGAACTTCCTTCTAATATTACATATGACTTTACTCTTAATAGCATAACAACACTATCAGAATATCAATATTCAAATATGGATATACATAGATTTTTATCTTACTTTCCAAAATGGTCTAGTGCCAATAAGAACTTCTATAGTAATGCCAGCAAGATGTTGTCACCACTATTAGAAAGAGTCTCACACTCAGCAGACAGATATGATACATATATTGAAAATAATTCTACTGATGGTGTTCACTTTGGCTTTAGAGAGTATGAGTATGAAATAGTATCTACAAGCGTTCCTAGGCTTATAAGAACTGAATATGGAGTATGTCCATATGTTGGTGAGCATTCATCTTTCTCTCTTGAGAGTATACCTGTAAGAGCTATAAAAGAAGAAGAGGCATTTAAGTTCGTAAAAGAGAAGTATACTGTTGAATTCTTATCTTCTCCAATAGTATTCACATACGGATCCCACCTATTTATAAAAGATAGTACTGCAGCACTAGATAGTGCGTCACAGGTAATACTTGTAGGCATAGACGAAGACGGCAAGAGAATAAAAGAAACACTACTACTAATTTCCCCAACACCAGTGGAAACAATAAATAAGTTTAGGGCTATATATAAAGTAGTCTCTTCTGGTGAGATAGAGATAATGACATATCTAGATCTTGAAAATGATACCTCTTTCTCAAACGGAATCAACTTACAGAAGAGAATAACAACTAGAGATGGAACATACTTTGATCCAAACTTTAATCTAGAAGATAACGTCTTATACATATTAAATGGTAATTCTATATCCAGGAAAGATGAGTATAGATTCTACTTCAATCAAGCACCTAGTAAGTACTTCATTAATAATTTGCTAGACGTGATACACCTTAGGGGAACAGACCTTTATGCCAGTAAGCTAATGCTTGACTACTATAATCTGGGATCAACAAATTCATCTACAAACAATAATGGATTCATATACCTAGAAGACGAGAATACAGTTATAGGTGAAGACCTAAATGTGGTAGTTAACATGGGTAAGGTAATGGATGAGTATGGTCCTGCCTCTATTAGATTGGCAATAAGAAATGGTGAAGAAGTAAAGTACCTATCATCTAACCTACAGCTTGTCGATGATAAGAATACTTGGCTACAGGTAGGTAATACATCTAGGCAAATTATATTCTCAATACCAGTAACAAATACTGATCCATACATAGTTGAACTAAAGATAAGTAATAGAAGTGATCCTTTGTATGCTATGGGATACATGAATAATATGGATGAGTATAAGATATCAAGTAATGTGTCTGATATATTTATATACAATAAAGACCTTTGGAAGATGTCTACTACTGGTGAATACTATAAGCTCTCGCCTGTAAGACTTGGCTTCACAAGCAGTGTTAATAGGCTACATCTATTTAATGATTTTAATGATTTGGAATTTTTATGAGTGCAATAATTAAGACACCTATTTCAGACAAGGTAAACAAGAAGTCTGGAGTAACAAGAGAAGATGTTTTATCTACGATAAATAGTGATAGTTTTCCTGCCATATATGTTGATGATAGTGCAGAACTATCAGTGTCGGGAGGTATACTTAAGTGCGGTACATTAGAGGTATATCTTATAGAGAAAACTATTATTGAATTAGTTAAGATTTTAAGAGATAATGGTTTCAACGCTTTTATAACAGATCCTAAAATGTCTGCATGCCCAGCAATACTTCTGAATGATTTCGAATCTAAACTAATTACAAATATAGAAGCAGACTCATCGCCACTAAGGCTTTCAGAGTATCACGCCAAGTCCTCAAAGAATCTTGTTAAGTTAGATGAACTAAACATAAAGAGAGAAGTCTTAAGCATCGTAGACATAGAACCAGCTGTTGACCTACACTATTCAACAGACAAGAGAGATGAACTCCACTATGAGATAGATGGGGATCTTCTTTACATAAACAACATACATAAGTCAGTTGTGTGCCTCATTAGCTATACTGTGAATAAGTATTTTCTGTTTTGCAGTAAAGAGAATATCCTTAATAGCTACAAGATAGTGGACACATATAACAAGGCAGAAGTTAATAGTATAGAACTATTTAACTTACTTAAGGCCACAAATTCAAACAATAAAGATGTAGCATAATGCCAAAAATAAGTTATCAAGCTAAGATATCGAATAATAAATATGAAGACAATATAGAGTTCTCATTTGATAATCTAAGATTTGGAAGCAGACCTAAAACTAGTAAACCTAGTAGAAAGATAATAGATTACAAAAACTATCCAAGCATGCTAACAGATGGTTGGCTAGAGTCTCCCGAAGTATTAGATGAAAATAATATCATAAGCATTTCAGATTCAAAGTTTATAAAAAATGGTAGTAAGATACTACCATCATTAAATGGTCTAAGCACAGCAGCCTATAAAGAAATAAGAATAGACTCACAAGAATATGTAGACATATTCGGCACAGAACCAACACTTGGCGCACCATCCATAAGTTCATTTCTAAATCCAAAGGCCTACATGTTCAAAAGGCATAATGGAAAGGTGTCTATACATGAAGAATTTACTCATAAGATAACTGGAACAGATGACACAAGCGTAGCAAGAAACGAATTCATATCAAAAGAATTTTCAAATACAAGATACATACTCTTTGGAATTAAAAAGCCAATCCCTTTAACAGAATATAAAGATAGTAACATTGACCTAGGTATAAATGACTACCTATCGTTATCATTAAATCTATCTACAGCATTAACTAATCTAGGAATAACAGAAGAAGAGTTCCTGGATTTGTCAGACTACATAAGTTTAGACTCATTAAGAATAAGAAGCTGGGACATAAAAAACATCAAGGTAACTCTTAAGGCAAAATACTTTCCTATATATCCACATGTAACTGTAATAGCAGACATGGAGAATGGCTTACAGCAAATAGGTCTAGATTTCCTTAATGATGTGTCACCTAATAGAGGTATAGTTAGTCTAAATGGTTCTGCTGTGAGTAAGACGATGGGTGAATGTAAGGGCTTCTATTTATTCTATGGTTGTGTACCAAGCGTATACCATAATAGTGAACAGTTTAGTATACCAGTACATGAACTACTTTCTGAATTAGATGGTATAACACCTATTGAAATCAATAACAGGGAGCAAGAAGGTCAAGTTGCTATTACTGAACCTATGATTGCTATAGCTAGAGACATAAAATATAGTTCAGCAAATACAGGTCTAATAATACCTGAACACTATAAGAATGTTTTCATAGAGCCTTCATCTCCGCTAATAATAAATGGCGACATGTATGATCAGAACACTAGGATGTATTTCAATAATAATGGTAAAATAAATCTTGAGATATCTGCACCAGACCATCTGTTTGACCTAGTAGAGAAAGCAAGCTTACTGTCTAATAATACTATTCAGGTACAGAGTAGAATAGTTGGTGAGGCAGCAGCACTATATGGTTTATTCACAAATGTTGATGCTAGTAGACTTTCTCTTATGTCTGTACATAAACTATCTGACTCCACAATTGATCCAGAAACTATAAAGGTTGCTGAAGCAGTCGGATATGGATTAGGTAAGTACTCTGCAGGTGGATTCTCCTTGGGAGAAATAACTACTTATCAGTCTACAGTTACCTATACCAATGAGAACCCTTATGATTACAGCAATGAATATACGAGAAATATATCAGTAAGAATAGTCCCAGAGAAGGATGGGTACGATTTCATTCTTCCAGCTTGGACAATCAAAACCAATATTAAAGTCTATGAAATGTCCGAGAAGCATTATGAAACATTTAGCGGGTGGAAATTTATTGAACCTGATATAATTATGCTAGACAAAGACAAGATTCATCCAACAAGAACATATGAAATAGTTTATGAAGCAATAGCCTCACCATATATTCCTAATGTAAACCTATTGGATAACACTATAAATATTATTTCAGACAAAGATCCAGCATCGGCTTATCCATCTTTTAAGGGTCTATATTTACTATCTAGTAAAGAAATTAAAATAAGAATTGGATACATAAATAGCCTTGGAGCTAAAGATTACTTCTCTAATGAAGCTACGGTCCACTTAATAATAACTAATGACTACTTAGACCAAACTATAACAAGACTTAAGTCTATATCATTTTAGGTAAAATAAATAATGAGCAATTTTGGAAACATATACAGTAAACCACCTATTTATTTAATAGATGGAATAACAAAAGAAGAGACCATAGTTGACTATGCACTTCAAGTCGAAACAGGCTTTGAGAAAGTAGGAGACTTAATAGGTAATATACATGGACTTGGCATAGATACTGTATCCGAACCGAGATTCATAAATAGTATAGCTACTGCCATAGGTGACATGTCTAAGATATCTCCAGAGATACCTTTTGGAATAACATACAGTTCGTATGTTGAGAACTTCTCTAATGATGGCGCTACAAAAGATTTCGTATTAGACTTAGTTCCAGTCATATCAGGCTCTCACCCAGTAGCCATAATCGCTCCTGATAATGTAGGACTAGATTGGAACTATAAGAATTCAATATCTGAGCTTTCAGTAATAGGTGACTACACTCTAGATGGAAGAGTTATAACATTTTATATAGCTCCAGAGAATCAGTTCTCTCTATCTTATGATGGTGTACATCCTTCTACAGTTACATCTCAGGGCTTTATGCCAAATGTTTATCCTAGTCCAGTACTACTTGAGTCAGGAGCGGTAGTAAGACCTACAGTTGAGATAAGACCAAGTGGTAGAGTAAGACTTACAATAGCTAAGACTAATCTAAATTCTGATAATAGTGAGTTTGGATCAAACCTAACACTAAAATTTAATGACTTAATCCAACCATTTGTAAATTCCATAGGCTCAACCAAATGCCCTTCTGAGTTCATATCTGCATGGATAAAAACCGTAGATGGATATAGAAGACTAGATACCAGAGATATATACATACTTTCAGACTCGATGTTTGAGTTGGACACAGATGAATACATTGAGACAACTGACACTATAGTAATGTCAATTGCTAACATAACACTTTCAGATGTTATAAAGGATATATATAGTACCCTACTTTCTCATAATCATGACAAGGAAGGTATAACTGCAACACTAGACCACTCTAATCTAATTAATTTAGTACCAGTATCAACTAAGTCTGAAGTAGTATATGCAGGTTCAATTATAGCTGGTAATGATCATCCACAATATTTCCATAGAGAAGGATATAAAGAGGGAGACGCAGGTACCTACAACAATGCTGTCATAGGTGACATACTGTTAGCATCTACAGACTCATCTTCTTTATTTAATAATATAGATGCAGACTCTAATAGATTAACTTTTGGTTCAACTACTGAAGGCATATCGTTAAAGTATAGATATCTAGAGAAAGACTTATTTCTTTATAGTCCAGAGAATGGACTTAGCATAAGTTCTAAAACAGGTGCAGGAAAGCAAGGTGTTGGACTAAATATTGATGGGCATGAACTATATAATTATACAGATGACCTAACAATATCTTCATCAAGCGGTAAGGTAAGAGTTTCTAATCAGGATGAACTATCTCTTGGAGAACTGGAAGCGTATACACTTACATCAACTGTAGCCAATATATCTGAAAGGATAACTATAGGTTCTGGTGGACTAATAACTATTGGTGGATTAACTTTTGCTGACATAGCTTCAGAAGTTGTAGTTAGTGGCTCTAATGTATTAAGAATTAATGCACCTACTTTTATAACAAGTCTTTCTGGCAACTACATACTAGATGACGAAAGCACAATATCTTTTGGTGACTTATCCACAGGCTTCTCTAAGGCTACAGGAACCACTCAGGCACTGTTTACTTCATCTCTACCCTTAGGCTTAAATAATACAGGAAGAGGCACAGGTCTAAGTATAGTAGGCTCTAAAGAGTATGCTAACATCTACTCTGCTTCACCAGCAGGTGCAGAGTCTACAATATCTGATCATGACCTATATGTTGAGTCAGCAGATGGTGAAGTATATTTCATAAAGACAACAGATGAAGATCAAACTGTAGATAATGAAGTATTCACATGGAAGAATACTGAGTCAGGAAAGACCAGAGTAGACAATCTTCAGTCGTGGCCTAAGGCAGGCATAAATGCTGGAGACAGCTCGTTCAACAGACTTAGGGTTAACACTTCTTCTATAAAAGAAAGAAGAGGACTATCTTTTGGTGACCTTAATCACATGTATGTTACTGGAAGTGGAACAGCATGCCCTTCTGGTTGGATGGTACTTGAGTCTCAAAATGGTGTAGTGCTAACTCAGTCAACATCTGATGCAATAGACTGTCAAACAATATCATACTCAGAACTTACTACCGGAGACATCCAGTCATTCGGTTCATTCATAGCGGAATCAGACATCTCTGCAGGTGGAAACATCAGAGCAGCTGGTGACATAATCGGTACCAACCTTTCTATCACAGAAGATATAGAGGTAGAAGGTGAGTCAAGATTTAAGGACTCAGCTGTATTTGAAGGATCAACTAGTTTCCTAGGCGACTCAACATTTAATACAAACGTATCTGTTAAGGGTACCGTTAATGTAGTTAATGGAGTTAATGCAGGGTCACTGAAGGTAGATGGTATTGCAAGTTTCTTACAGATAGCAAACTTCAAGTCATCAACCACTATGGAGAAAGATCTTACTGTACAAAGCAATCTCAGGGTTGAAGGTAAGACCATACTTGATGGCAAGCTTATTGTAGAAGAGATAAATGCTGGGCCCGTAGTAGCTTCAAAAATAGAAGCAACAGATATCATAAATGCAAACGGTGGTATTGATACAAGAGGTGACATCAATGTTGATGGTAACCTTACTGTCAAAAATATAATAAATACACAATCTAATCTGATAGTTAATGATACATTGTTTTCAGATAAGATAGTTGCTAGGTCGGGCATAACCTCTCAGGGTGACGTAGACATAAGTACTTCTCTATCAGTTAAAGGTTCTACATCATTAGGAATATCTGGCGGTAAGCTTACTGTATTTGGTGACACATCTCTTAATGGAGAATCATTCTCAGTAAGTGGCAAGACAGATATATATGGAGATGCAGAATTCCATGGATCATTCGACGTAAGCTCAAGTGCATCATTCTCTTCTACCGTACTAATTAAGGGTTCAACGACTATTGAGTCAGATATCACTGCAGACGGAACAGTTACTACAGGTTCGCTAATTTCTAATGGCCTAGCCAACCTAAAATTCGGTGCATTAATTACAGGCCTACTACAAACTGAAGATATCAAGGTTGACGGAAGAATCATATCTAGTGGAGATATAGTAGCATCAAGAATAAAAGCTAGTGGTGGATTAGAAGCATCTACTGATACAAGCTCAACAGTATTTGACCTTTCAGTAGGTGGAGCATTCTCTCAAACTAACTCTGGTGTAGAGGTAGAATTTGCAGGTGACGCATCATTCGCTAAGGCATTAGATGTAGGTGGTAAAATATCTGCAGGTTCTGAAATAGATATAGGTCAAGGAGATATAGTCTTAAAGAACAATGAGATTGTTCTGAAAGGTGAGACTGCTAATATTAAGGTTGCTACAGTTAACGTTGCTAATATCCAAGGTTCAGAAAATGGAGTAAGCATACCACTAGTAATACTACAGCAGAATGGCTCATTAGGATCTGTGCTAAGTAGTACTAAGTTTATAAAAATCTCTGATTCATACTTCGATGCGACAGCAATATTTACTGGGCAAGTTTATTGCACAGCACCACTATACGTATCAGAGATAAGAAGTCTAGATAACAATAGAGAATACATAGATATAACAGTAAAAGAGTCTTTCTATGCCGCATAAGATAAGTTATTCAGTACCTATAGGACCTAAGCATGACAAGTTTGGAGTGAGGAGATCTAGGTCTTCTGACGCCATTCTTATTATTGATAATAAAGATTCTGACTTTTCACTTATGGAAATAATTGAGAATAAGGATTCATATATTCCTAAAAGAATATTTAAAATTATAAAAGATGTGGGATCTACCAAGATACTAACTAACTCTGTCGATATAGGTATGACAGATATCGTACACAATGGCATAACTTACTTTTTTAAAACAAAAAAGAAGACAAAATACTTCAGCTCATTAAAGATAAATGGAATCACTCACGATAACTATGATGCAAACTTCATATATACTAATGAGACTAATGGGTACATTGAATACCTAGATGAGGACGATAAGGTAATCTCAAGAGAGCTAGGGGAATTCTATCCTATATTTATATGGGAGGGCATGGTTCACTTAAAGGATATTATGCTATTAGATGGTAAGACGTTCAAGTATTCACCAAGAGACTCGAAGATTCTAATAGAATGCAGTAAGGGAGATGTAACGATTGAGGCTAATTCAGACTCTATATTTAAGCTACATAATATTGGAGATGAATTTTACATAAATCCTTGTATATAT
>Ga0102812_10002075_pt1 | contig 13630 bp, 9 predicted proteins | sample ColrivemetaGS713_FD_79334 | JGI IMG/M metagenome (GOLD analysis project Ga0102812, IMG submission 79334) | Estuarine microbial communities from the Columbia River estuary - Flood tide ETM metaG S.713 | ecosystem: Environmental > Aquatic > Marine > Intertidal zone > Estuary | place: USA: Columbia... | reverse complement strand
TGCTAAACGTTGTCCACTTTGTGCGTTTAAGTTTATTATTACACTGTCATTGTAGGTTCCATTTGACAATGTACTAAAACCTATTGTAATTTTAGCTACTTCGCCTTCGGCAACACTATTTTCAACACTTTTTATAATAACATTGCTATTAGAAGAAGTTACTGTATAGCCAGTCAGGGTTTGATTTCCTGTATTTGTTAGGTATACTACTCTCTCTTGAGAAGTGGTAACATTTCCATAATTTATAGACTGTTGTAGCACTTCAGCTTGTTTAATAACAGGCTTTGTGTCTGTTCCTCCAAATACATTAATCCTCTCAATAAATTCTGGATGATCAACCATTGGGTTTCTATTTTTTTGGTAGGAGAATATGCTCTCATTTCGAGCAATTTCTATTGCACTTGGTCCAAATGTTTTGTGCCAATCTACTAGTGTAGCTTCTTGATTATCAATAAAATTGCTATAGTCTTGGTATCTTAAAACAAAGTAAAGCATTGCTCTTGCTGAAGCACCTTTTTGTTCGTCTCGAGGTTCAAAAACGCTACCGCCTAATTTACTTCCTCCATCGCTCCAAGAAGCATTACTTACTACTCCAAAGGGATAATTAGCTCTTCTGCCATTGGCTGTTTCATCTGTACTAAATAAATGATGCATATCTGCTCGCTCTGGCTCGTTTTGATTAAAGAGGCTTTGCGGCCAAGTGTGCTCGCAATTAAAGCTTTGCGAAGTTGCACCGCTTCGTGTATTAAATGTAGCTACTCTGCCGGTATATACGCAGGTTACTTTTCCATTTACATTATCAATTTCGCCATACATTTTATCTCGGGCTCCATTATAACCAAAGTTTACATAATTAGCTGATATTATTGATTTTAACTCATCTTTTAAAGCCTGGTGACTTTTATTAAACGTAGCATCATAATAGGTATCCGTATACCGTCCGTTTCCTGTTAAATCTATCCTATACTCACTTCCATCGCTTAAACTAAATAGCAATTCGCTGTTATATGCTAAATTATGTTTTGGCGAAAATTTAATTCTGAATTTTTGAGATTTTCCAGCTTCTATTGCGGTACTCCCAATAGTATACGAAAAAGCTTCGTTGTAAATTTTTACGATTCCAATAGTTAATAGCCTAGATGAAGTGTTTGTTACATCTACTCCTATCTCTTTATCTGCATTTGTAAAAACATCTCCAAAACTAACTTCGCTTGATGAAAGGGTTACTTGTGCAAAACCAAAACTAGAAATAAATACGATAAAAAGGACGGCTATTTTTCTCACGCCGCAAAAGTAATGGTAATGTATGAGCTATTTACTTCGACATAGCTTTCGCTTAAACATTGGTAACAAAATCTTAATATGTTGGTCGAAAACAAAATTAAAACCTGAAACAAACTAACAAAAATTCAGCAGATATTTCAGGCAACCCATTTTTCTTTTCATTCTTTTTAATAAATACAAATCAAAAATAGTACAATCTAAGTGTAAAACTAAATTTGCACAATGCTTTCAGAACTTTCGGCAATTAGCCCCGTAGATGGGCGATACAGAAGCAAAGTAGAAGTACTTGCTCCATACTTTTCGGAATATGCTCTTTTTAAATACCGCGTTTGGGTAGAAATTGAATATTTCATTGCTCTTTCAGACTTAGGTCTTTCTCAATTCCCTTCTGTTTCTGAAATGGAAAGAAAAAATTTACGAGCAATTTATCTAGATTTTAGTGAGAAAGAAGCCGCAAGAATTAAGGAGATTGAGCGAGTTACAAATCACGATGTAAAAGCGGTTGAATATTTTATTAAAGAAGAACTTAAGGGTACAGAATTAGAAGAATATCAGGAGTTTGTGCATTTCGGATTAACAAGCCAAGATATAAATAACACCGCTATTCCTTTTAGTTTAAAACAAGGATTAGATGACGTAATTATTCCAGAATATCAAAAAATAATACAACAGTTAACACACTTTGCAAAACAATGGCAGACTATTCCGTTGCTTAGCAGAACCCACGGTCAAGCGGCAACACCCACTACCGTTGGTAAGGAATTTGATGTCTTTGCCAAGCGACTTAGCATACAATTAGAAACGCTAAAAAACACCCCAATTAGTGCCAAATTTGGCGGTGCAACGGGTGCATACAATGCCCACCGATTAGCATTTCCACAAATAAACTGGCCGCAATTTGGAGATAAGTTGGTAGAAAACTTAGGCTTGATAAGAAGTTATCCAACTACGCAAATCGATCATTACGATCAACTAGCCGCTGTATTTGATTGTTTACGGAGAATCGACGTTATTTTGATGGATTTCGCAAAAGATGTTTGGCAGTATATCAGTATGGATTTCTTCAAACAAAAAATAATAAAAGGCGAGGTTGGTTCATCAGCTATGCCACATAAAGTAAACCCAATAGATTTTGAAAACGCCGAAGGAAATTTAGGAATTGCCAACGCAATTTTAGACCACTTAAGCAACAAACTGCCTGTGAGCAGATTACAACGCGATTTGACCGATAGTACCGTTTTGAGAAACGTTGGAGTACCGCTATCGCACATCCTTATTTCTTTAAAAAGTTTAGAAAAAGGAATGAGCAAATTAATACTAAACGAAATTGCAATTGAGGCAGATTTGAACAAGAACTGGGCGGTAGTTGCTGAAGCTATACAAACTATTTTAAGACGAGAAAAAATAGAAGGTGCATACGAATTGCTTAAAGATTTAACCAGAACTAACGATGGTATAAATGAACAGTCTATTGCCGCTTTTGTAGAAAAATTAACTGTTTCTGATAATGTTAAGGCGGAAATACGCCAAATTACACCATTTAATTATTTAGGCTATGCCGCAGAATAAAAAAACACTGGTAATTGGGGCAACCCCAAATCCTACTCGATTTGCATTTATAGCCACCGAAATGTTGCAAGATTACCAACACGAAGTGGTGTTATTTGGCATAAAAAAAGGAGATATAAATGGATTAAAAATCAATAACGAATGGCCTGTGGACCAAAACATTAACACCATAACGTTATACATTAATGCTACCTTACAAGAACAGTATTACGATAGAATACTTAATTCAGGAGCTTCTCGAATAATTTTTAATCCAGGTACCGAAAACACAGAATTAAGCAATTTAGCAAAGGACAAAAATATGGAAGCTTTAAATGTTTGCACATTAGTACTTTTGCGAACCAATCAATATTAAAAAATGAAGTTTAAATACATACTCTACACCTTATTCGCAGGCTTATTATTAGCATCTTGCGAAGGAAAACAAGCTAAGTTGCTGGGCAAAATAAAAGCAATAGAAAATTCGGAAAAAATAGGAACCAAAGATGGTTTAGCGGAGTTAGCAAAGTTGCACGCCGAATACGGAACAAGTTTTAATGATTCTGCTGCTAATGATTATTTATATGCCGCTGCACAATACTACTTCTACGAAAACAATGCAGAAGAGAGCAAAAGACTTTTACTTGCCTATTTATTGAGAGACGACAGCACAGAGCGTTTTAGAAACGCCGCTATTAACTTAGCTAAAATACATGCTGACGAAAAAGAATTTGGCAAAGCAGATGATTTAGTATCTGAAGTATTGGATAAAGTGCAACCTACCAACATGCAATGGGGCGACATTATAAGTATTTACTCCGCTAAAATAGAACAAAAGCAAGATGCAAAACCCAATGATTATGAGCGAATTGCATTAGCATACACCGCTACTAGTAATTTTGAGAAAGCATTAGAAAATTTGGATTTTGCGATAAACAACTTCCCTGAATATGATAAGCGAGGTGATTTAATTTACCGCTCTGGATTTATCGCTTGGAGCTATATGAGCAACGGAACTAAAGCAAAAGAATACTACGAACAGTTTCTAAAGTTATATCCAGATGACGATAAAGCGGCAGAAGTAAGGACTATTTTAAGTGAAAATATGCTAGAGAAAACAGACGAAGAAAACTTAGAATTAATAAAAAATAAAGCAGCACAAACTGCAAAAAAATAAATTTAATTGGTATGAAAAAAATAGCTCTTATTACGGGAACCACCGCAGGTATTGGAGAGGCAACAGCACATTTACTTGCAGAAAATGGTTTTAATTTAATTTTAAACGGAAGAAGAATAGATCGTTTAGAAAAACAGGCTAATGAACTTAAAGTAAAATATAATTGTGATTGCTTATTAATGCCCGTAGATGTAAGAGAGGCAAGAGCTGTTAAAGCATTTATTGATTCACTTTCTAAAGAATGGCAAAAAATAAATGTTTTGGTAAACAATGCTGGTTTAGCAGCGGGCTTAGACAACTTAGAAGATGGTGATATAGACCATTGGGATAGGATGATTGACACCAACATTAAAGGATTGCTTTACACCACAAAATACTTAATTCCATACTTGCGGCAAAACGAAGGACATATTGTAAATATAGGTTCTATTGCAGGTAAAGAAGTGTACCCAAACGGTAATGTGTATTGCGGCACTAAGCACATGGTAGATGCGTTAAACAAAGCAATGCGAAGAGAATTGGCAGAAAGCGGTATTAAAGTTTCAGCTGTTCATCCAGGAGCTGTGGAAACAGAATTTAGTTTGGTAAGACTAGAAGATGAGACAAAAGCCAAAATGGTATACGATGGTTTTGAGAACTTAATTGCTCAAGATATTGCAGACGCTGTGTGGTATGTTATTAGCCGCCCAAGAAGAGTTAACATAAACGAACTAATTATAATGCCTACTGCACAACCGGCAGCAGGCACTGTAATTAGAAATAAAGGTCTTTAATAACCAGCGGCACCAGCAATTCGGGTATCTCGCGAGTGTACGCTCATTACCGGAATTGGGCTACTGTTTACTAATTGTTGTGAGTAAGAATCCATAAACACTCCAGAACTTTCTGTTTCTGTCATTATAAGAAGTAAAGATGCATTTACTTTAGCTCCATATTCTATACACGTTTCTGGAACTAACTTACCAAGCTGTATATCCACTGTATATTTAACTCCCCTCTCAGCCAAATAGCGTTCGGTTTGTCTAACATATGCTGTCACGTGACTAGTCGCATCTTTTGAATCACTTTTAGAGACTCCCAAGATATGCACAGTAGCTCCGAATGCTTTAGCAAGCATAGCTGCATAAGGCACTTTTTGGCGAGTGGTATTAGAATCGGCAAGAGGAAGTAAAATATTCTCTAACTGCAATGCAGCAGCATTTTTAGATATACTTATTACTGGACAAGTTGAACTACTTACCACCTTAAAAGCATTGCTTCCCATCCAAAACGGCGTCCAGCCACTTTTACCATGAGTACCAATAATTATAAGAGCAAAATTACCCTCCTTTTCCAGTTTAATCACTTCATCATAAACCTTTCCTTTTTTCTCAACTATATTTAGCTGAATTCCTTTAGAAGATGAAAAGTCTTCTAAAAATCGTTTTGAATCTTGAAATGATAAGTCGCTTGTATCCGTAGTTACAAAGAGTGCTGTCAATTCCGATTCAAATTTTGCGGCGAGATCGCACGCTTTTTGTAGTGCAACCTTTGAGGTGTCACTATTGTCAAATGCAATTAGTATTTTTTCGAAAGCCATAGGCAAAAAATTAAGATTAGTGTAGGTAAAAGTAATAAATAAATTTAACAATGTAAATTTACCGACATAAAACTTACGTCGCTAATCGACCAACGGACAGTTTGAATTAACCAACGGAACGCACGCGATTTAAAATTAAATTAAATGACAACTAAAAATATTTCCGCAGCACTTATGTTGCTTTTCGTCGTAACAGCAGGCTGTACCAAACCACAAACGCCTCATTTTAAAGAACTTGAGAAGATTAAAATAACAAAAGCCAATAAAGATAGTTTACTGCTTGAAGCCACTGTTATATACAATAATCCCAACGCCTTTGGAGGCAAAGTAACCACTACAGATATTGACGTTTATGTAAATGACATTGCTATAGGTAGAATAAATCACGCAGGAGAAACAGAAATTCCTAAGTCATCAGATTTTGCAGTGCCTATTTCCATTAGTTTCAACCCAAAGGTAGTACTATCAGAAAATAAAGGATTTCTTGGCCAGGCCCTTAAGAGCTTTTTTAAAAATGAATTGCCTATAAGATTCGAGGGTACAGCGACAATGGAAATATTAAATATTCCATTTAAAGTACCTATAAATCAAATAGATACTGTTTCGCTTGGTTTAATTAATTAAAGCGAAACGAAACATCTAAGTCCTCAAGTTTTTTCTTGGTAATATCATCCATTTGTAAACGATAGCGGCTTGATGTAGCCTTTATTATCTTGCCATTAGCCGTTATTTTAAAAGCCAACTTTACTTTACCTCGTTCGTCTACTAAATCAAATAACGAGTGCATTAAGTCTTCGTTAATTCCCTCTACATCAATATTAAACGTAACTTGACTAAGCTGATTTTCAACTGCATCGGCCAAAAACACAATATCTTTAATATTTATGTCCAACTTATCAGGGTCTCGGTAACTCACCTCTCCTGTGCCTTTTATAAATATTTGTGCGTTCATTTCTATGTAGCCCTTAAATTGAACATATTTTTCGCCAAAAAGAGCAAACTCGTGTGTTCCAGAGAAATCTTCTATGATAAAAATCATAAACGGTTTTCCGTTTTTAGAAATGGAATCGCGAACTGCAGTTACCAAGCCTGCCATAAACAAATCTTTACCTACCAATTGCAAGCCTTGATCTTCTATATCCACCACCTGTAGGTTTGTAAAATGATCTACTTCAAATTTAAATTTATCTAACGGATGGCCAGAAATATAAATGCCTATTAGCTCTTTTTCTTTGTGCAGTTTTTCCAGCAATGTCCAAGGTTCTGTTTTAGGCAATTCGGGTTCTTTTAGTTCCATTTCATTAGAATCTCCAAACAGCGATGCTTGACTATTCATCTCATCATTTTGCACTTGGTTGCCATATTTAATGGCCAAGCCAATCCCTGTTTGTCCGTTAATTTCATCGGCATACGATGAGCGGTTTACACCAAACTCATCAAACGCTCCCGCTATTGCCAAGTTTTCTAATGATTTTTTATTTACAACGCGTTGGTTTGCTCTTTTGCATAAATCGAATACATTAGTATAAACACCATTTTCCTTTCGTTCTCTTATTATTTCGCTGGCCGCAGTATCGCCCACTCCTTTTATTGCACCTAAACCAAAACGAACTGCACCATCTTTATTTACACTAAATTTAGTTGCACTTTCATTCACATCTGGACCTAAAATGGCAATATTTTGTCGCTTACATTCATCCATAAAAAAACTTACTTTTTTAATATCTCCCATATTATGCGTAAGCACTGAAGCCATAAACTCCGCAGGATAATGAGCTTTTAAATAACCCGAATGAAACGCCAAATAAGCATAACATGTACTATGGCTTTTATTAAATGCATAGGAGGCAAATGCTTCCCAATCTTTCCATACCTTTTTAAGAATAATTTCTGGGTGTCCATTGTCTTGGCCTTGTGAAAGGAATAAATCGAGCAATTTATTCATCTCTTCAATTTTCTTTTTACCCATAGCTTTTCGCAAGCTATCTGCTTGCCCCTTGGTAAAGCCAGCTAGTTTTTGCGAAAGCAACATCACCTGCTCTTGGTATACGGTAATTCCATACGTGTCAGCCAAATACTCTTCCATTTCTGGCAAATCGTAGGCAATCTCCTCTCTCCCATGTTTACGAGCAATAAAGTTTTTTATGTACTCCATTGGCCCCGGACGATACAAGGCATTCATGGCAATTAAATCTTCAAACTTATTGGGCTTTAATGCTTTAAGATTTTTTTGCATTCCCGGACTTTCAAATTGGAAGACGCCATTTGTATTCCCTTTTGTAAACAACTCCAGCGTTTTTTCGTCGTTTAGCGGAATATCATCTGTTACAATGGTTATATCGTGTCTATCTTTTATTATAGCCACTGCATCTTTTATAATCGTTAAGGTTTTTAAACCCAAGAAATCCATTTTTAGCAGACCTGCACTCTCTACAACACTATTATCGAACTGCGTTACAAGTAAATCAGAATCTTTAGCTACAGTTACTGGTATGTATTTCCGAATATCGTCTGGTGTAATAATTACCCCACAAGCGTGTATTCCTGTGTTTCGCACAGAACCTTCCAGCCTACGAGCGGTTCGAATCATTTGCCCGATTTGGTCATCTTTTTGGGCTAAAACTCTAAAATCCTCTGCAGCTTTCACTTGGTCGGAGTTCATAGCGTCTTTTAGTTTTTTATCAATGCCCGCTTCATTTAATACTTTGCCTAAACTCGCACTTAAATGATCTGGAAACGATTTAGTTACTAAGTTTACTTCAGCCAGCGGAACATCCATTACGCGGCCTACATCTTTAAGCGAAGATCGAGCAGCCATACTACCATACGTAATAATTTGAGCTACTTGTTTTTGCCCATATTTTTCTATTACATAATCTATTACTTTTTGCCTGCCCTCGTCATCAAAATCAATATCAATATCGGGTAATGAAACCCTTTCCGGATTTAAAAAACGCTCAAAAAGTAGGTTGTATGCAATTGGGTCAACATTGGTAATTCCCAAACAATAGGCCACAGCACTACCTGCCGCACTTCCCCGCCCAGGACCAACGGAAACACCCATTTGCCTAGCTACGCTGGTAAAATCCTGTACAATTAAGAAATAACCCGGATAACCACTTTCTGCAATTACCTGCAACTCAAAATTCAATCGCTCTTCTATGTCTATCGACATTTGCGGATAACGACGCTTGGCCCCTTCAAACGTTAAATATTTGAGATACTCGTCTTGCGTTCTAAAACCTGCCGGCAAAACAAAGTTTGGAAGCAAAACATCCCGCTGCAAATTGGGTGTAGTAATGCTATCTACTATTCGGTTGGTATTGTCTAAAGCTTCAGGAATATCAGCAAATATTCGCCCCATTTCCTCTTGTGTTTTAAAGAAGAATTCGTTGTTGGGAAAAGCAAATCGCATTCCTTTTCCATACCCTTTTGGATCAGTAAGCTTAGAACCAGTGTTTACACACAGCAAAATATCGTGAGGAAAAGCATCTTCTTCCTCCATATAATGCGAATCGTTGGTAGCAATTACGTGCAGGTCGTATTTTTTTGCAAAACGGATAAGTGTTTGATTTACATCTTCTTGACTTAAACCTGTTCCATCTATATTTTCTAAGCCATGGCGTTGTAGTTCAATATAAAAATCATCGCCAAAAATCTTTATGTATTCTTTTACCAGTTCTTCTGCTTTTTCTTCGCCGTCAAACAAAATAGCTTGGGGTATTTCGGCCCCAATGCAACAAGATGTTGCAATTAAGCCCTCGCTATATTTCTTTAGGGTTTCTTTATCAATACGCGGAAATTTACCGTACAAACCTTCGGTATATCCTAGCGAACAAAGCATAGATAAATTTTCGTATCCTTTCTGATTTTTCGCAAGTAAAAGCTGATGATATCGCTTATCTTTCGTATCTCCAATAAACGAACGACGCGTTCTATCTGCCACCATATAAAACTCACAACCCACAATTGGTTTCACACCTTGTTTAAGTCCTTCGTTTACAAATTTAAACGCACCAAACATATTTCCATGGTCTGTAAGAGCCACGGCAGGCATTCCATCCGCCTTGGCTTTTTTAAACATATCTTCTATTTTAGAAGCTCCGTCTAGTAAAGAAAATTGACTATGATTATGGAGATGAGAGTAGGTTGGCATTTATTAAGGTCTATTTTAAAATATATTAATGGTTTATTTTTTCTGTGTTCTAAAAAAATGAAATGATCTAATTAGAAACATAAAAGCACAAGTTTACACGATTTTTAATTTTGATTTCCTAGGAAGTTATTGACCAATTGTGCATCACTTTTTAAATAAATTTATAGGACTTTGATTTTGAGGAATTTGTGAAATTGAAAAGGAAATTCAATGGTTTTATTAGACTAGAATTTTTATATATCAGTCAGATTAACCATCTAAAAATGCTTATCAACCAACTGCATTAATTACAACTTTTTACTTTTACCTACTATTTTCAAGCAGATAGTTTTAATATTGTCTCTACTTAAAAAGTCCCCTTGAAAAAAGTAATTCAATATATAACGAGCTATAAAAACGACCATTTAAATTGGTACGAACTTGCATTCGCTCTTTTATTTATGGCAAGCTTCGCTTGGTTTAATTATGGCACAACTATTCTGAGAGATTATTGGTACACCAATTATTGGAGCGGCAACATTTATCGTTTTTTCTTTGTGTTATACTTCTCTCCAATAGCACTTGGTTACCTCTCCTATTCATTTTTTAATAAGGATTGGAGCATTTGGAAAAATCCTAAATTTTGGTTGCTAATTTTATTGGCAGGTGCCACATTTGCAGGTAGAAGTTCAATCCACTTGGTTTTAGAACCCTTGTATGCTTCTTGGAGTAGTTTCGAACATATTGCTTGGCTAAAAGCGGTAGTTGGCACAGTGGTAAGAAGCGGAATGCTTCTTACTCCTCTCGCTATTTATTGGTATTTTGTTGATAGAAAGAACCAGCCCTATTATGGTTTTACCTTGAAGAATTTTGATACCAAGCCTTACTTTATGATGCTACTAATCATGCTGCCTCTCATTATATTAGCCAGTACACAAAGTGATTTTTTAGGGGCCTATCCTCGGGGACAGAAATTTGAATCGTTAGATATACATAATGCAGCACAATGGAAATATTTCGGTTTATACGAACTTATTTACGGACTAGATTTCATCAGTATAGAATTCTTTTTTAGAGGATTTATGGTTTTGGCATTTGTTGGCATTTTAGGCCCGAAAGCTATTCTGCCGATGGCAATGTTTTATGTAGTAATTCATTGGGGGAAACCTGCTGGCGAATTAGTTAGCTCGTTTTTTGGAGGAACCTTACTTGGCATTATTGCTTACTACAGTAAATCTATTTTAGGCGGAATTATTGTACATATGGGCATCGCTTGGATGATGGAAATTGGAGCTTTAATAGGAAACTACTTTAATACGTGAACGATTTTTTAAAGACCGAAATAAAGTTTTTAAAAGGTGTGGGTGCTGCCCGTGCCGAAATGCTAAACAAAGAGTTAGGCATTTTCACGTTCGAAGATTTATTGCATTTCTATCCTTATAGATATGTAGATAGAAGTCATTTTGATATGATTTCGCACTTAGATACAAACGCTACTTATGTTCAGCTAAAAGGGAGAATTACCCATTTAGAGGAAATTGCTTTTAAGAATGGTAGCAGATTGGTGGCCACGTTTTATGATGGCAGTGGCAAAATAGAATTGGTATGGTTTAGAGGTGTAAAATGGTTAAAAGCCAACATTAAAATAAACGAAGAAATTATCGTTTTCGGCAAGCCGACAAGCTTTAATAACAAGATAAACATCTCGCATCCAGAAATGGATACCACGGCGAATAGAGCCCTAAACGCACCGTTAGAAGCCATTTATTCGGGAACCGAGCAAATGCGAAATCGCAGGTTCGAAAGCAAGCAATTTAGACAAGTAATGCAGGTGTTGCTTGCCCACGATAAGCTAGATATTCCAGAGATATTTGATGCTGAATTCTTAGAAAAAAACAAATTGATTCCGAGAGGAAAAGCTTTTCGTTTTATCCATCAACCGCCAAGCCAGAAACACATAGATGCAGCCCAACATCGTTTTAAATTCGAAGAATTATTCTTTCTACAGTTTCCGTTTATTCGTGCCAAATTAGGTAGAATAGAGGCCAAACAAGGCATTGTTTTTAAATCAGAATCACCACTATTTCAAACCTTTATACAAAACCATTTACCCTTTGAACTTACTGGTGCTCAAGAACGCGTATTACGAGAAATAAAAACCGATTTATCCTCGGGCAAACAACTAAACCGACTGCTGCAAGGCGATGTAGGCAGTGGTAAAACCATTGTCGCTTTTTTGTGCGTACTAATGGCAATAGACAATGACTACCAAGCAAGCCTAATGGCTCCAACCGAAATTTTAGCAACACAGCATTATTTAGGATTAAAGGAAATGGCTCACGCGATAGGAATTCAGATTGCTTTGTTAACGGGATCCACTTCCACCAGCGAGCGAAAAGAATTGCATCGACTGCTTCGGTTGGGAGAAATTCATTTGCTTATCGGCACCCATGCTTTGATTGAAGATGTAGTAAAATTCCAAAATTTAGGCTTAGTAATAATCGATGAACAACATCGGTTTGGGGTAGCACAACGAGCCAGATTGCAGCAAAAAGGACATAAAGAACCCCACGTTTTGGTGATGACCGCCACTCCTATTCCACGAACCTTGGCTATGAGCGTATATGGAGATTTAGATTATAGCGTAATTGACGAATTGCCCGCGGGCAGAAAGGAAATTAAAACTGCTCACCGTTTTGGTTTTGCTCGCGAAAAAATTTGGCATTTTATAAAAGATGAAATTGCCAAAGGAAGGCAAGCCTACATTGTTTATCCGCTTATTGAAGAATCTGAAACCTTGAACTACCGCGATTTAAACAATGGATACGACGAGTTGTTGCAGTTTTTCCCAAGACCACAATACCAAGTAGATATGCTACACGGCAAAATGAAACCGAGCGATAAAGAAGCCGTAATGCAACGATTTGCCAGTGGCTTATGCAATATTTTGGTGAGCACTACGGTAATAGAGGTGGGTATAAACGTGCCAAACGCCAGTATAATGGTAATAGAAAGTTCAGAAAAATTTGGACTCTCACAGTTGCATCAACTTCGTGGTCGTGTTGGCAGAGGTGCAGAACAAAGCTACTGTATATTGCTAAGCAGCAAAAAGTTAAGCGAAAATGCACAAACCCGTATAAAAGCTATGGTAAGTACGAGCAGTGGATTTGCATTGAGTGAAATTGATATGCAAATACGCGGCTTTGGCGACATTGCCGGAACCCGACAAAGTGGATTAGACCAGCTAACACTTGCATCATTAAGCACCGATGCCAATCTTGCACAATTGGCTAGGCAAGCCATAGTAGAACTGCTAAAATCAGACCCGGAATTGCAAAACCACAAAAACCTACGAACGTATATGGGCAGCAAAAATGGTTTTAAGGAATGGAGCACAGTGGCGTAGTTAGGCTTTGGGATACTTTTTTATCTCAGAGCGAAGCGTGAAGACTTTTATTCATTCACGAATGAACATCGTCATTCCTAATAGAAGATGGGAAACTTTGTTTTTAACACTAAGCAGAGTTTTGGGATTTAATACTTCACTTATTTGATTGGGGTGTTTGATTTATTTGCACGTGCCGTATAAGAAAAAGGGAAGGTCCATTAAGTTTTCCACTTCATGGAATTAGTTTTGTTTATGGTTCAAGATTGATGTCATCACTACAAGATTTCTTTTTTTAGATTGCTTTGTTCCACCAATAATTAGCTCTGATGGAGCTTTTTGTTGCAGCTTTTTTTTCATCCCTTAGGGATGAAATATTGGCAAAAAAAAGTAAACCACGAGAATCACAGTTCCGTAGGAACGAAACCTCAAAAAACGTCAATTGTTAAACGTCGTATTTTTTAGTAATAATCGAACCCAAAATAATACAATTGCTCCATTATCTTTGCCCGCAAATCAGCT
>Ga0102812_10002074_pt1 | contig 13633 bp, 7 predicted proteins | sample ColrivemetaGS713_FD_79334 | JGI IMG/M metagenome (GOLD analysis project Ga0102812, IMG submission 79334) | Estuarine microbial communities from the Columbia River estuary - Flood tide ETM metaG S.713 | ecosystem: Environmental > Aquatic > Marine > Intertidal zone > Estuary | place: USA: Columbia... | reverse complement strand
GTCTGGCTGTTGCCAATAGCCGGCCATCACCTGGGGTCCTCGGACACACAGTTCGCCGCTTTCTCCTACAGGCACTTCAAGGCCCTCATCATCAATCAATCGCACTTCAGTAGCTCTGATAGGCAGACCAATAGTCCCCAGCTGAATAGCCGTGGGGGGATTGACACTGATAATCGGGGCAGTTTCGGTCATCCCGTAGCCTTCAAGTACCGCACAACCGGTGATTGCCTGCCAATTTTCAGCGGCATCTCTGGACAGCGCCATGCCGCCCGAGATCGTCAATTTCAGCCGATCAAAATCAAGCTGTTTAAAATCCGGCTGCTTACACAACGCCACAAACAGCGTATTCAGGCCACTAAATACTGTGAACTTCCAGCGCTGCAGCTCACGAATAAAGCCTGGGATATCACGGGGATTGGTGATCAATACCACCTGTGCACCGATCTCCATCATCAACATGCAACTGACAGTAAAAGAATAGATATGGTAGAGCGGCAAGGGGGCGATCGCGATCTCAGAGCCTGCTTCGGTGACAGAGTCGAGCATCCCTTTTACCTGGATCAGATTGGCGACCAGGTTTCGATGGCTCAACATCGCACCTTTTGCGACCCCTGTGGTGCCGCCGGTATACTGCAATAACGCCAGATCATCGCCAGCCAAGGTCGGCGCACTAAACTGCAAGCGCTCGCCTTGCTGCATTACCCGCGAATAGCTCAGTGCTGTCGGTAACCGATAAGCAGGCACCAGGCGCTTTACGTAACGCACCGTGGTATTCATCAAGCAGCGCTTCCAAAACGGAAGCGCGTCTCCAATCTCGGTAATGATCAGGGTTTCGATAGCGGTCTGCTCGAGAATCGGCTCAACCTTGCTGGCCATATTGGCCAACACCACCAGTCCTTTGGCCCCTGAGTCCTTGAACTGGTGCAGCAACTCTGAGGAGGTATAAAGGGGATTGGTATTCACAACCACTAATCCTGCCCGTAAGGCACCGAACAGGACGATAGGGTATTGCAATAGATTGGGAAGCTGAATCGCAATTCGATCACCGCGCTGCAGCGAGGTCCGATGTTGCAGATAGGCCGCAAAGTCACGCGAGCGCCGCTCTAATTCAGAATAGCTGAGCGCACAGCCAAAATTATTAAACGCAGGTAATTGCGGATAACGCTGCCATGCGTGATCGAGCACATCGATCAGCGTGGTGTAGCTGCCAAAATTCAGCACATCATCGCTGCGGTTAGGTATAGGTTCCTTAATCGACACCGAGTCTCCTTTAAACGAAGGACCAATATACATTGGTCTAAGGAGTTTTACCCATATGGCTGAAAGAGGTCAACTTTTGAATGAAAATCGCCGTTTTTCTGAGTGATTACTAGCCAGCCCAATCAGCCCGGTGTCACCACCAAGCCCTTCACAAACACCTGCATCTCACCGCTTTGCATCGCTTGCCACTGCTCGTTTTCGGTAAGGGGCTCCGTAGCAATCACGGTAACGACATCGCCCGGCTGGGTCTCCTGACAAAAGTCCACGACCATATCTTCATCCTTCAGCGAAGCCTCGCCAAAAGGCGCGCGCCGGGTGATCCAGCAGAGCTTGGTGGTACAGTACGCAAACAGATGTTCCGAATCACTCAACAGCATATTAAACACCCCCATCTCACGCAGCTGATCGCAGCGCTGGTGGATAAAGTCACACAACTGTTCTCGAGGGGGCGGCTCGGGGTATTGTTCGCGCAATTGGCCTAACAACCAGCACAGCGCGTATTCGCTATCGGTGGTACCTACAGGACGATAGGCACCCAAGGGCAACTCGAACAACCTTGCATCCAACTGGCCGTTGTGTGCATAGGTCCAATACTGCCCCCAAAGCTCTCGGGTAAAAGGGTGGGTGTTAGCCAAGCAGATCTGTCCCACATTGGCCTGACGAATATGGCTGATGACCACATGGCTTTTAATAGGGTGCTCACGTACCAATTCTGCAATACGCGATTTTGCACTGGGTTCTGGATCGTGAAAGCTGCGAACGCCTCGACCTTCATAAAAGGTAATCCCCCAGCCGTCACGATGCGGACCAGTCCCTCCCCCTCGCTGCATCAATCCAGCAAAGCTGAAGCAGATATCAGTAGGGACGTTGGCACTCATGCCTAGCAGCTCACACATGCGCGATACTCACCAGTAAAGGGTTTGCCAGATAGGGGGTTGCGGCAACAACATCAAACGCTGTCCGCTATAGACAGGGTTCTGGATTGACGGCCACGCCTGTTAAGAATGACTCCAACTGCTCGGCAGGCAGTGGCCGTGAAAACCAATATCCCTGGATCAGATCACAACCCATCTGTTTTAACAGTTCCCGCTGGGACTGATGCTCCACGCCTTCGGCTATTGAGGTTAACCCCAGGCCCAGTGCCAGTGCGATGGTAGTTCGAATAACGTGTGCACCGCGCTCATCACCAATCACATCGATCATCGATTTATCTAACTTGAGATAATCGACCGGCAGTTCCTGTAAATAGGTCATTGAGCTGTAGCCGGTACCAAAATCATCAATGGCCAGCTTAACGCCACGGCTCTTGAGGCGATGTAACACCCGATTACCCTCCTCCAGATTATCGATCATCATCGACTCGGTAATTTCAAGAATCAAAGTATGCGGAGCAATTCCGGTCTGAACCAATACCTCGTCGACGGTGACCACGATATCCGAGAGCATCAGCTGACGGGGGGAGACATTAACACTCATGTGCAGTTCGGGATGACCACGCAGCTGCCAGCGTTTTAACTGCTCACAAGCGGTGACTAGCACCCAACGACCCACCTCCACAATCAGGCCACTCTGCTCTAGCAGCGGAATAAACTCTACGGGAGAAATAGCCCCTAATTCCGGATGCTGCCAGCGAATCAACGCCTCAAATGAGATCACCCGATCATCGCGTAACGACTGCTTAGGCTGATAGTTCAGGGTAAAGAGCTGCTGTCGAACCGCATTGGGCAGTTCTTGCATGAGCCGAGTCTGACGATCCGCCTTCTGACGCATCTCTTCGTTATACATCTGGAACTGTGACACGCCCTGTTCCGCAGCATAGCGTAAGGCGTAATCGGCGCAAGCCATGAGCGCATCGATATCTTGAGCATCATCAGGATACACCGACATCCCGCCGCTCAAGGAGATCTCGGTTTTCTGATCACCCACAATGATAGGTGTGCGGAACGATGCCAACAGGCGTTCTCCCAGAAAAACGGCATCTTCAGCACTGGCAAGATCTTCATAAATGATGGCGAAATCATCGCCACCCATTCGTGCCACACGCAGCGTACCCTCACTCTCTCCGCGAACCGCCACCTCATCAGAGACCCTGACCGATTGCCGCAAACGCCCAGCGATAGCCATCAGCACCGAGTCGCCGGCCTTATGCCCCAGGCTATCGTTGATCGAACCAAAATCGTCTATATCAACAAACATCAATCCCAATTTGCGCTCATGCCGCTCTGCCCGAGCCACAGATTGGGCCAGGTGTTTGTATAACAAGTTACGATTGGGCAGCAAAGTCAGACTGTCGTAATGCGCTAACTGCACCAGTTCTCGATGGTGACGGCGTTGGTCTCGGTTGGCACGCAAAAAAATCGCTAACAACGCCAACAACACCCCCACCCTGGCTGCGATATCCAGCCACATATCACGCACCAGATCTCGGCTCAGATGCTCCAGCTGTTCGGGGGATAGGTAGTGATACATCCGCCAACTGGGATCAAAGACCACTTTCACTGGCAGGCTATCCAGTCGCCCTTTAGACTGTTGTAGCTGGGTAATTGAAAATTGAGAAAAATGCGAATTACGCCGGTCAGCAATACGAATATCGTAGGTGCTGTTGATCAACAGTAAATCTGCAGGCTTCTGAGGCATTCGCCAATACCCCTGAGCGGCCTGAGCAAAATCAGCATCCGTAACCGGAATCATGGGCACTCCGACTAAGGCTGCTTCTAGGACATTAGCCCGCAGTACCGCAGAAATAATGCCTTTAAACTGCTGTGACACCTGATCAAACACCGGGACCGAATACAGCAGACCATAACTATCCCGCACATCCCCTTTTGAAATCGAGCGATACTGTTCAATATCGCAGGTCCTTAGCAGTGGCGAACTCAGCGCAGGGATTCGCGATAGATCATTGGCAAAGGTTCCGGTAAAGAATCGCTCTCGATACCACTGAAGCTGCTTGAGATAGTAGGCGTACTCATCTTGCTCGTACTCTTCAGGAAGGTCGCTGACTTTGCCATCCCCAGTTTCCTGCGGACCGGCCTCAGAGCCGCTATGATCATCAAACATAAAAAACGGTACTTCTCCCTGCTCAGGGCGGAACCCGTCAAGGATGTAATAGATTTCAGAGATACGGATTTTAGTGGAGAGGTTTTTATAGATCTGCTCAATCGTTTGATAGGTATCAAGCGACAGACGGCCCTGATCAAGCACATCCTCGTTATTATTTTGTCGATTAGCACCCTTAACCGACCGGACACTGGGCAGCATGGAGATGGTACGCACATCTTCATATAACGTCTGAAAAAGGTCTTCGATCACGGTGCGTTTAAGGCTTAATTCACGCTGTTGATAGTCGCTGACTCGCTCTTCTATCCTATCTGCGTAACCGACCACCAATTCACGGACGTTCAGCACCCACAACAACAGGATAACGACAATCATCGCCCAGACTAGATAAGACGCGGCGTAGGTACGGGCGCGGTCAGGCCACCACTTAAGAAAGGTTCTAGCTATCATCTATATAACAACGTCTCTATGAAGATGAAGGTAAGGCGGCAACTCCGTCAGCCAGAATCATCAGCCAAGTGGGTGAGCCCTATTAATCTAACGTATTCTGGCCGCGCCCTTTGGCTCTTGGTGTCTAATGCAGCTCTTCTAAACCCTGACATATTACGCTGCTGCAAACAGACCTTTGATGATCAGGATCAATCCTGTTGCAATCAATCGTAACATATTAGTCACTCCTCAAATAAGCAGACCGCCGACGCCCCTAGTCAAAAATTAACTGCGTTTTTTTCTCGCCAAGGTCTTACATCGATTCTCTGCAGGTTTTACTCTGTAAACTCTGGTATTGGCCAATAGACAGGATATTCCAACAACAATCGGCCAGTGCCCGCCTAAGGAGAACTATCGATGCGCTCATCTAAACTCTACATCCTCGATACCAACGTCCTGCTGCACGATCCTAACTGCCTAACCGAATTCAAAGAACAAGATATCGCCATCCCGATGACCGTGCTCGAAGAGCTCGACAGCATCAAAGACCGCAAAAAAAACGTATCCCAGGAAGCCCGAATTGCCATTCGCGCTATCGACCGTATTCTAAGCAAAGCCAAGTCACCCGATGAGATTTCAGGAGGGGTGAAGATCACCCTACCTACCCCAGATCCCAAGCAAAAGCTGGGGAAACTGTCGATCTTTCCTGATCACGAGTTATCGATGCGTAAAGGCTTTCTGCCCGATAACAACAACAATGACAATCATATTATCAATGCCGCCCTGCATCTGCAGTCCATCTACCAAGATCGCCATGTCATATTGGTCACTAAAGATATCAACATGCGTCTCAAGGCATTGGGCGCCGGTCTCAAACGCGTCGAGGATTACCGCACTGACCAACTGATCTCCGATCTGGATCTGCTCACTGCGGGTTACCACAAGTTCGAGGGTAATTTCTGGGACCAGGTCAGTGAAGTCAAAACAGAACACCATGACGGCCACACCTTCCATCTAGTAGACCGTAAACTGCTTCCGGATACGTTTCTCAATGAATACATCTATGACGACGATGGTTTTGCCGGGCGCGTCGAGTCCATAAATGAGACCCAAGTTAAACTCCGTGATATCAACCAGCGTTTCCTGATGGATAAGGAGAACTGGGGGATAAAACCTTTGGATATTTCACAGGGGCTTGCGATTGACGCCCTGACCGATCCGAGTATCGATCTGTGTATTATCAATGGCGCGGCAGGTTCCGGTAAAACCTTGCTGGCGCTAGCCGCCTGCCTCGAGCAGGTACTAGAGCACAAGCGCTACAACAAAATCATTGTCACCCGCAGCACCCCACCAGTCGCCGAAGATATTGGTTTCCTCCCCGGCACCGAAGAGGAGAAGATGACGCCTTGGCTCAGCGCTATTCAGGACAACCTGGAAGCGATGCATGAGGGCGACGAACAACCGCATAGCAGCATCAAGTACACCATTGAAAAAGCCAACATTCAGTTTAAATCACTCAACTTTATCCGTGGCCGCAGCATTCAGGATGCTCTGGTGCTGATTGACGAGGCGCAAAATCTCACCCCCTCGCAACTCAAAACCATTCTGACCCGTTGCGGAAGAGGCTCTAAAATGATCTGTCTCGGCAATTTGGCACAGATCGACTCTAACTACCTGACCCCGCTGACATCGGGCCTGACCTATATTGTTGAACGTTTTAAGGGCTATGAAGGCAGCGCCACTATTCACCTACAAAGCGTGGTGCGCAGTGCTCTGGCAGAGTACGCCGAAAGCCACCTGTAATGACGCACTGAGCAGCACGAAAAACAGAACCCGATCAGCCACTACAACATCTATTCGCTAGTGGTTGATCTGGATCAGGTATATTCGCCATCTTAACAGCATGGAAATCAATACATGCTGCTCATTAATCGTTAATATTAACAACTTTGACACGATCGCCACTCTTTCCAGCAACACTAGGGTCGACATGAAGCGCAGCAGATCACTGAAAGGATTTTTATTAAAGATGGCACTGCTATGCTCAGTGCTCGGCTTTATCGTCATCTATTGGGCCGCCAGCCAAGCTTACAACAGCGGCGTCCGCAGTACGGCCATCAATGTCTCCAATCAACTCGCGCTGAACACCTTCAATTCGATGTTTCAACTGATGCGCCAAGGCTGGACTCGCGAGCAACTCGAAGAGTTTATTAAACAGTTACAAAATACCAACGACAACAAAGACCACAGCATCACCATTTTTCGCGGCGAACATGTAGAAGCGTTATTTGGCCCCATCGAACAACCGCCTATCGATGCTTTCAATCGCCTGAGTATCGACAACAAAAGCGCCCAATATCAGCTTCAAGATAGCCTGTTACGCTATAGCTACCCGCTATTAGCCCGCGAAGAATGCCTCACCTGCCATAGCAATGTGACCAAAGGCGATGTCCTCGGATTAATTGAGGTCCAACAGAGCCTGGATGCCATGATGTCTCACGTTCAAGGCGATCTACTCAAGCGCTTAGCCTACATCGCACCCATTCCACTGTTGATGGCTTTTCTGATCGTCCTCTACATCAACAACCGCATCCAACGCTCGATCCGTAAGTTGGAACGCCGCATCGAATCGGTTAATAACATCGCCGATCTGAATAAAATGGATTTCCAAGACGCCGAGTTCGGCTTCAGCGAGTTAAATCAGGTGGGCCAACAAGTCTCCAATCTGACCCATCGCATGCGCAGCTTTGCTGTCGACCGGGAGTTACTGGAGTTTGAGATCCGCCTCCTGGAAAAATTTGTTATCACCTCAGAAGTGGTGAAGGATTGGCGTGAATACGTCAACATCCTGCTCATCGATATCAATACCGTGATGACCGCCTACAACCTGTTCTCTATTTTCAAGGTTGACGACGAAGTGTTCGATCTGGAGATTTTCTGGTTTAGACCGCCTACGCTGCAAACCAAAACGATGATGGAGTCAGAGATCCGTAAGGCCTTGGCTGCCACCAACTGGTTTGGTGATCTGCTGCTTTTAAAGATCAATCACTCCATTGCCAACCGTAACCTTGAACCTATCGAATTGGATCTGGACAACGTCAAACTACAAACCAAATCACTGTTTTTGCAGGCCCCAAAAATTGGGGGCATTGTTGGCATCGGTGTGCATATCGATATCAGTCAGGACGAAAGCCGTCGACTGGTCATGGAGAGCATTCTCTCCACGCTAATGAACGTGGTCGGCTCAGTAAAAGCGATCTACAAATACACCCAGGATCTGGAATACTACGCGACCCGGGACCCATTGACTGATCTTCACAATCAGCGGGTATTCTGGGAAATGCTCAACTATGAACTGCTTCGTGCCCGACGTCACAAAGACCCCTTTGGGCTTTTGGTTATCGACCTGGATAACTTCAAAGCCGTGAATGACAGTTTCGGCCACAGCTTTGGCGATCGTTATCTTCAGGAGGTCGCCAAAACTATCCGTGAAGCACTGCGTGCCGGCGACATGCTGGCCCGCTACGGCGGTGACGAATTCACGGTCATCCTTCCCGAAGCGACTCTGGAACAGGCTGTCGAGGTCGCTAAACGCATTATTCAGGGCATGCAGGAGCTTGGTCTTAAAGCCCCTAGCGGCGATAGCCTAGACAGCGGCTTGTCGATAGGTTTGAGCATCTACCCTGAACACGCATCCAGCAGCAAAGATCTGTTCATGTTTGCCGACAACATGATGTACAAAGCCAAACACCAAGGTAAGAATCGGGTTTATATCCCTACCGAACACGATGTCATCGATGTCTTTAAGGATATCAGCGAAAAAAGCCTGCTCATTACCAAAGCGATCAAAGAGAAACGCATCACCCCCTACTTCCAACCCATGCTGCGAATTGATGAAAACGGCCCCGCTGCTGTCGAGGTACTCAGTCGGATCATCCTGGAAAATGAAAGCGTCATGGGCGCCAATGAGTTTATCGAGATTGCTGAAAGCATGGGCGTCATCCATAACCTCGACTTCGTCGTGATGGAAAAAGCGTTTGAGCAGGTAAATCGCGAAAACTATCAGGGCTTAATTTTTCTGAACATGTCGCCTCGCTCAGTGGTACTGAGCGAATTTCTTCCCGAAGTCAAAAGACTGGTAGCAAGGGCCAATATCGCTCCCGAGCGGGTGGTGTTTGAAATTACCGAGCGCGATACCGTTAAAAACATGAGCATGCTACAGAAGTTTGTCGGCAACCTAAAAACCGAGGGCTTTCAGCTGGCGATTGATGACTTTGGATCAGGCTTCTCATCCTTCCAGTACCTGAAACACTTCCCGGTCGATTTCGTCAAGATCGAAGGCGAGTTTATCGCCAACATGGTCAACGACCCAAAAGACCATGCCGTAGTGCGCTCCATCACTAGCCTTGCGCATGAACTCAACGCTAAAACCATCGCCGAATTTGTCGAAAGTGCTGAGGTGCTTGAAGCAGTAAAGGCCATGGATATCACCTACGCACAGGGATTCCACATTCGCAAGCCCTCGCCCACTATCGGTGTCCCGCCAACACAGCAGCTGCCAGATTCGTAAATCGCGCCGGTTGCTGCCTGAAGTGGCCCCGCGATACCGATCTAACGCAGTTTATTAACCCAACTGCTATCAAAAAACGTCACACTCGGGATTAAATAGGATAAAACCCGAGTGTTTTACTTATATCAGGCGTATAATCATCACCCTTTTTCCTCTACCCTCCGGTTACCTTCATGTCCGACACCGTCTCATTCGGCGAACTCAATCTAGATGCTAATATCCTTCGCGCGGTCACAGAACTTGGCTACGAAACCCCATCGCCGATCCAAGCGCGCTGTATTCCACTTCTTCTCGAGGGCAAGGATGTCCTGGGCATGGCCCAGACCGGTACCGGTAAAACAGCGGCATTCGCGCTACCGCTGCTAGGAAGAATCGACCTCAAAGCCAAATATCCGCAGATCCTTGTGCTGTGCCCGACTCGGGAACTAGCCGTGCAGGTCGCTGAAGCCTTTCAAGCCTACGCACGTTTCATGCCCGGATTCCATGTCCTACCTATCTACGGCGGCCAAAGCTACAGCCTGCAGCTACGCCAACTGCAACGCGGCCCTCAGGTCATTGTTGGCACACCAGGCCGTGTCATGGATCACCTGGATCGTGGCACACTGAAGATCGACAAACTACAGGCGTTAGTATTGGACGAAGCTGATGAGATGTTGCGCATGGGCTTTATCGATGCGGTCGAGACCATCATGGCCAAGACGCCAGAAGCACGCCAGACAGCGCTATTCTCAGCGACGATGCCCAACGAAATCCGCCGCATCACCGCCAAATATATGCGTTCGCCGGAACAGATCAAGATCGAAGCCACCACCTCCACTGTCGCCAACATTGAGCAGCGCTACTGGATGATCCAAGGCGTCAACAAACTCGACGCCCTGACGCGGATGCTTGAAACAGAAACGTATGACGGCGTCATTATTTTCGCTCGCACCAAAAACGCCACGGTAGAACTGGCCGAAAAGCTCGAAGCCCGTGGTTACAGCGCATCGGCTATTAACGGCGACATGAATCAGCAGTTACGCGAACGCACGATCGAGCGTTTAAAAAACGGTGATCTGGATATTTTGGTGGCCACAGATGTCGCAGCTCGCGGGCTAGATGTGCCACGCATCAGCATCGTTATCAACTACGACATCCCTCACGATACCGAAGGCTATGTGCACCGCATTGGTCGTACCGGCCGCGCGGGACGTACGGGCAAGGCCATCCTATTTGTATCTCATCGTGAAAAACGTCTGCTGCGTGCCATCGAACATGCAACATCTCAACCCATCAAGCCTATGGAACTACCCAGCCGTGACCTGATCGCCCAAAAACGGGTCGGTGATTTCCGCAATCAGCTGGAAGAGGTGTTTGCCAAACAGGATTTGAGCTACTATCGCGATCTTTGCTCACAGCTCTCTGATGAACTAACGCTTGACCATGAAGACCTGATGGCAGCCATGCTTTATCTGGCTCAGAAAGAGAAGCCTCTGCAGCTACCTCCCGAGTCTTTTACTAAAGAGCGCCCTGCACGCAATACACGCGATGACAACAGAGACAGTAAAAAACGCTCTGCTGATCGAGATGGCTCAAAACGCGAACCCAACAGAGAAGGCAAAAATCGCCCTCGTGATCGGGACCGTGGAAATGCCGAAGTGGTTTGGGAGCGCTATCGTATCAGCGTCGGTCGCGGCGATGGCATTGAGCCCAAGCATATCGTCGGCACTATCGCCAACGAAGCTGACTTAAGCAGCCGCTATATTGGCCACGTAAAACTTCATGATGACTACTCCACCGTAGAGCTTCCTGAGGGGCTACCTACCGAGATGCTCAAGCATTTCCAGACCGTCAAGATCTGCGGCAAGCCGATGAATTTGCACCGTATTAGCGAGCACGACGCCAATACCGATGACCCTAAGCCCGCACGCCGCAAGCTAAGCCATCCGGGCAAGGTCAAAACCTTTGCTGCGCGCCCCAAAGCACCTGCGAAAGACGATTCGTAACCGCGCTTACATCACCATCGCTCGCTTATGCGAGCGATGGTTGATTCATAAAGCATTTCAACGTCTTCAATTCCCTCCTCGGCAAGACACCTTAACAGAACGGCGCTATTACCTGCAGTTTAGGGAACGCCGCCATCACCTCCACCTCATCCTCAGCCTGGAACAACAGCTTCAGATTGGGACCGGCATCCATCGTCAGATAGAGCTGCAAGCCTTGATCGCGTAACTGCCAGACCTTTTGCATCGCCTCAACCGAACTAGGCTGCCAGTAAAGTAGCGGAGGCCAAGAAGCGATCATCGTGGCATGCATGGATAATGCGTTCTGCTCTGCGGTGGCGCCCAGGGTTTCGAAATCTTGGCCCTCAATGGCCTCCCGTAAGCGCTGCAGATCCAGCGCCGCCTGCAACGGCCAACTTTGGTAGAGATGCGCGGTCTCGACGGTGCGCTGCATCCCTGCACGCGAGCCCACCGGTTTTTCTGCCGCCGTCAGGGTCAACAAACCAATACGAAAATCAGGCCAATGCTGACTCAGCGGTACGGCATAGGAGTCCATACCATCATCACGCACCCCCATCTGCCACTCGACAAAACCGGTAAAAATAGACCTTGAGGCACTGCCGCTACCCAGACGGGCAAAGGCCGACAACTGCTGCTGTGTCAGACCAAAGCCATACAGCTGATCGATAGACTTGATCAAGGCCGCAAACCCCGAAGCTGAGGAGGCCAATCCCGCTGCGGTAGGGATAGAGTTATGGGTTTGGATCAGCAGCCGGGCGTCGTCAGCACGGCGAAAAAGATCGACGAACTGCACGACCTTGGCAGCAAAACCACTCTCTAACGCAAGCAACTGTCCGTTAAGACTGACTTGATCTTGATTGGCATCTACAGGACTCAAACGGGTGCGCGTTCCCAATTCTCCCAAACTGATCGACAAACTGGGGTTAACCGGAAGATTGAGTTGTTTATCGCGTTTGCCCCAATACTTGCACAGAGCAATATTACTGGGCGCAAAAGCGTCAGCCTGAGCGGTAGCGTGACGTATAGCTGGCAATTGCGATTGGACAATATCTCTAGCGCGCGATGGATCACTCATAAGGCTTGCTCACTCCAGCTCAGCATGGATCTCTAAATGTTAGACGCCCTTTTAGCAGGCATAGTCGACCTCGACACCTTGTGGGCTTACCTGAACCGGAATGGCCTCAAAGGCACAGGGCGACTCAGGCAGGCCTAGAGAGATAACGCAGTCTCCCAGTCCGGATCCTGAAATCTTGGCGCCCAGCACGCTATCGGACTGACGCAGGGCATATACTATTTCAGAGAGCTTGGCATCATTAACGCCCAACGCATCCATCAGTCCCTGATAAATATTCATCAATCGTCCCAGCTGTGGCCAATCAGCACCTAGAGCCGCTTGACAGCCCTGCTCTGCACATCGCCCCATTAACCGATACAGCTCAGCATACAACGAGGGTAAATTTTCACTAGCCTCAGCTACCCGCTGCAGAACCACCGGGGTTTTCACTTTATAGCCACAATAGTAGAGCCCCACTGCGGGTAGATCCTCAAATTTCTGCCGCTCTCCGCTCTGGTAATAGGCGACCAGACCACCCTCTATCGCCGCAGCCAGGTCCGCTCCTGATCCGCGCCCCTGGACCTCTAGCATCGCTCGGCGGGACTGCTCGAACAACGACTGTTTATCACATTGCTGCTCCATCCAGAAATTCAACACCGCCAATACCGCCACCGTTACCGCAGCAGACGAGCCCAAGCCCACTTGATGGGAAAAATCGGACTCTATGGTCAAGCTAAAACCGGTCGGCACCCGTTCCTTAAACTGATTTATCGCGGATAACACAAAGCGAAACCGTGCATCATCCAGCAGCAGATCCAGACTGCTCTCGTAGCTCCCCAAGGCCGAATCGATCCGCACCATCCGTATAGACTGCGGACTCAAACGCACCCGGATGCGTTTATCCACTGCCAACACCAAGGCTCTAGCCCCGTGCAACACTGCATGCTCGCCCAGCATCATCAGCGTACCAGGCGCTGAGGCCCTAATTTCGAAATTGTGCGCCATACGGGTCCACCTCCAATGCTTGCCAAGAATAGTTCCACGAGTCCGTCGTTTCGACAGCCCCTTCCGGCATATACACCAGAATCATTCCGCCCTGATCACCACTAACCGCTCCGGCACCACTGATTTTAGCGGCGCCCCCGCGTCGCTCAACACTTTTCACAAACTGCTGTACCGAATCAGGGACGACACCAATCTGGCACAGTAATCGATGATTATGACGCAGACTATCAAGAATAAGCTCGGCATCCTGCG
>Ga0102812_10002072_pt1 | contig 13634 bp, 12 predicted proteins | sample ColrivemetaGS713_FD_79334 | JGI IMG/M metagenome (GOLD analysis project Ga0102812, IMG submission 79334) | Estuarine microbial communities from the Columbia River estuary - Flood tide ETM metaG S.713 | ecosystem: Environmental > Aquatic > Marine > Intertidal zone > Estuary | place: USA... | reverse complement strand
TGGTGGTGAGACTTGATTTCATGCAACCGCTGGTGATGACTTGACTTCAGGTATTCGCGCAAAAACCCTACACCAAATACCGCCCCGACTGCGATATGGGTAGAGGAAACCGGCAGCCCAAACTGGGTTGCGATAATTACCGTAACCGCCGCTGCCATGGCGATGCAGAAGGCGCGTGACTGGTCCAGTTCAGTAATCTCCGAGCCAACAGTGCGAATAAGCTTGGGCCCATACAGGGCCAGGCCCAGGGCAATTCCGATAGCGCCCACCATCATTACCCACAGGGGAATCGAAGCCTTGGCAGCTACCGCACCGTGCATAACAGCCTCATTGATTGCAGCCAGTGGCCCTACCGCGTTGGCCACATCATTGGCCCCATGGGCAAAGCTAAGCAGGGCGGCGGCGCATATCAGGGGGACGATAAACAGCCTGTTAACGCTTGCTTTCTCATTAGGCAGGCTAGCTGCAACGCGCCTCACTACCGGTCTGATGATGAAATACGTAACCACGGCCAGGGCCGCCCCGATTTCAAGTGCCAGTACGATATCTACCTTCCATATCTGCTTGAAGCCCTTGAGCATCAGGTAAGTACCAAAAGCCCAAACCATTAAAGCTACCAACAGGGGCACCATGCGTGCTGCCGCAGCGGCCATATCACTCTGGTAGGTGATCGTGCGTTTAATCAGGTAGAGAAACAATGCGGCGATAATGCCGCCGAGCGCGGGAGAGATAATCCAGCTGGCTGCAATCTGTCCCATCTTGGCCCAGTTCGCAATCTCCATACCGCCCGCAGCGATGCCGGCCCCCAGTACGCCGCCCACGATAGAATGCGTGGTTGATACCGGTGCGCCCATCACTGTAGCAATGTTAAGCCAGACGGCTCCAGCCAACAAAGCCGCCATCATCACCCAGATGAAGGTATCCGTATCGCTTATCAAAGCCGGGTCGATAATGCCCTTTTTGATGGTTCCCACCACTTCACCACCGGCTATAAGCGCTCCGGCAGCTTCAAAGATTGCTGCAATAATGATCGCCCCGGTGAGGGTTATTGCACAGGATCCCACCGCCGGGCCCACATTGTTGGCAACATCATTGGCACCAATATTAACTGCCATATAGCCGCCTATCATGGCGGCCACGATGAGCATTACCCCGCCCGGGGCATCCTGGATATACGAGCTCGAGTACAGCATTATGCCGACGACAAAAAGCAATGCCATCCCCAGGCGGAAGAGTTCAGACCGGCCGAAACCTGCGGCCTTCTCGATCTGGGAAAAATCGTTTATATCCATCTTGTGTCACCTGCTTGCCAGCCTGATTTACACAACTTTAGTGATTGGCTAACAAAGTATTAACCAACAGCAGAAGACTAACCTACCGAAGCGCTGGTTTTGCTTGTTCTCGATCAATAACTTCAGCTAAAAAATGCTTACCCAAAAGGACGCGCTTACAGCGTGTCAGAACCCGCCTGACGTTGGACTGCAAGCAAAAATTGAGGGTAACGCTGGCTTTGTGATTGGCCGCGCAGGTGGTTAACCAGGTCATTCAGCCTGGGAGTTCCGGGTGTCCGGTTTTGGGCGAGCGGCCGTGCGAGTTTACTTTTTTAGAGTCCGGTAGAGCCACAACAATACAACGGCCCCGGCGGTCGCCGTGCCGATACTGGCCAGGTTGATTCCTCCACCAGTAACGCCCATATCGAGGAAGGAGCCCAGATAACCCCCGACGAAAGCGCCAGCAATTCCCAGGGCCATGGTCATAAAGATCCCGCCACCATCTTTGCCTGGCATCAGCAATTTGGCCAAAGCGCCGGCAATGATGCCCAGAATGATCCACGCAAACATTCCCATCACTGAATCTCCTCAGAGTCTATGGATTACTATTGTCACCTTCAGCAATGTACATCAAATGCAAAAGATATGCAGCGGGAGTGTGTGGTGCCCCCAAACCTGTCCTGAACCCGATTTCGAGGTATCTTGTCACCCGTGATTGTGACAATATTGGGAAAATAAAAAAGTAAGAGATAGTTTGTTAAATCTGTTTGTTTGTCCGCTTCAGGGGGGGGGGCAAAACTGAGTGGAAATGTCCGCCGCGTTCGGCTCTGCAAGTGGCATTACGCAATTTACACCTACCAGCCGCTGCGCACTCGGCTCGAGTGTTCCCGGGGATGGGTACACTACCAGAGAAAAATATGACGATCGTCGGTAAAATTACTGCGCTGGTCACGGGCGTCGCTTTGTTTACGACTGTCGGACTCCTGCTTTTCCTGGTTTCAGGTGAGGATCAGGGTGCATCTGTAGCTGCTAATGGTGTCTTGGAAGCTGATTCTGGGACAATCCCCCTTTTCTGGGTTGTCGCTTGCCTGGTAATACTGTCTGTCGGGGTTTCCTATGCCATAACCCGGCGGATAATGGCACCTCTGGCAAGCCTGAAGACCTGGGCCGCGGATATCGCCAGCGGTCGCTTGAGTCAGCCCGTATTGCATAGCGGCCGCGGCGAGATGTCAGAAATCGCGACTGCACTTGAGAGCGTGATGCAGAAAGTGGCAAATTCTTCGGCGCGCGAAGATTCCGGCCATGAGCAGCTCAATGCGCACTGGGAGGAACGCACCGCGCAGCTTGCACGTACCAATACCGAGCTCAGTACTGCAGTTCAGGAAGCCACGGAAACCAAGGATCGGTTATGGCAGTTAGCCTACTATGACAGCTTGACCTCGTTGCCAAATCGACACCTGTTCACTGAATACCTGGATCGGATGTTGCATCTGGCACAGCGCAACGGAGAGCAGGTAGCACTGTTGTATCTGGACCTGGATGACTTCAAGCAAATGAACGACACCTTTGGGCACTCATTTGGTGATTTGTTGTTGCATGAGTTTGCCCTGCGGCTGAAGGAATGCGTACGCGAGAGTGACGTGATTGGCTACAACGCGGAGCCGGGCGCGCATGTTGATGTGTCCCGTTTCGGGGGTGACGAATTTACCATTCTACTCAGCCAGGTCGATAACGCTGAATCAGCAATGGTAGTTGCACGGCGAATTGTCGACTCCCTGGCCGTACCCTTAAAAATCGATAATCAGGAAGTGCAGATATCAACCAGCATTGGCATAGCCCTGGCGCCGGGTGACGCTTCGGACTCGAAAGGCCTGCTCAAGGCTGCTGATACTGCAATGTATTACGCCAAGAAAGGCGACAAACTCGGCATTGCCTACTACCAGGATCACATGGACGAACCGCGGCTCGACCATATCTCGCTGAAAACAGATCTTCGTGAGGCGGTAGCGCGAAATCAGCTGGAATTGCATTACCAGCCACAGATAGACATAAGAAACGGCAGCGTAGTAGGAGCCGAAGCGCTCTTGCGGTGGAACCATCCAGTACAGGGGCTTATTCCGCCCCTGCAGTTCATTCCGCTCGCAGAAGAGATGGATATCATCAGTGAGCTGGGAAAATGGACACTCCGGGAAGCCTGCCGCCAGTTGACAGAATTCAAATCCATGGGTTTGGAGCTGCCAAGGATCACTGTCAACATATCGGCACTTCAATTTAATGCGGAGTTCATAGCCACCGTAAAAAGTGTCCTGGCCGATAGCAAGCTGAATCCTTCCTCCCTGCAACTGGAATTAACCGAGGGCGCCGTTATTACCGACGTCGGTGGCACTGTCCGGGCGCTGCAGGAACTGAAGGAACTGGGCGTAGCCCTTTCGATAGATGATTTTGGAACAGGTTTCTCCCCCCTGAGCTACCTCAGTCGATTCCCCCTGGATGAGCTGAAGATAGATCGCCGATTTGTAATAAAGTCCCAGGAAAGCGAAAATGACGCGAATCTGGTGGCGGGCTTTATTGCTATGGCCGCTTGCATGAAAATGCGGCTGGTTGCATCGGGAGTAGAGAGTCGCGAACAGTTTGAGTTTTTGACTTCAAGTGGTGCACATATTCTGCAGGGCTATCTTTTTAGTGAGCCATTGACCGCTGAAAAGCTCAAGCCATTACTGGCGCCCTGGCACTTCATGGAGCAGCTCTTGGGTATGACGAATGAACTTGATCACAAAATGGGGTCAGCCTATGCTAAAAATCCACTGTAAGTACCGCCGCTTGCGATTCCCTCGGAGATTGATGTGATGGACGACATGGCACTGGAAACGACGGACGTTATATCAAGAACTGAAGCTCTCAAAGTGCTTGAGGATGCCCTCAGGGAATACGAATTACCGGCAATCTTCAACGAGGTACTGATTCGACCGTGGATGGATGTCGCGAATGCTGTACTGGAGACCTACGGCGAAGAGTCAGATGCCTGGAGGCGGATGATCTGGTTCAGTCGGATCGTTTGCAACGCGATCGTGGCCAGCATAGAGCAAAGAGAGGGTCAGACCCTCGAGAGGGCGCTGGAGACATGCCTGACATGGCTGCGTGTATGTAACCAGGAATCCCAATCTCTGGATTTGGCAATATTGACCGCGGAATACCTGTGTCGACGCCTTAACGCACAGATGGCAACCTATATATACGAAACCAGTACGCCGGGCATAACAGAAGACCTGCAAGACCTGGAAGACAGTCCGGAACTGGTTTTAGAGGAAGAGCCTGACTTGCAGGCTGAAGGCTCTGTTGAGAGCCAGCTTGAAGTGTTGTCCGGTCCCTCAGGGCAGACAGATATTTCAGAACATACCGATTCTCCAATGAACCTGGAAGCTGAAGCGACAATTGAAGAGCAGAAAAGCGATTTGACGCTCGATGACGACACAGGGGAAGACCAATTTTTAACTGAAAACACGGGAAATATTATTATGGATGTTCCAACGCTTTCCGAAACCTTCCAGGACGCACTGAATAGTGAGCCTGAGAAAAATACCCACACCGGGGAAAGTACAGACCAAAGATCTGCCACAGCCAAGCCCGGTGCCGGACCGGTGCCGATTGGAGTGTGGCTGGGATTTCACGACCAGGATACTTCAACCATGGCAAAGCTGGCGGTTTATGACCGGGGTAATGATAGGTATATATTTGCCAACAAACAGGGATACCTGGTACGTGAACTCAGTACGCCGGATCTACTCCAGCTGATTGAAAGCGAACTCGTGGTCATTATCGAGCGGCGCCTGGTTACCCGAAAACCTGCTTGAGTTATGCGCCACTCGCAGGCTGCACCTCAAACAAGCTTATCTCCCCTCGACTACCCAGGCGCATTACCGGGCCCCATGTGCCGGTGCCTGGTGAAACGTACAATCGTGTCTGGCCATGGGTGAACAGTCCTACGGTTTGCTCGAATACGCGCTTTACCACGAGATTGAACGGCACGATTTGCCCGTTGTGGGTGTGGCCAGATATCATCAGGTCCACCCCGGCCGCCGCAGCGGCAGCCAGCCCACGTGGGCGGTGATAAAGCAGCAACACAAAGCGCTGTGGATCAATGTCCAGCCTGGCGATTTCACGTTTGACCTGGGACGGGTTGTCGCTGTCGTCGATACCGACTAACTGCACTTCCCCCTGCGTGGCGGTCGCGGTGCGCAATACCATTACCCCGAGTCTTTGCAAGCGCTGCAGTATCTCATTCAGGTCCTCATAGCGTTCGTGGTTACCAATGCAAAAATAGATCGGAACCGGACAGGAACTCAGTGCCGAGAGCTGCTCTTCGCCAATCCCCGGGGCATCAATAAAGTCGCCAGTGATACAAAGAAACTGCGCATTGGATCCGTTCACCTTGTCCATGACTCGTTCCAGAGAGGCACTACTGCGAGAGCCAATATGGACATCGGTAATCTGGACAAATCCAGCGGTGTGGTGAGCTTCTGGCTGACAACAAGGGATACGACCTTACAGGTGCCTAATTGGCCGATACGGCGGCCTCGACCTCAGTAAGTGCGCACCACTGTACAGTTTTTGTCTTGCAAGCTTCTGAAAAGAACGGGCAGAAGCCCGCGCGACCCACCATTTCATACGTATTTATACAAACCCATTTCTGCGGAGAGTTGGTATGATTTCAGGTGAAGCTGCCAGGGACAATACGGACCTTGAGCGCCTGTATGCCCAGGCGCGGCGCTATGATTTGTTGAGCCGCGAGCAAGAGCGGGAAATTGATGAGCGAAAATGGTCGGCGGTACAAAGACTCCTCGAACTGATGGTCGAAGACCGGTTTTCCCGCCACTACCTTGGGCGATGGATAAAAAATTGCAGTAGACCACTGCCAGACATAGAGGATTTCAAGCGCCGTGACCATCGCTCCCTTTTGCGAAGGGAACTCGCAGACTATTTGCCCGGAGGTTGTCACGCAAAAAAGCTGAAGCGCTTGGCTGAAAGCTTCACCGCGGATATCCCTCAGGAGGCACTGCTAACTGGCCTGCTGGAGCTTTCGCTGCCTGCCAGTCTCGTGGTCGGTATGGCCGAAGCGGTGATGCAAAAGGGCGGTAGAGCGGGCGGCAGCAGGGTGGCTGTCGCCTTGAAAGCGTGGGAGCGACACTGGTTACCTGACCACGCCGATGACATAAAGGCTTTAGCGCTTGCTGACCTCAGGCCGGTGGCGGAACAGATAAAACTGTACACGGAGGCTCGCGATCTTTTGATAATGCACAACCTTCGGCTCGTATACAGCATTGCCGGTCGCAACAGTAACAGTGGGGCTCCCTTTCTTGATCTTGTGCAGGAGGGCACACTGGGGTTGCTGCGAGCGGCTGAGAAGTTCCGGTTCGACCGCGGCTACCGGTTCAGCACCTACGCCTTTAACTGGATCACCCAGGGGGTGAAACGCCACCTTGCCGACGCGGCAGGCACTATTCGCTATCCCACCCACGTACAGGAACAGTTGGGCAGGCTGTACGGCGAACGTGGGAGCAGGCTTGCGCGCTCAGGCGCTGCACCGCTGGACACCGAGCTGGCGGACGCACTCGACATGCCTGTAACCAAAGCACGCGAGTTGCTGCAGCTACGTAACTTTGGCGTATCACTTGATGCACCCAGGTTTGATGAAGATGCGGGTAGTACGCTACTGGATGGGATGGCAGGCGGGCCGTATGCGGAGCCAGGGGATGAGGCCGAACAGGCTTCGCTCAATCAACGCCTGCTCAGTGAGATACGCCGGTTGGATCTTGCAGAACAACAGGTCGTGGTTCAGCGCTGGGGTTTACTTGAGAGCTCTCCACTGACGCGGGCCGAGGTCGCCGACCAGATGTCAGTCAGCAGGGAATGGGTCCGCCAATTGGAGCAGTCTGCGCTCAACAAACTGGCACACAGTGAGATGATACGGTCTGTATACAAGGATCATTACTCGGCGAAGGAGCAGTACTATGAGTGACGTGGCAGGAGTAGCGGGAGTTGCGCTGGTTATCGGAGCGTCTGGCGGAATAGGTCGGGCAGTGCTGGATCACTACCTGACCGATCCGCAGTTTGAACAGGTGATCGCAGTCAGTCGTTCGCAGCAACCTGCCGAGCTGGCACACTACGGCGCGCGCCTGCGCTGGCAGATCTGTGATTACACCCAGGCAGCAATCGACGCCGTTCTGGGCGCTGCAGGCGATGTTCACCGGAGGTTGCGCAGGGTCGTCATCTGTAACGGCATATTGCACAACGACAGGGTCGACCCGGAAAAGTCTCTATTGAAACTCAACGAGGCTGCCATGCAGGAGGTGCTTCATGCCAATGTTGTAGTGCCGTCGCTGTGGGTGGCAGCCCTGTCAAAAGCACTGCGCGGCAGTGATGCCTGTGTTATTGCTGTACTGAGTGCGCGGGTTGGCAGTATCTCCGATAACCGGCTGGGCGGTTGGTACAGCTACCGTGCCTCGAAGGCGGCACTCAATATGGTGCTCAAGTCAGCGGCCATCGAATACGCCAGGCGTTTGCCGCTGGTCAAGTTGGTCGCTTTTCATCCCGGCACCACCGATACGGGCCTATCAAAGCCCTTCCAGCGCGGGGTTGCGCCGGATAAGCTGTTTACTCCGGCTTTCGTTGCGGAAAAACTGGCGACCCTGCTGGATGAGGTCGTGCCTGACTCAGAGCTGTCGTACCTGGCCTGGGATGGCTCCAGCATAGAGTGGTAAGCCAACAACTGGGCTGAACAGTCGTGGCAATGGTGACGGCCCCGGGAAGGATATGCTCCTGAACTTAATCCAGACCCGATAATTGCTCACGCAGGTATTCCACGCGACGGGCGTTGGTTCCCATGTCGCTGATGCCCAGCCTCGAGGATGAGCGTACCTGAATCAACTGCTGCTTGGGTACGAACAGGAGCTGGACGTCATCGGTAAATCCAAGCGTTGGCGTGGTGGCTGTCAGCTGCATAAAATCGCCATCGTCAGTAATTATCGTCCAATTCGGTTGGCGTGCGAGCCAGAGCTTGAGTGCCTGCCACTTGCCTGGGCTGGCTGCGAGTGGTTCAACACCAGCATTGTCGGACCCTGTGTTCACGCAGTGTGGCAGCCACCCGCATTTGGGTAGGGCATCCATTGTGGCGGGTTTTTCCGGGGCATTGGTGCAGGCGCTCAAAACAAGGACTAGTGCCATGGTTGCCAATGCAGTTGCCGTTGTTCGGTAAGTGCTCATTCTTTACTTCCCTGACAGGTGCAAGCCCAGTATATCCGAAACGGCATAGCCCGGGTCGGGAACTATCGCCGCCGTTCGAGTTCAGAGGTGTATGCTTTTTCAAACCAGGTTTTCTGTCGCAAGTGTTCTGTTACTCCTGCTGGTCGTCGTGGGAACACCGGCCCGGGGGCAGGTACTATTGGGTGATGAAGTGCTCGAAAGATGGCGCCCGGCCGCTGCGGAGCAGACACTGGAAGTGGATTACGGGCCATGGAGCGACTTATTGGCCACTTACCTTGATGGCAACCAGGCATCGGGGATCAACCTGTTTAACTACAGGGCGGTGACTGCCGCAGACCGACAGCGCTTGAATACTTATATCGACTACCTCGCGGGCCTGCCGCTGGCGCAGCTGACCCCTTTGCAGCAGAAGGCCTACTGGATCAACCTCTATAACGCTCTCACGGTCCGGATCATTCTCGACAACCCGGGTGTTGCAAGTATTCATGAGATCAGGAGCGGTTGGTTCAGTCTTGGGCCCTGGGGCCTGGACGTAGTCCAGGTTAATGGCGTTGCCCTGACGCTCGATGATATTGAACATCGCATCCTGCGGCCCATTTTTGGCGACCCCCGAATCCACTTCGCGGTAAATTGCGCCAGCCTCGGCTGTCCCAACCTCGGCGCACAGCCCTATCTTGCCGACACGCTGGACCAGCAACTCGAAGCCGCAGCCAGCGAGTTCATCAATCACCCACGGGGAGCCAGCATAAGTGGTAATACACTCACGCTAAGTTCTATTTTCAAGTGGTACGGAGATGATTTCGGAGACAGCGTCCCCGCGCGGTTGAAATGGATTGCTTCCTATGCCGACCCCGGCCTCGCTGAGCAACTGGGCAATTGGAGTGGGCGTATCCGCTATGACTATGACTGGGGTTTGAACGCTTCACCCTAGTTTGCCTGTACCTCCACCCGAGCACTTAACTGGATTGATCCTGCGCGCGCCTTGATGCGTAACTACCTCGAACGTTAAAGTCTGAAGTATTGCCGAGGTAAGAAAATGTTTGGATTGTTGAGGAAAAGCCCACTGAAACAGTTGCAGAAAGACCATGAGGCCTTGCTGACCAGGGCGTTCCAGGCGCAGCGTAATGGCGATATCCGGCTCTACTCAACGCTTACAGAAGAAGCCGAAGCGTTGAGGGCGAATATCGAGGCATTTAAAAGTAGTGAGGATACGGGCAAGTAAACTGCCGATACTCCCTATACACTCGAAGGAGCTGGCAATTCGACGACCGTGCCCGAGTGGAAGATGATGGCAGACCGCACTGAAGCGAACGAGACCGATGGGCCCCTGTACCTGGTATTTGGCGCATCGGGGTATATAGGTGGCAACCTGGTGCCCTTCCTGCAAGGGCAGGGGGGCGTCAGGGTGCGGGCCGCCGCTCGCAATATAGAAGTACTGCACGCGCGTGACTGGCAAGGTGTTGAACTGGCCCAGGCCGATGCCCTGGACTCGGCCACTCTCAATAGTGCCCTGAGTGGTGTGGATGTCGCTTTTTACCTGGTGCACTCGATGGCGGCAGGCAGGGATTTTGGCAGGCTCGACCTGATAGCTGCCCGGAATTTCGCCGCAGCCGCAGCCGGCGCCGGGGTGCAGCGGATCGTATACCTGGGTGGACTCGTGCCCGATAATGCCACGGGAGAGCACATCGTTTCACGTCGCGAAACCGGCGATGCATTGCGTAGTGGCCCGGTACCGGTGACGGAAGTAAGGGCTGGAATTATTGTAGGTCCCGGGTCTGCGGCCTTTGAGGTGATGCGGGACCTGGCACTGAACCTGCCAGCGATGGTCACGCCGCGCTGGGTACGAGCCAAGTCGCCGCCTATCGCGCTGGAAAACCTGCTGGTATACCTGCTCGGTGTGGCGCGGAGTGCCCAGGCCGCGGGGCAGGTCTACGACGCCGCCGGCCCGCAACAGGTCAGTTATCAGGAAATGATGGTGCTGATGGCGGAAATCGCGGGCAAGCGCCCCCCGCTTATCATTCCCGTGCCGGTCCTGAGTCCCGGTCTCTCGTCCTACTGGCTCGGTCTTGTCACAGCGGTACCCCCCGATATCGCCAAGGCCCTGATAGGCGGGTTGAAGCACGACTTCTACGCAGACGACGCCCGTTTACGCCAGGTGGTACCGCAACGGCTGCTGACGGTTCGAGAGGCAATTGCTGCGGCATTTTCTGCCGAGCGCAGCCATCGCACGCTGGCACGCTGGACCGAGGGTGCATTTGACCAGCGCGGCTCCAGGCATGACACCGCGTTCTATGCCAAAAAAGCCAGCGGCTCCGCCAGGGGGGTAGTCTCAGCTGGGGCGCTGTGGGCACAGGTAATACGGATTGGGGGACGCAACCGCTATTACTACATGAACTGGCTCTGGTGGGTGCGGGAATTTATTGACTGGTGCGTCGGTGGCGCGGGCCTGTCCAGGGGCCGCCGGGATCCTGACGCCTTGCGCCTCGGGGACGTCATAGACTATTGGACAGTCATCGGCATTGAGCCAGAGCGCCGTCTCACCCTGCACTTCGGCATGAAAGCCCCGGGCTCGGGGATACTCGAATTCGATCTGCGACCGGCAACAGAAGACGGGGATACGGAAATAACCATCACCGCCTACTGGCACCCTCGCGGTGTGTGGGGATTGCTGTACTGGTATACCCTGGCACCTGCCCACCTGTTTATCTTCCGCGGCTGGACCCGGGCCATTGTCCGCCGTGCGCAGGCTGCTACCTGCGCTTGATGATGCGATACCGCAGGTGCTTGAACCTCAATTGGCAATCCACACCCTCAGTGAAGCAAGATGGAACCCAGGGTGCGAATGTCGAAAACCAGGGAAATCGACATTAATAAACTTGCCCAGCCTAACCAGACTATGTAGATCCAGTCAAAAGTACTGTTCTGGTGTCGAGAAAATGAAAGCTGCCTGGCGGAGCGCCAGACTGCCCACAATATTGCTGGCCAGAACAACAGGTGAACGACTGTGCCAATAACCGTCCTGCTCTCATCAGGAAAGGCTACTTTGCCGATAACCAGGCCCACAATATTCAGTACCAGGGCAGCGAAAATCCACCGGGCCCCGTTCTTTGAATGAACAAACACCAGGCTGGCCAGAAAAGAAAACCCCATCACTTTCATCCAGACCTGTACAGCGTGCGGGTAGGATGCTGTTTCGGCCTGTAGTGCTGTTACAGCATTTGTTATCAGGTCCAGCATGAATTTTCCCTTTTTATTTCGTCGTTCCGGTGCTCACCCCATTAATGTCGGGCATCAGCTTAGAATTCGCGAGTTTCACCAATGTTGAAAACCCACGCGGCCTCTTCACCCAGTTCTGAGTTCCTTGCAGCATTCCTGAATCGCAGCGGGGGCTCCGCAAGGGGTTCGTCCGACAAGTCGAAGGTACCAAAATGCATGGCCATGGCGCGGCTGGCCTGCAGATCGATAGCGGCCAGCAGCGCCTCTTCCGGATTCATATGCGATTCGCGCATCATTGCGCGAGGTGCATAGGCCCCTATGGGTAATGCCACCAGGTCAAATGGGCCCAATTTGCTCCCAATCTCTTCGAATCCCGGAAAATAACCCGTATCCCCCGCGAAGTAGAAGCGTCTCTCGGCGCTGGTGACGGCCCAGGAAGACCATAGTGCCTTGTTATCGTCGGTAAGACTGCGCTTACTCCAGTGCTGCGATGGCAGGCAGTGAATAGTGACGCCCTTGTACATGGCGGTCTGCCCCCAATCGAGTTCCTCCACATTGTCTATTCCCTGCTGCCGCAAGAGTGAGGCATTACCCAGGGGTACATAAAACAGTGTTTCGGGGTTGCGCTTTGCCAGGGACTTCAAGGTTGGCAGGTCAAGGTGATCGTAGTGATTGTGGGAGATAAGCACAAAGTCGATGGGTGGTAAATCATCGATCTCCAGCCCGGGTTCGACGAAGCGCCCAGGACCTACCAGCGGTACCGGGCTGGGACGGTCCGACCAGGTTGGATCGGTCAGGAAAGTGGTGTGCCCCAACTGGACAAGGAGTGTGGCATGGCCTATCCAGGTGACAGTTGGAACGCTGTGACGCGCATTGTCCCGCAGAAAGGCGCCATCATTGGCAACCCGCTGCGGAGATCCTTCCCCGTCCCTGAAATAGGTGCCCAGGCGACGCAGGAAGAACGGGAAGCGCACCGTGAAAGTACCGTGGCCAATGTCTCCCCCGGGATTGGTGAAGCGCCCGTCATCACCCTGAGGTGCGCCGACGAATAACCCCTCCGTTACGCTTTCAGCACATATCGCAGGCAATGCGATAGTCATCAAGAGTAATCCGGTAAGAAAACACTGGCGCATGCAGCGACGTCCAATAGCTAAAGCAAAATAATATAGCATAGCCCGATGCTATTTCTGCTCACTGACAGGGAAGCCTGCCCTAACTGGCCAGGCGATTACCGCCACCCGAATTGGCTCGTGCTCCGCCGGACCGGTTGCCGCCGCCGGGCCGGCCACCGCCAGAGGCTGCGCGTTGCCTGCCTCGGCCATTACTGTTGCGGCTGCTACCGTTGCCCGCATTACTGCGGCCATTGCGTCCGTTCTGGATAGGCTCTGCTTTAATAAGCGGATCAACGTCATAGCCCGGCAGCTTCACCTTGTCGATGTTCGAGCCAAGCAGTTTTTCAATATCCCGTAGCAGGCCGAGTTCATCAACGCACACCAGCGATATGGCGTGACCTGCCTGGCCTGCACGCGCCGTGCGTCCGATGCGGTGCACATAATCTTCGGCGACATTGGGTAACTCGAAATTAACCACATGGGGCAGTTTGTCGATATCGATGCCGCGGGCGGCGATATCGGTAGCGACCAGCACCCTGACACGTCCGGCCTTGAAGTCTGCCAGGGCCTTGGTTCTTGCGCCCTGTGATTTGTTGCCGTGGATTGCAGCAGCGGTGATGCCATCTGTTCCAAGTTGTTCGGTCAGTTTGTTGGCCACGTGCTTTGTTCGGGTAAATACCAGAACCTGCTGCCAGTTCTCTTCGCCAATTTTGTGCGATAGCAACTCGCGTTTACGTTTCTTGTCGACAGGATAGACGATCTGGCTCACCAGTTC
>Ga0102812_10002065_pt1 | contig 13655 bp, 11 predicted proteins | sample ColrivemetaGS713_FD_79334 | JGI IMG/M metagenome (GOLD analysis project Ga0102812, IMG submission 79334) | Estuarine microbial communities from the Columbia River estuary - Flood tide ETM metaG S.713 | ecosystem: Environmental > Aquatic > Marine > Intertidal zone > Estuary | place: USA... | reverse complement strand
TGGCGCAAATGTACCGCGATCCGGCCAAGGCGCTGGAAATGCGCGACGTGAAACCGGGGCAGGGGCTGTAATCATGATCGGACTTGAACATTACCTCACAGTGGCTGCGGCCCTGTTTGTCCTCGGCATCTTTGGCCTGTTCCTGAACCGCAAGAACATCATCATCCTGTTGATGTCGATCGAACTGATGCTGCTGAGCGTGAACATCAACTTTGTCGCTTTCTCGTCCTACCTCAACGATATGGTCGGGCAGGTGTTCACCCTGTTCGTGCTGACCGTCGCCGCCGCCGAGGCCGCGATTGGTCTGGCGATCCTTGTCTGTTTCTTCCGCAACCGCGGCACCATCGACGTTGAAGACGTCAACGTGATGAAAGGCTAAGCCCCATGGAAAAAATTATCCTCTTCGCGCCACTTTTGGGGGCCATTATCGGCGGCTTTGGCTGGCGGGTGATCGGCGAAACCGCCGCCCAGTGGCTGACCACGGGTCTGTTGTTTCTTGCCGCACTTTTGTCGTGGATCGTCTTCCTCGGGTTTGACGGCACCACGCAGCACATCGAAATCCTGCGCTGGATTCAGTCGGGCAGCCTCGACACCTCTTGGGCGATCCGTCTGGACCGTTTGACCGCGATCATGCTGATCGTTGTGACGACGGTTTCCAGCCTCGTGCACCTTTATTCGATGGGTTATATGGCCCATGACGAAAGCTTTGGTCACGGCGTCGCCTATAAGGCACGGTTCTTTGCCTATCTGTCGTTCTTTACTTTCGCCATGTTGATGTTGGTCACGGCCGATAACCTCGTCCAGATGTTCTTTGGCTGGGAAGGCGTGGGCGTCGCGTCCTATCTGCTGATCGGTTTCTATTACAAGAAACCCAGCGCCAATGCCGCCGCAATCAAGGCTTTCGTCGTCAACCGCGTTGGTGACTTTGGCTTTGCCTTGGGTATCTTTGGCCTATTTATGCTGGTCGACAGCATCAAGATGGACGACATCTTTGCCGCCGCTCCGCATCTGGCCGAAACCAACCTGCATTTCCTCTGGACCGAATGGAACGCCGCCAATCTGCTGGCTTTCCTTTTGTTCATCGGCGCGATGGGGAAATCGGCGCAGCTGTTCCTGCACACATGGCTCCCCGACGCGATGGAAGGCCCGACCCCTGTGTCGGCGCTGATCCACGCAGCAACCATGGTGACCGCGGGCGTGTTCCTTGTCTGCCGCATGTCGCCGCTGTTCGAATACGCACCCGAAGCCAAAAGCTTTGTTCTCTATATCGGTGCCTCGACCGCCTTTTTTGCCGCGACCGTTGGTCTGGTGCAGAACGACATCAAGCGCGTGATCGCCTATTCGACCTGTTCGCAGCTGGGCTATATGTTCGTCGCTGCCGGGTCGGGCATCTATGGCGCGGCCATGTTCCACCTGTTCACCCACGCGTTTTTCAAGGCGATGCTGTTCCTTGGCGCAGGGTCGGTGATCCATGCGATGCACCATGAACAAGACATGCGGAACTATGGCGGTCTGCGCAAAAAAATCCCCTATACCTTCTGGGCGATGATGATCGGCACCTTTGCGATCACCGGCGTTGGTATTCCGCTGACCTACTACGGTTTTGCCGGTTTCCTGTCCAAGGACGCCATCATCGAAAGCGCCTATGCCTCGGGGAATGGTTATGCCTTCTGGATGCTCGTGATCGCGGCCGCGATGACCAGCTTCTATTCGTGGCGCCTGATTTTCATGACCTTCTACGGCAAGGAACGTGGCGATCATCACACCCACGAACATGCGCATGAAAGCCCGCTGGTCATGCTGATCCCGCTGGGCGTTCTGTCCCTTGGCGCGATTTTCGCGGGCATGTTGTGGTATGGCCAGTTCTTTGGCGACCACGACAAGATGACCAAGTTCTTTGGTATGCCGCACCACGAAGTTGCCGCCGCCGAAGGCGAGGCCCATGCCGCCCCTGCCGCCGATGGCGAAGGTCACGCTGCACCGGCCGCTGAAGGCGAAGGCCATGCAGCCGCCACCGAAATGACCGACGGTCACGGTGCAGCTGCAATCGGTGCGATCTACATGTCCGAGGCGACCAATACCGTTCTCGACGAAGCCCACCATGCGCCCAAATGGGTCAAGGTGTCGCCCTTTGTCGCAATGGTGCTTGGCTTTGTGCTGTCGTGGCTGATGTATATCCGCTATCCCGAAGCCCCGGCCAAGCTCGCCGCGCAGCAGCGTCCGCTTTACCTGTTCTTGCTGAACAAATGGTATTTCGACGAAATCTACGACTTCCTCTTTGTGCGTCCGGCCAAGGCCCTTGGCCGCCTGCTGTGGAAGCGTGGTGACGGTGCGATCATTGATGGCGGGATCAACGGCGTTGCAATGGGGATCGTTCCCATGCTGACCCGTCTCGCGGGCCGGGCCCAGTCCGGTTACGTCTTTACCTATGCCTTTGCGATGGTTCTGGGCATCGCTCTCATCCTGACCTGGGTGACGCTCACCGGGGGTGCAAACTAATGGACAACCTTCTTTCCATCACGACGTTCATTCCGGCGGTTGCTGCGGCCATTCTGGCGCTGTTTCTGCGCGGGGATGATGCAGCGGCGCAATTGAACGCCAAGCGCGTCGCGCTGTTTGCAACGATCGCGACCTTTGTTGTGTCGCTGTTCATTCTGGCAGGGTTCGACCCCACCGATACCGGTTTCCAGTTCGTGGAAGAAAAGCCGTGGTTGTCGGGTCTGCAATACAAGATGGGCGTGGACGGGATTTCGGTTCTGTTTGTCATGCTGACCACCTTCCTCATGCCTTTGGTGATTTGGTCGGCTTGGGATGTGAACCGGCGGGTCAAAGAATACATGATCGCTTTCCTGTTGCTGGAAACGCTGATGCTCGGCGTGTTCATGGCGCTGGATCTGGTTCTATTCTACCTCTTCTTCGAAGCAGGGCTGATCCCGATGTTCCTGATCATCGGGATCTGGGGCGGCAAGGACCGTATCTATGCCAGCTTCAAGTTCTTCCTTTATACCTTCCTCGGGTCGGTTTTGATGCTGGTTGCGATGGTGTCGATGTTTGCGCAGGCAGGCACGACGGATATCCCGACGTTGCTGACCTTCCAGTTCCCGCATGACAGCTTTAGCGTCTTGGGCTTTACGGTCGTGGGTGGCGTTCAGACCCTGCTCTGGCTGGCCTTCTTTGCCTCTTTCGCCGTCAAGATGCCGATGTGGCCGGTGCACACCTGGTTGCCCGACGCGCACGTTCAGGCCCCCACGGCGGGGTCGGTCGTTCTGGCCGCGATCCTGTTGAAAATGGGTGGCTATGGGTTCTTGCGGTTCAGCCTGCCGATGTTCCCGGTGGGATCGGCCGTGATGGGTGATCTGGTCCTTTGGATGTCAGCGATTGCAATCGTCTATACCTCGCTGGTCGCGCTGGTGCAGGAAGACATGAAAAAGCTGATCGCCTATTCGTCGGTCGCGCACATGGGCTATGTGACCATGGGGATCTTTGCGGTGAACCAGCAGGGGATCGATGGTGCGATCTTCCAGATGCTGAGCCACGGCTTTATCTCGGGCGCGCTGTTCCTTTGCGTGGGCGTGATCTATGACCGGATGCACACCCGTGACATCGACGCCTATGGCGGTCTGGTGAACCGGATGCCGGCCTATGCGCTGATCTTCATGTTCTTCACCATGGCAAACGTGGGTCTTCCGGGCACCTCGGGGTTCATCGGTGAATTCTTGACGCTGATGGGGATTTTCCAAGTCAACACTTGGGTTGCCGCAGTTGCGACCAGCGGTGTGATCCTTTCGGCGGCCTATGCGCTCTGGCTTTATCGTCGTGTCGTCATGGGCGAGCTGATCAAGGAAAGCCTCAAGTCGATCACCGATATGACCCGCCGCGAAAAGATGATCTTTGCGCCGCTGGTCGTGATGACCCTGCTGCTGGGTGTCTACCCCGCCTTGGTCACCGATATCATCGGGCCGAGCGTCGGCGCACTCGTTCAACACTACCACGCAAGCGTTCCGGCAGAATTTTCTGCCGTGGTCGCTGCTGCCAGCCATTAAGGAGCAGGACAGATGATCTCTGCAGATATCCAGATTGTACTGCCGGAAATCCTGATTGCGGTTTACGCGATGCTGGCCCTGATCGGCGCGGTCTATACCTCCAAGGACGAGGCCGCCCCTTTCCTGACATGGCTGACCGCGGGCATTTTCGTCGTGGTGGCGGGCTGGATCGGCTATAATGGCGTTGGCACGCAGACTGCGTTTTCGGGCGCTTATGTCGAAGACGGCTATGGCCGCTTTGCCAAGGTCGTGATTCTGCTGTCGGCGGCCGCCGTTCTGGCCATGAGCCAGGATTACATGTCGCGCCGTGGCCTGTTGCGGTTCGAATACCCGCTCTTGGTGGCCCTGTCGGTTGTCGGCATGATGGTCATGGTTTCGGCGGGCGATCTGATGGCGCTTTACATGGGTCTCGAACTCCAATCGCTCGCGCTCTATGTCGTGGCATCCTTGCGTCGTGACAGCGTGAAGTCGACCGAAGCCGGTCTTAAGTATTTCGTTCTGGGCGCGTTGTCGTCGGGTATTCTGCTTTATGGCGCATCGCTGACCTATGGCTTTGCCGGCACCACCCTGTTCTCGGGGATCATGGATGCGGCAAGCGGTGGCGTGTCGCTGGGCCTGCTTTTCGGTCTGGTGTTCCTGATGGCGGGCTTTGCCTTCAAAATTTCGGCAGCGCCGTTCCATATGTGGGCGCCTGACGTTTACGAAGGCGCGCCGACCCCGGTCACCGCCTTCTTTGCAACCGCGCCGAAAATGGCGGCGATGGCGCTTTTTGCCCGCGTGGTTTTCGATGCCTTTGGTGGGATCGTGGACCAGTGGCAGCAAATCGTGGCCTTCCTTGCCGTTGTGTCGATGTTCCTTGGTGCGATTGCCGCAATCGGCCAGACCAATATCAAACGTCTGATGGCCTATTCGTCGATCGCGCATATGGGCTTTGCCCTGATGGGGCTGGCGGCAGGGTCGCTTTATGGTGTGCAGGCGATGCTGATCTATATGGCGATTTATGTGACGATGAATGTCGGCACCTTTGCGCTGATCCTCGGCATGGAAAAAGATGGCCGTCCGGTTGTCGAAATTGGCGCGCTCAAGATGTATTCCAAACGCGAACCGTTGCGCGCGCTGGCCATTCTGGTGATGATGTTCAGCCTTGCGGGCGTGCCTCCGATGCTGGGGTTCTTTGCGAAATTCAATGTGCTGCGGGCAGCCTATGACGCGGGCCTCGTTTGGCTGGCGGTTGCTGGTGTGATCGCATCGGTGATCGGTGCGTTCTACTATCTGCGCATCGTCTACTTCATGTACTTCGGTGATGAAGAGGACGGGCTGGATGGCAAGATGACCCCTGCGCTGTGGTTCGCGGCGATGGTGACTTCGGCCGTGGTGGCGCTTGCCTGGCTGCCTGGTGTGAACCTCTTCGGCCTCGAGGCCGTTGCGGCCAACGCGGCCCAGACGCTTGTCAACTAGGACGACACCGATGGGCTTTTGGCCCGAAGGGTATGACCGTGTCATTCTCGACGAGGTCGATAGCACTATGGCAGAGGCCGCCCGCATGGCGGCCTTTGTCACGCGCCCCACATGGATCATGGCGCATGCCCAGACAGCGGCCCGCGGGCGGCGCGGGCGGGCTTGGGTCCATCCGGTCGGCAATCTGGCTGCGACCCTGATCTTTTGCCCCAATTGTTCCGCCCCCGAGGCCGCGCAGCGGTCCTTTCTGGCCGCCAATGCGCTGTTCGAGGCGCTTGCAATCTATATCGACCGGTCCAAGCTGGCCCATAAATGGCCCAACGATGTCTTGCTGAACGGTGGCAAGGTCGCAGGTATTTTGCTGGAATCCGCTGGCGCTGGGGGGCAGGTCGATTGGCTGTCCATCGGGATCGGGGTTAATCTGCGTACGGTGCCGGACGCCGTAAAGGATGCCGCTTTTGCGCCTGTTTCCCTTTTGGGCGAAGGCGGCGACCCTGTCGCGCCCGATGTGTTTCTGACCACGTTGGCAGGGGCCTATGCCACGCAAGAGGCGAAACTGGAACGACTTGGTTTTGCGCGGATCCGGCAAGATTGGCTCCGCAATGCGGCCAAACTGGGCGAAGAAATCACCGCGCGCACCGGCCGCGAGGATATCACTGGCATTTTCGACACCATCGACGAAGATGGAAACCTTGTTTTGATCACCGCCAAGGGGCCCGTTCGGGTGCCTGCAGCGGATGTCTATTTCTAAAGGGGCGCACCCATGCTGTTGTGCATTGATTGCGGAAACACGAATACCGTCTTTTCGATTTGGGACGGGACACGGTTTGTTGGAACATGGCGGACCTCGACCGAATGGCAGCGCACGGCGGACCAGTATTTTGTCTGGCTGTCGACCCTGATGGAATTTCAAAAGATCGATGTCCAGATCAGCGAAGTGATCATTTCGTCGACGGTGCCACGGGTCGTGTTCAATCTGCGGGTTCTGGCGGACCGGTATTTCAGTTGCCGCCCCTTGGTCGTCGGCAAACCTGATTGCCTTTTGCCGGTGATGCCGCGTGTCGATCAGGGCACGACGGTCGGGCCGGACCGTCTGGTCAATGCAGCAGGGGCCTTTGACCGGCACGGCGGGGATCTCATCGTTGTCGATTTCGGGACGGCCACGACCTTTGACGTGGTGGACACCGATGGGGCCTATGTGGGCGGCGTCATCGCGCCCGGACCCAATACCAGCCTTGAAAGCCTGCATACCGCCGCCGCAGCCCTGCCGCATGTCGATATTTCCAAGCCGCAGGCAGTGATCGGCACAAATACCGTGGCCTGTATGCAATCGGGGATATTCTGGGGTTACATCGGACTGGTCAAAGAGATATGCGCACGGATCAAGGCAGAACGTGACCGCGAGATGCGGATCATCGGCACTGGCGGGCTCGCGTCCTTGTTCGGTGCCTCTGAAGTACTATTTGACGGGATCGAGGATGATCTAACCCTGCATGGGCTAACCGTGATCCACACATATAACAAGGAAAACGCATGAGCAGGGCAAAACCCGCTGACCGACTGATTTATCTTCCCCTCGGGGGTGCCGGCGAAATCGGCATGAACGCCTATGTCTATGGCTATGGCAAACCCGGGCAGGAACGGCTGATCGTCGTCGATCTTGGCGTCACCTTTCCCGATATGGACGGCAGCCCCGGGGTTGACCTGATCCTGCCGGATCTGTCGTGGCTGTTCGAACGCCGTGCCCAGATCGACGGTATCTTTATCACCCACGCCCACGAAGACCACATTGGCGCAATCGGCCATGTCTGGGAACGTTTGGGCGCACCGATCTATGCGCGGACCTTTACCGCGACGATCGGGCGGCTGAAGATGGAAGAACACGGGCTTTCCGGCAAGGCGATTACCACCGTTCAGCCTTTCCCGGAAATGGTGACCGTGGGTCCGTTCAATGTTGCGTTCCTGCCCGTCAGCCATTCGATCCCCGAAAGCGCCGGTCTGGTCATCGACACGCCCGCGGGCCGTGTGATCCATTCGGGCGACTTCAAGATCGACCCGACCCCCGTTGTCGGCGACCCATTTGACGAAGCCCTTTGGGCCAAAGCCGCGAAACCGGGTGTTCGGGCGCTGATGTGCGATTCAACGAATGTCTTTTCGCATCACGCCGGACGGTCAGAAATCACCGTCGGGCCCGAGATTGAAAAGCTGTTCGCCGAATGCACCGGCATGGTGGTCGCGACCACCTTTGCGTCGAACATTGCCCGCCTGAAAACCATTGCGGTTGCCGCCAAAAAGGCGGGCCGTTCGATCGTTCTTTTGGGCCGTGCCATGCGCCGGATGGTCGAAACTGGGCTCGAGGTCGGAATTCTGACCGATTTCCCCAAAGTGATCTCTCCCGAAGATGCGCTGGACGTGCCGCGCCAGAACCTTTTACTTTTGGTCACTGGCAGCCAGGGGGAACGCCGCGCGGCATCCGCCCAGTTGGCGCAGGGGTCCTATCTGGGGCTGAAGCTGAAACAGGGCGATACATTCCTGTTTTCGTCCAAGACGATCCCCGGCAATGAACGCGGCGTGATCCGTATCATGAACCAGCTGTCCGAAATGGGCGTCGATGTGGTCGATGACGCGGGCGGCAAATACCATGTGTCGGGCCATGCCAACCGGCCTGATCTGGTCAAGATGCACCAAATTGTGCAGCCCAAGATGATCGTGCCGATGCACGGCGAACACCGCCACCTGCGCGAGCATGCCAAACTGGCCGAGGAACAGGGCTTTGCAGCCATCGTCGCGGTCAATGGCATGATGCTCGACCTGACTGGCGACCGCCCGAGTGTTGCAGAATACATCGAAACGGGCCGGACCTATCTGGACGGTCGCGTGCAGATTGGTGCGATGGATGGCGTCGTGCGCGACCGTATCCGCATGGCGCTGAACGGTCATGTCATTGTCACCCTGATCATCGACGAAAACGATGAACCTCTTGGTGAACCCTGGTGCGAAATCAAGGGTCTATCCGAAATGGGACGGAGCGCGGCACCGCTGGTCGATGTTCTGGAACACGACCTGAGCCAGTTCCTCCGCCGTGCGGATGACAAGACACTGTTGGACGATGACCGGCTGGAAAAGGAACTGGTGCGCACTGTGCGTCAGACCTGCCAGAACGAAATCGGTAAAAAGCCCGAGGTCACGGTGATCGTCAGCCGTCTGGCGTAAGGTCACCCGACATAAACAAAAAAGCGCCGGTTTTTCCGGCGCTTTTCTTTTGGATCACAGCTTGCTGCGTTCGGCGAAACTGAGCCGGACAAATTCAGGCGTATCATCGCCCATCCCGACAATGCGGTTGTCGCCGCCACGGTCACGATGCCCGCCGCGATCTTTGTTGCGGTCGTTGTTCCTTTCGCCCCGGTTTTCGCGCGGCTCGCGGCGGTCTTGCCGGTCGCGGCGTTCGGGACGGGGGGCAGGGGCTTCGGCCTCGGGTGTTTCGACCGCTACGACGGCGGTTTCTTCGACGACGGCCTCGGCCACGACGGGTTCGGCCTGCGGCTTGGGACCGCGTTCGCCACGTTCGCGACGCGGGCGGTCACCCTTGCCACGATTGCGGTCACGACCACGCGACGGCTTCGTTTCAGTCTCACCTTCGGGGGCTGCGCTGTCATCGACAGGCATGTTGCCCAAGGGATTGTCCAGACGCGGAACCTCTTTTTCGATCAGCTTTTCAACGGCTTCGAAATATTTGGCGTCGCGCGGGCTACAGATCATCATCGCCTTGCCCAAACGACCAGCGCGGCCGGTGCGACCGATGCGGTGGACATAATCCTCGGCGTGGCTGGGCACATCAAAGTTGAACACATGGCTGACCGCCGGAATGTCGAGCCCGCGTGCCGCAACGTCTGATGCGCAAAGGAACCGGACGCTGCCATTGCGGAACCCGTCAAGGGTTCGCGTCCGTTGGCTCTGGTCCAGATCGCCGTGGATCGGTTCGGCGTTATAGCCATATTTCTTGAGGCTTTTGGCCACGATATCCACGTCCGATTTCCGGTTGCAGAAGATGATCGCGTTGGTGCAGGCCTCGCCCTCGGCATCGATCATGGCGCGCAACAGCGCCCGCTTTTCGGTGCCTTCACGATCCTTGCGGGATGCTTTGAACATCACCACACCTTGCGTGATCGTCTCGCTCGTCGTCGCGGCGCGGGCGACCTCGATCCGGGCGGGGCTGTGCAGGAAGGTATTTGTGATCCGTTCGATTTCCGGTGCCATGGTGGCCGAAAAGAACAGCGTCTGACGGGTAAAGGGCGTCAGGTTAAAGATGCGTTCGATATCGGGGATGAACCCCATGTCGAGCATCCGGTCGGCCTCGTCCACCACCATGATCTGCACGCCGGTCAGCAGCAACTTGCCACGTTCGAAATGGTCCAGCAGACGGCCGGGGGTGGCGATCAACACATCGACGCCACGGTCGATCAACGTGTCTTGATCTTTAAAGCTGACCCCGCCGATCAACAGCGCCTTGGTGAGTTTGGTGTGCTTGGCGTAGACATCAAAGTTTTCGGCGACTTGCGCTGCAAGTTCGCGGGTCGGGCAGAGAACGAGGCTCCGCGGCATCCGCGCCCGTGCGCGCCCACGACCCAAAAGGGTGATCATAGGCAGCGTAAAGCTTGCGGTTTTACCGGTGCCGGTCTGCGCGATGCCAAGGACATCTTTGCCTTCGAGGGCGGGCGGAATGGCGCCGGCCTGAATGGGGGTGGGGGTGGTATAGCCTGCTTCGGCAATTGCCTTGAGAACCTTTGCATCAAGGTTCAGGTCAGTAAATTGGGTCATATGCGTCCATTAGGTGCGGCCTGTCGGTCAGGGCCGGCGGTTATGGGACGCGATTTCACGATGCGCCCCGCGGCAAGATCCCCATCGTTGGGGATGCATTCCCTTACTGAAATCCACTGGAAACGTCAATCTGAACGCGTGGTTCGCGCCCATTGCGTCAAAGAGTCCCGACTTCGGGATCGGGTTTTGCCCTTTCGCGCATTTCCGCGATCCGGCGGAATACATTCCGGTCGTCCCAATTCAATTGCACCAGTAGGTGACGGGCGAGTTTTCCGACACCGGGCGCGTCCTGAGTCGCACGCCAGAGCGGCACCAGCAGGTTGCCGTCAAGGTCCCCATCCAAGAGCGCAAAGGGCGGCATCCCAAGAGGCAGATCGGAGGTGATCCGGTCCTTGATCCGGTGCGGTTCTGTCGGGTCGATGCCGCTATAGAGCCGCTCAGCTTCGTAGAGTTTCATCAGCGAAAACAGAACGTTAAGCGATGCAGCCAGCCGTCGGTCTGCCTCGGTCTGGCCAAAGGTTTCAAAGGTGATGACCGAGGAGATCAACCAGCGATTGGGCAGATCCTGCAGCAGATGGTCATCCCATTCCGCCCAAAGTTTACGAAACAGCGCGGGCGTCTGTTTGGGGTATTTGTTTTTGCGCAGGTTGATGATCAGCAAACCGTTCAAGCGCGCCAGCTCGGTATGGCCTGCCAATTCGTGGCCTAGTTCCTGATGCATGCGGGCAAAGTCGCGCTTGGCATCTTTGTCGACAGGCGTATTCGGGGCAGTGATAATCTGTTTTGAAAGTGCCTCAAGATCCACATCCAAAGGCGGCAGTTCAGGGCCACCCTCGGGAAAGACAACCGCCGTACGCCGCCGTCGCCAACGCGGGATCAGGCTCGGGATGCCGCCGGGATAGGAAGTGATGAGTTTCGGCATGTCGCGTCCTTGGGTCAGAAACGGGCGGTCGGGTGCAGGATCGGGCGATAACCGGCCGCCAACACGGCCATGTTCGGGGCCGGTGTCAGAACCGTAACAATCCCTTTGGGGATATCAACCGGTGGTCCGTAACCAAAGGAGGAAAAGGGCTGAATTTGCGCACCCGCGACCAAATGCGCCACGCCGCCGACTGCGATCATTGCGCCGGCGGGCAGGGTCGCTGCATCCGCCTGATGGGTTCTCAATTGCCGTGCGCCGGGCATGGCACGGGCGGCGTGCAGGGCTTTGTCCATCTCAGCTGCGGCAGGGCGACGCCCGAAATGCGTGGTCCAAGCAGTGACGTATGCCTGATAGGCGGCGTGCCGACATTCCGCGCAGGGGCGATGCCCCGCTGCCAGCGCGACGCATTCATCAAGAAAGAAAAGCTCGGTCCAGCGCCGTGGCTGCAGAATTTCACGGTGGCGGCCCCGAAACGAAAGGCTGCAACAGACCCAGTTCTTGTGGCGCCAGCGGGCAGGTCCGATCACGCCTGCCGCGTCGTGCAGAACCCCGCGGTTTCCCATTACCAGTCCCCGCGCAGGTGTTGCGATGAAATCGCCGGTCGGGCTGACGCGGTTGGGGTGCGGCATGGCTAGCCGTCCTTGTCCGCGGCATTCAGCCTGTTGCGCATCAGGCGGAACCGGCGGAACAGGTTGCTGTTTTCGGTGTTCAACTGATCCAGTAGCGATTGCACCAAGGCCCCGCAGCCGCCACCCGCCTGTTCTGACAGCATCCACAGCCGCCCCAACAGATGCCGGTCCAGATCACCCAAACGCACCGAATAGGGTTCCAAGCCCAAGGGCAGCGCGGTTTCGACCCGCGACTTGATCGCATAGGCACGTTCCGGCGGCATACCTGAAAACTGGCGTTCCGTTTCGTAAAGCTTGAGCATCGCGGCAAAGGTGACCATTTCGCCGCCGATCCTTCGTTCGGCCTCCGTTGCGCCATGGTCGTTAAAGCACTGCAAACAGGAGATTTTCCACCGGGCTGGTAGCAAAAGGCACAGGACATCGCTGGTCTCGGCCCACATCCGCTGCCACAGGGCCAACAAGTCGGGGGGAACAGGATCGCGGCGCAGGATCATGACCAGTTGCGCGCAAAGAAACACCAGTTCCGACTGCCCCGCCAACCCCGACTGGATCCGCTGTCGTCTGATCGCAAAATCGGTCAGGTTCGTGGAATCGATCTTGGGCGCGTCCACCTGCGGCACGATCCGTTCGATCAGCGGTTCCAACGCGATATCGGGATCGGGAAACAGATCGGTCCCCGTCACAAAGGGCTTGCGCTTACCGACGATCAGCTTTTGCCCGATATAGCGAAAGCCATTCGGATAGGTGAGATCGTCCACGCGCGCCTCCGTCAATATGGGCAAAGACTAGTCGGCGGGGGTGGCTCTGCCAAGCCTTGGCTGGCAGAACCCCTAGACCATCATTTCCTTGGTCGATGTCAGTTTGACATCGGGGAAATCGCGGCTGACGCGGTCGATGTCCCACTGAAGGCGGGTCAGATAGACAAGATCGCCGTCGTTATCGGTGGCCATATGCGCCTTGTTGGCGGAAACGAATTTTTCCACCGCCAGTTTTTCACCCGCGACCCATCGGGCGCTGGTGAATTGCGACCCTTCGAACCGGACGGGCAGGCCGTATTCCAGCTCGATCCGCGACGCCAGAACCTCGAACTGGAGGGCACCGACGACGCCGACTATGAAACCCGACCCAAAGGTCGGTTTGAATACCTTGGCAGCACCTTCTTCGGCGAATTGCATCAGGGCCTTTTCCAGGTGCTTTGCCTTCATCGGGTCGCCCGCGCGGCAAGTCTGGAGAAGTTCCGGCGCAAACGACGGGATGCCGCTGACGCGCAGGGTCTCGCCTTCGGTCAGGGTGTCGCCGATGCGCAATTGCCCGTGGTTCGGGATGCCGATGATGTCCCCGGCCCAAGCCTCTTCGGCCAGTTCGCGGTCGGCGGCAAGGAACAGCACAGGGTTACTGATCGCCATGGTTTTCCCGGCACGAACGTGTTGCAGTTTCATGCCGCGTTCGAAATGCCCCGACGCCAGTCGGACAAAGGCCACGCGGTCGCGGTGTTTGGGGTCCATGTTCGCCTGAACTTTGAAGACAAAGCCGGAAACCTTTGTTTCTTCTGGCAAAATCTCGCGTGGGGTGGCGCGTTGGGGCTGCGGTTCGGGGCCATAGGTGCCGATGCCGTTCATCAGTTCCTTGACGCCAAAGCTGTTGATCGCCGACCCGAACCAGATCGGGGTCATATGGCCCTCGAGCACGGCCTGAGGGTTAAGCGCGGGCAAAAGCTCACGCGCCATCTCCAGCTCTTCTTTAAGCTTTTCCAGCAGGTTGGCAGGCACATGTTCGGCAAGTTTC
>Ga0102812_10002064_pt1 | contig 13658 bp, 8 predicted proteins | sample ColrivemetaGS713_FD_79334 | JGI IMG/M metagenome (GOLD analysis project Ga0102812, IMG submission 79334) | Estuarine microbial communities from the Columbia River estuary - Flood tide ETM metaG S.713 | ecosystem: Environmental > Aquatic > Marine > Intertidal zone > Estuary | place: USA: Columbia... | reverse complement strand
TGTCTTTTACCTTTACAGCTTTATTTTTTCTCCAAGAACTAGTTGAAGGAAGTAATTTTTGTAACAAATCTTCTCTACCAACCTTAGTAAGAGTGTTTCTAATCCAAGCCTGATTTTCTCTTTTATACCAAAAGAAAAAACGATGTTGCTCATCTTTTTCGTGTTTTGTTTTAGGTGTTCGGGTAGGCTTTAAAGTATATGGGTGATATCCGCTATAATAAATAACAGTAGCAACCGTCATTGGAGTTGGTGTAAAACCTTGGACTTGCTCTAACTGAAACCCCATATCTTTAGTTTCAGCAGCTAAATTTGCCATATCCTCTACTTCGCAAGCTGGATGATTTGAAATAAAATATGGTATTAGTTGTAAATTTAATTTTTTACGAATATTAATTTTATCAAAGCGTTCTTTAAACTTATGAAAGTATGAAAACGAAGGTTTTCGCATTAATTTCAAAACTGGATCTGAAGTATGCTCTGGTGCTACTTTTAAGCGTCCTGAAACGTGATTGGTCATAACCTCTTCAGTATAATCATCTAATTCCTTTGGATCAGCAAGTTTATTAAACTCTGGCACCAACATATCATGTCTAATTCCACTCCCAATAAAAGATTTTTTTACTTTTGGATGTTTATCAACAGCTTTATAAAGCTCAGTTAATGGTTTGTGCGAAGTATCTAAATTATGGCAAATTACTGGTGAAATACAAGAAGGAGCCACGCATCTGTCGCAAATTTCTTGAACCTTACCTTTCATTTTATACATATTTGCTGAAGGCCCCCCAATATCAGATAAATACCCTTTAAAATCTGGCATATTAGCAACTTGATCCACCTCTTTTAAAATAGATTCCTGACTTCTACTAGCAATAAATTTACCTTGATGTGCTGAAATGGTACAAAAACTGCATCCGCCAAAACAACCCCTATGAATATTTATTGAAAACTTTATCATTTCAAACGCTGGAATTGGTCCACGCTTGTTATATTTTGGGTGTGGTAAACGCGTAAAAGGCAAATCAAAAGAAGCATCAATTTCCGTTTCGGTCATCGTTTCATAAGGTGGATTTATAACCAACTTTTTGTCTCCAACATCCTGAAAAATTCTATCTGCAAATAATTTATTAGACTCTTGCTCAATAACTTTAAAGTTTGAAGCAAATAATTTTTTATCTTTTAAACAAACTTCATGTGAATGAATAGAAACATCTTTCCAATTTTTATTTTTAGGGATTTCATCTTCATTCTTTAATAAAAAAGCTGTTTGTTTTACTGTTGTTAAACTTGAAAAAGGAACACCTTTTTGTAATAAGCTAACTATTTCGCGTAAAGGTTGTTCACCCATTCCATAAACCAATAAATCAGCTTTGGATTCTTCTAAAATAGTTGGTTTTAGCCTATCACTCCAATAATCATAATGTGTTACTCTTCTTAACGATGCCTCAATACCACCAATTAAAACAGGTACATCTGGAAATTTTTCCTTTAAAATATTACTATAAACTGTAGTTGCATAATCGGGTCTAAATCCTTTGTCTCCATTTGGAGTATATGCATCATTATCTCTTCTCCTTTTACTAGCAGTATAATTGCTTACCATAGGATCCATACAACCACCAGTAACCGCAAAAAACATTTTTGGTGCTCCTAATTTTGTAAAATCTTGCAAATTATCATGCACACTTGGCTGTGGAACAATTGCAACACGCAATCCATAACTTTCTAGTATTCTGCCAACTACTGCATGTCCAAATGCAGGATGATCTACATAGGCATCACCGCTAAAAAGAATTACATCTAATTCTTCCCAACCTCTAAGTTTCACCTCTTTATTTGTAGTAGGTAGCCAATCTGAAAGTTTATTCATTATCATATTTTGCAAAAATACACTATTTATAATTATTCTGAATAAGATTTTTAAAAGAACAAAAAATAACTCATTTCAGTTAATAAATGTTAATGAGTGTTAACAAATTAAACCTTTCAAATTTAGTTCAGTCAAAGAGGTATAAAACAAATTAAAACATTTGATATTATGAAAAAATTAGTAGGATTAACAGCTATAGTTATATTGTTTTCTTTAACTATTTCTGCACAAAGGCAAAATGAAAGACAAGGAAAAAGAGCTGATTATTCACCAGAACAAATTGCAACCTTGCAAACTAAAAAAATGGCATTACGTTTAGACTTAAACGAAAATCAGAAAAAAGAAGTTCAAAAACTGACATTAAAATATGCTGAAGAGCGTCAACAACTTAGAGCTACCCTTCAAAAAAATAAACAAGACGGTACTGGCTTAACAAGTAATGAACGTTTTGAGCGTGAAAATATGAGATTGGAAAGACAACTTGCTCATAAAAATTCACTAAAAAAGATTCTTACCGATGAGCAATTTGAAAAATGGGAGGCAACAAACAAGTCAAACAAAAGAATAGGAAATAAAAGAATGGGCTATAAACAAGGCTTTAAAAAAGGAGATGCCTTAAGAAAACAATATAAAAACAGGAGTTAGTTTAGTAAATAGTTTTGTACAAAGTGGTTTTCTTAAGAACACCACCTCTCAAAAAAACACGAAGGTTTAATGCTTCGTGTTTTTTTTATTTCTTTGCTCATATAAAAACCTACAATAAAGATTTTACATAGCGTTTGTGCATTCTTTTCAATAGGATTAACTCTTTTCTTAACATTCTAACAAAATCCTTACCATTTATTTTTGTACTTTCTAATTTCAGACAATTAGTATATAAACTATCAATAAAATATTGCAACGACTTTGCATATTTTAATTTTATCATTGGATTTTCTTGAATCTCAGTTTCAGCAATTTTTGGAACCAATCCTAAAGAATCCATTACTAAATTATTTGCAAATCTATCCGATTCTTTATTAGATAGGTACATAGATTGAATGTCCTTTTCATTTGTTACATACGCTGCAATACGACGTGATAAATGAAAAATATCAATTGACTTTTGATAAATCAAAGACTGTTTTAAATTATATTCAGAAGATTCAGACATTGGTCGAAAAAATTCAATCAAATTTACGCTGTATTTTAAATTTATATATTTAATATCTAAAGTTATTTCCATTATTCTATTAAATTTTTAATATTTTTATATTTTATTCTTTAAAAATGAAACTAGATAGCATAAATTGGAAAATACTAGCTTGTTTACAACAAAATGCAAGGCAATCAAATACAGAAATTGCACGTATAGTTGGAGTAACCTCTCCTGCAGTTTCTGAACGCATTAGAAAAATGGAAGATGCGGGTGTAATTGAGGGTTATTATGCGAAAGTTTCTCATGCTGAAACTGAACATCAACTGAAGGCTATAATAACTTTAAAAGCTTTTATGGGAAGACTAAAGCCATTTTTAGAAACAGTTAAAGAATTTGATGAAGTTGTTAATTGCTATCGAATTACTGGAAACGAAAACATAATAATGGAGGTTGTATTAAAAAACCAAAAACATTTAGAAAAATTTATTGATAAATTAATTACATACGGTGAAACACGTACCCATATTGTGCTCTCTAATGTTGTTGAAAACAATCCAATTATTAAAAGATTACCTGCTTAATAATTTATAATTTATCTAATTTCTAGGAACTGAAATTTCACTACCTAAAAAAAGTGCATTATAAAACAATCGGTTTGTACCATACCAAGCACCTCTAAAATTAGGATTATCTGCAAACATAATAACACTACCTTGTCCTAAAGAACTAACAATTAATGATGCTGATGGTTTTAAATTTTCTTCTAAATTTTTATTCGAAATATAACCGTCAATATGAGGGTTACTAGCGTATTTAGCAACAGTTGAATAAGCATTTTTACTTGGCGATAAAAAAACAGAATTATTTTTATAAATTGGTAATATATTTGAACGATAACCAAAACCTAATGGATGCGTTACATCTAAATCCACTTCAAAAATTGCACCACCTAAACGCTCTCTTCCATTATTTTCAGAAGCATCTACATACGGTAATCTTTCCACTAAACTATCTTTTTTAGGTGATTTTGTAAGATTTTCTTTAACTATTTTTTTATCAATAACCCAATTAGATGCTCCAGCAATGGTAATTAATGTATTTCCACTAGAAACCCATCGCTTTAACTTTCCGATTTGGAGTGAATCTAGGTAATTATAATTTCCTGAAACCATAACTATGGTATTATACTTTTCCAAAGAGGCTCTGCTAAAACTATTTATTCTAATTTTAGTTATTGGCATATGAATTCTTGTATCTAGTAAATGCCATACTTCTCCAGCTTCAGAAGAATTAACTCCTTCACCAATTAAAATTGCAGCTTTTGGTTTTTTAATTGCCTTTAAATTATTACTTCCTAAATCTATTCCTACACTACTAAAGCCAGAATTTACGGCATATATAGGAACATCAAACTTTTCTTGAGCATTTTTAACAATTTCATATACTTCAATACTCGATTTTTTTTGTTTGCTAACCGGAATCATAATAGTCCCATAATTAAACTTTTTTAAACCTTCAGTTGTAATAATAGTAAACGGTTTAAAAGCTGAAGCTACTTTAATGCCTTGAGATTGAAAAAAATACAAAGCTGCTGCTGAATTATAATCGTCCCAATCCAATATATACGAATAAGCTGTTTTATCGACTTTTGAAACTTGTACCAAATCCTTAGTATCATTAAGTTCTTCGCCTAGTGTTACATTTTTCAAAGCTCTTGAAGGCATATTATAAAAATTATTTAAACTCCAGGCAGAAGCATCATAAAAAACACTGTCTCTATATTTATTATAAGTTTCAAAAACCGTTTGCACCATTCTCTTTTGGGGTTGATTTAGAGGAACAACAAATTTATCTCCATTTTTAAATACTTTAATCTTATGAATCAGTAACTTATCAATAAAATATTTGGTTCTGTTTTTATCAAAACTATCACCAAATTCATATGCAACTGTACTATTTTTAGGAAATTTTAATTGTGTTGATTTAAAGAAATTTTGCTGATACTTTCTAAGATACTCTTTGTTTTCAACGGCTGCTTTTAAAGTTGAAAAACTAGAAACATATTGATTTCTAATTGTAAAAGGAAATGTAATTTTTTCAAACTCCGTATCTTGTATAAGTCCCCTTGAGCTAGCTTGTTCAAACAATAAAGCTAGTCCACCTTGTAAATCTGGATAAGAAGAACCATAACCAGGATATGTTCCATCAAACGCTTCTTTTGTAAAGTAAAAAGACCCAACACTATCTAAAGCCTTAGAAAAATATGGAGCAAAAAGACTATTTAAATCTTCATAATTTTCCTTTGGCATAATTGGATTTTCAGAACCTATTGGTTTCATAGGCTCAAAAAAGTATGTGCTGTTCGTCCCCATTTCGTGAAAATCAGTAACAACATTTGGATACCATTTATGATACCAATTTAATTTACCAATACTTTCTGGATTTACAGCTAATAACCAATCTCTATTTAAATCGAACCAATAATGATTTGTTCTTCCTCTTGGCCAAGTCTCATTATGTTCGGCATCCAAAGGATCTGAAACTAAAGAGTTTGCTCTCAATTGATTTACCCAATTTGTATGGCGATCTCTACCATCAGGATTAATTGCTGGGTCTATAAAAACTACTGCATTTTTTAAATAGTTTAATACTTCGGTACTGTTTGAAGCCACTAAAGTATAAGCAACCAACATGGCAGCTTCTGAACTTGAAGGTTCGTTTCCATGTACACCATAACCCAAGTTTATAAAAATTGGAATTTCATTATAATTAGTTGGTGATAAATTTGGGTTTGAAAACTTTAAATGAGATTCTTGAAGGCTGTTTAAATTTTGTAAATTTTCATGAGAACTAACAGAAAGCATTACCAATTTTCTATGTTCGTGAGTTTTACCATAAACCTCAATTGTTGCTCTATCTGATATTTCAGCTAATTTTTCAAAATAGGCTACAATTAAATCGTGGCGTGTATGTTGTTCTCCTATCGCATAACCTAAAAAAACCTCTGGAGAAGGAATTTCTGGATTAAAAGGTTCTTTACTTTCTAAAAAATAATCTTGAGATGAACCAGAAAATACTGTAAATACTGTTAATATTACCGAAAAATAAAGCTTTTTAAAAAACATGAAAATTTGATTGAAGATTGAACTTTAAAATTAACAATAATATCTACCAACTAAAATTAATTTCAGTTTATTTTAATGTTAAGTAATTAATGTAACACTAACCTTCTTTATCTATAATTGTTAATGCTAATCTTATTTTAAAATACTCAATTTCAGCATTCATATGCTCATAATATGGTTTTAATGCTTGTGGGTTTTCTAATGCATCTTTAGCGCTCCTAACTTTCTCAACTTCTTCTTTGCTAACAAAATCATAAATTTCAATGTCTTTTCCTTCCGTATATAACAAGGCTAAATGTGAAAAAATGGTAGTTGATTTTAAATTTCTTTTCGAAGCAATTTCATCAATATTTAAACCTTCCTTATAAAGATCATACGTTATTTTATGAGTACCTTTTTTTTTACGAGTTTTAATTTTCTCATTTGAAAAAGCCACAATTTCAGCAATAAAATCCTCTCCATATACTTCTAGTTTGCGCTGTCCTACTCCACTTATATCTATAAAGTCTGCTTCACTCATTGGTCGATTTCGCTCCATTTCTTTTAACGTTGCGTCATTAAAAACCAAATATGCAGGTATATTTTCTGCCAATGAAATTTCCTGACGCAATTTTCTTAATCTTTCAAACAAGGTATCTTTTTTAGCCTTTACTGCTTTAGTTTTAGCAGTTTTTAAAACAGGTGGTTGTTCGTTAAATTCAACTGGTTTAGTTAAATAAACAGCTTCCATTTCAAATAATACTTTTTTAGAAAAATCAGTTAGTTGCAACGCGTTGTTTTTATGAAATGCTATTTCGCAATAACCTTGATTAATTAACTGAATAATGTATTGTTGCCAATCTCTCCAAGAAATTTCTTTTCCAACTCCGTGAGATTTTAATTTATCGTAACCTTTTTCTAAAACAGTGGCATTATGCGCTCCACGCAATACATCAATAACAGTACCTATTGCTTCAGATTCATTTAATCTTGTAATTACTGAAAGCGCTTTTTGCGCAATAATAGTTCCGTTAAAAAGTTGAGGAGGATTTTTACAAACGTCACAATTTCCACAATTTTCAGCCAATAATTCACCAAAATAACTTAATAATATTTTTCTTCTGCAAGTGGTAGCTTCAGAAAACTGTTTTATTCGTTCTAATTTAGCCACCTGAACTTCCTCGTTACTAGCACCATTCATAAATTTACGTAACTGAATAACATCAGAATAACTATGAAACAACAATGCACTTGCTTTTAATCCATCTCTCCCACAACGTCCAATTTCCTGATAATAGCCTTCAATATTTTTTGGCATATTATAATGAATTACCCAACGTACATTTGATTTATCTATTCCCATTCCAAAAGCTATAGTTGCACATATAACCTTTGTTTTATCATAAATAAAATCTTCTTGGATTTTTGTGCGTTCTTCAAAATTTAATCCTGCATGATAAGCCGCTGCCTTAATTCCTTGTTGTTTTAATTTATTTGAAATCTGTTCTGTTCCCTTTCTACTCAAGCAATAAATAATCCCCGATTCTTCTGGTTGCTTTTCAATGAATCTAATTATTTGAGAGATTCTATCATTCGCAGGTCGCACTTCCAATTCAATATTTTCTCTGTCAAAAGAAGCTACAAATTGTATTGCCATTGGTATATTTAACTGCTCAGTAATATCTGCTCGTGTTGCCTTATCAGCAGTTGCTGTTAAAGCAATAATTGGTGTATTCGGTAAGTTGTTTTTCAAAAAGCCTAATTGCTGATATGAGGGTCTAAAATCGTGCCCCCAAGAAGAAATACAGTGTGCCTCATCAATTGCTACACAACTAATAAATTCTTCATTTAATATGTTTTCTAAAAATGATAAACTCTCCGGAGAAACATATAACAATTTCAACTCTTTGCTGTAAATTTTATCAAAAATAGCGTCTTGTTCAAACTTTTCCTGGCTGCTATTGTAAAAATCTGCTTCAATTCCGTTTGCCTTTAAACCATCAACTTGGTCTTTCATTAAAGCAATTAAAGGCGAAATAACTAAGGTTATACCATCAAATAATAAAGCTGGTAATTGAAAACAAATAGATTTCCCACCACCGGTTGGCATAATAACCAAATTATCATTTTTCGAAAGTACAGATTCAACTATTTTCTCTTGTTGATCTCGAAAACTATCGTATCCAAAATAGGTTTTTAAGGTGGGAAGTAATTTGTCGTGTGTTTCTTTTAATAGCATTAATTAATTTTTTACAAAAATACATTTTATTAACAAATTAGTATAAATTGAAATTATTTGTTCAATTTTTAACTTTATTTCAAAATCTACATCAATTAAGCTACTACATTTAGCATATAGCAATTTAAATGGAATAATCTCAATTAGCAAAGGAGTTGCAACACCTTTGCAACCAAAAAAATAGTGCTTTCCAATTAAATCTTTCGTATTTTTGCAAACTTGATGTTTAACTTAGAAAACTAAATAATAAAGACATGAGCAAAATAATGACAGTAGACGTTTTGTCTAGTATTAAAGGAGCGCAGCCATCTGAAGCTGTGAACAAACTATTTGACGTGATTAAAAATGCACAACCTACAAATAATTCTTTAAATAATGTCAATTATAATTGCGTGTCAGTTAATAATTTAAGAGACGATGTGGTTATAGAAAGTTCGGCTTTGGAGAAAGAAATAATTTTAGAAAACTTTCCGAACAAAAAAAACGGTTATTTAGTAGTTGCTAAAGTTATAGAAGATTAAAAATGGATTCTCAGATAAAAAAAATACACCAGCAATTGGTGTCGAAACAAATTACTTGTAAAGCTTTAGTACAGGAAAAATTAGACCAACTTAAACAAAACACATACAACTCAGTAAATTCAATATTAGATACCTTAGCTTTAGATTTAGCCTCAAAAGTTGATGCTAAAATTGAAAATGGTGAAAAAATAGGATTACTAGAAGGAATTCCATTTGGAATTAAAGATGTATATATGCTACAAGGAACTTTCACTACTGCAAGTTCTGAATTACTAAAAAATTACAAATCGTCTTTTACCGCAACTGCAATTCAAAAACTATTAGATGCTGGTGCAATACCTTTGGTAAAAGAAAATTGCGATAGTTTTGGTCACGGTTCTTCTAGTGAAAATACCATTTTTGGTGCGGTTAAAAATGCTATAAACCCAGAGTTAGTTGCTGGTGGTTCAAGTGGTGGTTCTGCAGTAAATGTTGCGAAAGATTATACGATTTTTTCTATTGGTGGAGATACTGGAGGTTCTATTCGTCAGCCTGCTGGGTATAATAAAATATATGGTTTAAAACCAACATATGGACGCATCTCTAGATACGGATTAATGGCATATGCTTCAAGTACCGATTGTGTTGGACCTTTAGCTAAATCTGTTGAAGATATTCGTATTTTGCTGAATGTAATGAGTGGAAAAGATCCTAAAGATCAAACTTCTATTACTTCTAATGAGGTTAGTGAAAAAGCCATTTTAACTAATACTGTAAAAACAGTTGGTTATTTTAAAAACTTTATTGAAAGTGATGCAATTGACACCGAAGTTAAAGCAGGTTTTTTAGCAAGTATTGAAAAAATTAAAGCAAGTGGAATTAAAGTGAAAGAATTGGATTTCTTTAAATCTGATATTTTAGTTTCAACTTATTATACCTTGGCAATGGCAGAAACTGCTTCCAATTTATCAAGGTTAGATGGAACAAACTATGGAAACCGTATTGAAGCAGAAAACTTAATAGAATCGTATGCTGTAACGCGTTCTGAAAATTTTTCAGAAGAAACAAAACGCAGAATTGTTGGAGGAAACCAAGTTTTATCACAAGGTTTTTCTGATGAAATTTATTTAAAAGGATTGACGTTGAGAGATCAAATTTCAGAAAATTTCAAAAAAGATTTTGAAGAAGTTGATATCATTTTTTCACCTGTAACACCAAGTGCTCCGCCTAAAATTGGAGAAAGTCTAAAAAATCCACACGCAATGTATTTATCAGATGCTTATACGGTTGGATTTAGTTTAGGTCAATTACCTACACTTACAGTACCGCAAGGAACTGTAACTGGATTGCAAATTACGGCTGCAAAAAACAATGAAGAATTGATATTGAAGTTTGCTAACTTCTTAAAAGATAGAATATAATGGAATTAGAACAATTAAATACTGCTCTAAAAAAGCACGATTTAGAATTGGTAATTGGACTGGAAACACACGTTCGATTAAATACCAAAACCAAGTTGTTTTGTTCTTGTCCAAATCAAGAAATTGAAACACCAAACACAAATATATGTTCGGTTTGTACCGGACAAATGGGCGTTTTACCAGCTATAAATAAAGAAGCAATTACTAAAGCTATCTATTTTGGAAAAGCTGTAGATTCTTCGTTTGATAATGAAGTAATTTCTTGGGATAGAAAACATTACGAATACCCAGACAACCCAAAAAATATTCAAATAACGCAATTTCACAATCCAATTATTCCAGATGGACATGTTTCTTGTTATAGAAATGACGGCTCACAATTTACGGTTAATTTAACTCAGGTTCATATTGAGGAAGATGCTGCAAAATTAATGCACGAAAAAAAGATTTCGTTGGTAGATTTTAATAAAGCTGGAGTTCCACTTATTGAAATTGTTACAGAACCATGTATCAGAAATATTGAAGATGCTTCCACCTATGCACAATACATTCAACGTATTGTACAAAATTTGGGAATTTCACAAGCAAACCTTGAAAAAGGAGAATTTAAATCGGATGTTTCTGTGTCTTTACGCAAAAGAAGAAGTTACGATTTAAATCCGCGTACCGAAATAAAAAACTTGAATTCGTTTAAGTTTATGGTGGATGCTTTAAAGGAAGAAATTGAAAAACAATTCAATTATTATATTGAACACAAAGAGTTTAGACCAGACCAAACAACGGTTTTATGGGATGCTGATTTAAAGCAAACCAAAACTATGCGTAAAAAAGAATTTGAAGCAGATTACCGTTTTATTTCTGAACCAGATTTACCTTTTGTAAGCATTAAAAATGAAATTAAAGCCATAACTGTTGATTCAAGTGCACTACCTTTTGCTGTAGAAACTGTTTTAATTAAAGGCGGAGTCTTACCACAAGATGCAAAGTTTTTTACTGCTGATGCTGTCCGTTCAAAAGTGTTTATGGATATAAATAAAGAATTGAAAGATCCTTCTTTTGTGGCAAAAACATTGGTTAATAATATTAAACCAGAAGATTATTCAGAAATAAATAGCATTGAAAGTTTAATAGAAATATTTAAACTTTTTAAAGAGGAAAAAATTACTGCTGTTTTAGCTCAAAACGGAATTACTTCCTACTTAAAAGATAGAACTTTTAATTACAATCAATATTTTGAAGAACATGCTATTTCTGAAGAGCAAATTTCTGAAGCAATTCAAATTGTTATTTCAGAAAATGAAGCGACTGCTAACGACATAAAATCTGGAAATCAAGGAAAAGCTGGTATTTTAGTTGGTAAAGTGTTGGCAATTATTGGTAAAGGCGCATCTGGAAAAGTTATTAGAGAAGAAATTTTAGAAATCCTTTCAGCTAAAAGTCAAAAGTTAAAGGTCGAAAGCGAGGAAAAGCTAAAAGACAAAAGCCAAATTCTCGAAGCTAAGGATGATGACACTTTACCGCAAATTCCTATTATAATTAAAGATGTTTATCGAACCCACAAAGCTTCAGAAATAACAGATAAAAATATTTCAGAAAAAATAACTTTAGCTGGTTGGGTTTCAAGTGTACGCGATCACGGTGAATTGATATTTATTGATTTACGTGATTCTAGCCAGGAAATTTTCCAGGTACGTTTAAGCCGAGAATCCTTTCCTAATTTAGACGAATTAGTGAAGCTGAAACCTGAATCTGTAATTTCAGTAACTGGTGTAATTGTACAACGAAACGAAGACGATTACAATGCAAGTTTACGTACTGGAAAAATTGAATTAGAAACTTCAGAATTAGATATTTTAAATTTATCTAAAACATTGCCTTTTGAAATAAAAAGAGCAACTAAAACTAGTGAAACTGTTCGTTTTCAATATAAATTTTTAGATCATAGAAATGATGACGTACGTAGAGCAATTGTTAACCGACATAAGGTTATAAAACTATTACGTGACATTTTAGATGAAGAAGAATTCTTAGAAATTGAAACTCCTATTTTAACCGCTGGAACCGATGAAGGAGCTAGAGAGTTTATTGTACCAACTCGTAAACAGCCAGGATCATTTTACACGCTTCCACAAGCACCACAGCAGTTTAAGCAAATGCTAATGGTGAGTGGTTATGAAAAATATTTCCAAATTGCACGTTGTTTTAGAGATGAAGATTCTCGTGGGGATCGACAACCAGAATTTACGCAATTAGATATTGAAATGGCTTACGCAAGTATGCAGCAAATTATAGATTTAAACACCAAAATGTTTAATGAAGTAGTTAAAAAAATATATGGTAAAAAATGGGTTTTACATCCGTTTGAAGTGCTTACTTACAAAGAAGCTATGGACAATTATGGTTGCGATAGACCAGACCTGCGTTTTGGCTTACAAATGCAAGACATTACAAAAATTGTAAAAGACACAACATTCCAAGTATTTAGTAAACCTATTGAACAAGGTGGAATTGTAAAATGTATTAAAGTTTCAGCGAAAGAACAAGGCAGTAAACGTTTATCAAAAGGACAAATTGAAAATTTGACTGCAATCGCGCAACAAAATGGACTAGGAGGTTTAGCGTATATTATTGTAAATGAAAATGATTTACAATCGCCAATTATTAAGTTTTTAGGAGCGGAAATTGCTGCAGGAATTATTAATGAAACAAATGCCGAAGTTGGTGATATTGTATTTTTCTCTGCTGCTGATTATGAAACAGCAAACAAAGCTTTAGATGCTGTCAGACAAGAAATGGGTAAAATTTTAGGATTGATAAATCCTAAAGAATTACGTCCGGCTTGGGTGGTAGATTTTCCAATGTTTGAAAAAACAGATGAAGGAAGATGGACTTTTACTCACAATCCTTTCTCTATGCCTGCAATTTACGATTTAGACAAGCATATGAATGGAAATGATGTTGAAATTGGAACTATAATCGCGCAACAATACGACCTTATTTTAAATGGTTTTGAAATTGGTGGCGGTTCTGTACGTGCACATAAAGCAGAAATTTTGGAGGCAACTTATAGAAATATGGGTTACAACAAAGATGAAATGATAAAAAGTGTTGGCGCTATGTATAAAGCATTTCAATATGGCGCTCCACCTCACGGTGGAATTGCTTGGGGAGTTGACCGTTTAATGATGATTTTAGAAAAAAAGACATCTATTAGAGAAGTAATGGCTTTTCCAAAAACAGGAACTAGCGATGATTTACTTTTTGGAGCACCTTCTATGTTATCAGACAAAAAAATAGAGGAACAGAATGTGAAGGTTATTCGAAAATAATTTTCATGTCATCTTAAGCCTGTCTTTTTACTGCTAGGCAGGCTACGTTTTTCAAAATTT
>Ga0102812_10002062_pt1 | contig 13664 bp, 12 predicted proteins | sample ColrivemetaGS713_FD_79334 | JGI IMG/M metagenome (GOLD analysis project Ga0102812, IMG submission 79334) | Estuarine microbial communities from the Columbia River estuary - Flood tide ETM metaG S.713 | ecosystem: Environmental > Aquatic > Marine > Intertidal zone > Estuary | place: USA... | reverse complement strand
TGGTACTTCTAGCATTACTGGTTGGGGGGTGATCGATCCCGTTGTCTTTATGGGGTAAGATGGGCGCTTAAGACTTCAATGATGATGTTCTTATGAAAGGCTTGATTGCGACGCTTCCAGACTTTAGGAGTCGTCCCATTTTTTGTCTCCTTTACTATTCATATCCGCTTATGTCAGTTATCGATTGATGCAGTACGACCTTAAAACGCTAGATCTACTTCAGCTTCGCCATGCCTCGCGCACTATGACAACCACTCAGCTCGAAGCCGTTCGGGAATGGGTGCAGGAACTTATTGATGAGCGTCGACAACGAATTGTCGCGGCTGTGGGTGAGCGCCATCAGAAGGAGCTGCGGGCGCAGATGGCGAAAGCCGGTATCAGTTGGGAAGAGTTCCAGAACGCGCTGAAATAACGCTGTTCAGATCCCCCAGTCCGCAGGCTCAACCTTGATTCCAAACACTTGGTCTTGGAGTTTAGGCCAGGCTAGCGATGCTTGGCGTTAAATGGCCTCAAATTCCGTGGCTGATCTCGTTGCATTCGATCCAAACCCAGGTGCGGAGGCTAGGGTCGAGATTCCCGTCGCAGCCTGCCTTGATCTTTAGTGAGTGAATTCGAGTGGTTGTTCTGTTAGCCTTGCTGAATGTCTGCTTATTGAGTTTTGTCACTTTGGCGCTGTTGTCTGGCATTGATCGAGGTTCATTGTATGAATCCCCTCCTAACAAATTTTATCCTGGATCGCGCTCTGCTGGGGTTCACGGCAATAACCCTCTCTGCTGCCTCTGTTGCTATAGCTGCCGCGGAGCGCCCCGAGCTTACCGATCAGATTATCGTCCATTTTGAAAACGCCTCGTCTTCTGCTCAGTTGCGGGCTCCGGGGTTGAGTCGGGCCATCAACCAGCGATTGAGTTATGTGCGCCGTATGAGCGATGGTTCTGAAGTGTACCGGCTTGACCAGCGCCAGGATCTTGGCTTGGTTAAGGGGCTGGCGCAAGCAATTGAGGCGGTCTTTGGCGTGCGTTATGCCGAGCCTGATCAGCTGCTGCAGCCGTTACTGTCTGAACCTAATGATCAGTTTTACAGTAGCGCTCAGTGGCACTACCAGGGTGGTTCTGGGGGGCTTAATGCGCCCGGAGCTTGGGCGGAATTCCCCGCAGAGCTGAGTAATCCGGTCATTGTGGCGGTGCTAGATACTGGCTACCGCCCGCATGTCGATCTGGTTGCGAATCTGGTCGTGGGTGCCGATCTTATCGACAATACCGCGGTATCTAACGATGGTGATGGTCGGGATATGGATCCATTGGACCCTGGTGATGGATATGCGGCCGGGGGGTGTGGTGGCGGAGGAGCAGGCAATAGTTCCTGGCATGGAACCCATGTCGCGGGGACTATCGCCGCCGATACCGACAATGGTTTCGGGGTTGCGGGTGTGACCTACAACATGGCCCGGGTGATGCCTGTTCGGGTGCTGGGCCGATGCGGTGGTTACCTGTCGGATATTTCCGATGGTATTCGCTGGGCGGTTGGGCAGCCTGTAGACGGGCTTAGCGATACAGCGACACCGGCTCGAGTGATTAATATGAGTCTGGGCGGAAGCGGTGCTTGTAGTACCACCTATCAAAGTGCCATCGATATGGCGGTCGGCAGCGGCGCGGTGGTGGTCGTTGCGGCAGGTAACGCCAATGCGGATGCGGCAGATTTTACTCCGGCCAATTGCAACAATGTTATCAGTGTTGCTGCGACCAATAGTGATGGTGGTCGCTCTTACTATTCCAATTACGGTTCGCGAGTCGATCTGGCAGCGCCTGGTGGTGAGATGAATCTCGATGCGACCCGCGGTATCGCATCAACACTCAACGATGGCGCTCAGGAACCGGGTAACGATATCTATGCCTATTATCAGGGTACGAGTATGGCTGCACCGCATGTCAGCGGTGTGGCAGCGCTGATGTTGCTGAAAAATCCCAGTTTGACCCCCGCTGCAATCGAAACCTGGCTGGTATCCACGGCACGTCCTTTTCCCAATGACTGCACGGAGTGCGGTGCCGGAATTGTCGATGCGGGGGCCGCAGTGGCGGCGCTCGGTAGTGGCGCACCGTTGCCAGCACTCCCCAGTGCTCCGGTGTTGACCGCAGTGATCGACAATCAAGATGCTACAGCAACACTGTTCTGGGATGACAGTGATGCCGAACAAAGCTACCTGCTACAACGGCAGCAGCAGAATCGGCGCAAATGGAGCGGGTGGTCAGATACGGCAACCCTGGCGGCTGACCAGATCAGTTATCTAGATAGTAGCGGTACGGGAACCTATAGGTATCGCATTCGCGCCGAAAATGGACTGGGTGTGTCCGACTGGTCAACCTCCGAAGAGGTGATCGTTACCGATAGTTCCGGATCTGATAGCTCCGCCAATCCCTGTCGCGGTAAAAAATGCTAAGCAGCGATCTTAGGTCGCTGGCTTATGACCCTCTGAGCTTGTGGGTATTGAGTTAGCTTTTAGCTTTTAGCTGGTTGCTTGTGGGTCGCTAAGTACCTGCGCTAGGCTGGCACGCGATAACTCTCCTTGTAGGTCTCCTGCGGCATTAACCACCGGTAGTGGATAAGCGCTTTCAAGGGTCCCCGGGAGCACCGATTCAAGCAGTGCATCGGGCAGGATTGAATCGCTGTTTACCAGCATTTCTACTCCCATCGGTTGCTGGGCGTCCTGCTCGGCAGCCTCCTGGAGCTGCTTTTGGCTCACTACTCCCTGGTAGCCCTCGTGGTTGATGTAGTAGCCGTAATCGCCCGGCATACTCTTCATCTGCGCTAGGGCTTCACCGAGAGTATCGGCAGTGATACGGCAGCTGGGGGGCTTCATGACCGTTGCTACATTGAGTGCGCGGGCTCGATTGACATCTTTGACAAAGGCTTCGACATAGTCATTGGCCGGGTTGAGCAGGATATCTACCGGAGTGCCCTCCTGTACCAGTCGTCCGTCTTTAAGGATCGCGATGCGATCGCCTAGGCGCAGCGCCTCGTCCAGATCGTGAGTGATAAAGATGATGGTTTTATGCAGGGTCTGCTGCAGCTCGATCAGTTGATCCTGCATCTCACTGCGGATCAGTGGATCGAGGGCGGAAAACGCTTCGTCCATCAGTAGAATTTCAGCATCGGTACAGAGTGCTCTGGCCAGTCCTACACGCTGCTGCTGGCCACCCGATAACTGTGACGGGAACTGCTGTTCGTAGCCACCTAACCCCACGGTTTCGAGCCACTGCTGGGCTTTTTCGAGGCGGCAGGTTTTACCGACCCCTTGCACCGTCAAGCCGTAGCTGACGTTCTCGATGACCGTGCGATGGGGCATGAGGCCAAAACGCTGGAACACCATCGACATTTTGTGGCGGCGAAACTGCTCTAGCCCCTTAGTCGTCAGCTTCATCACGTCGATCCCTTCGACCATAATGCGTCCTTCGGTGGGGTCGATCAGGCGGTTGAAGTGGCGGATCAGGGTCGACTTTCCTGAACCGGACAGCCCCATGATGACGTAGATTTCCCCCCTCTGGATGCTTAGATTGATATCCTTCAAGCCAACCGTGTGCCCAGTCTGAGCCAGGATATCCTCCTTAGATCTGCCCTCCCGCACCAGCGGCATCACCGTTTCTGGTTGGGTACCGAACACCTTGTACAGCCCTTCAATTTTTATCAGGGGCTGTTCAGAGATCATGTGTTCTGATTTCGGCTGTTCGCTGAGATGATCAGGCATTGTCTGCACCTTGCATATGTTTCTGGGTACGTTTGGCGTAGGCCTGAGAGACGCGGTCAAAGATGATCGCCAGGGCGACGATCGCCAGGCCGTTGAACAGCCCTAGAGTAAAGTATTGATTGGTGATTGATTTCAATACGGGTTGACCCAGCCCTTTGACTCCGATCATTGAGGCGATGACCACCATCGCCAGTGCCATCATGATGGTCTGGTTGATGCCCGCCATGATGGTGGGTGAGGCCAGCGGTAGCTGAACCCCAAACAGGCGCTGCATCGGACTGGCGCCATAGGCGGTTGCCGCTTCTAGGACTTCGCTGTCTACCAGGCGGATGCCGAGGTTGGTGAGCCGAATCACCGGAGGGATGGCGTAGATCACGACCGCGATTACCCCCGGGATTTTACCGATCCCCAGTAGCATTACCACCGGTATCAGATAGACGAAGGCGGGCATCGTCTGCATGATGTCTAGCATAGGGGTGACGGTCGCCCGGACTTTGTCAGAGCGAGCCATCATCACGCCGGTAGGAACTCCCAGGCAGATCGAGAGCAGGGTGCAGACCGTGATCATGCTGAGGGTGCGCATGGTATCTTCCCACATGCCAAAATAGCCGATGGTCAAAAAGGCTAGCACCACGCTCAGCGACAGTTTCCAGGAACGGCTGGCAGCATAGACTAGGGCCGTGATACCGAGGATTACCGCCCACCAAGGGGAGTGCAGTAGCAGCTTTTCAAACCAGATCAGGAAGGTTAGTAGTGGGTCGAAAAAGGATTCAATAAGATCGCCGTAGCTGCGAGAAAACTCACGAAAGGCGGCATCCAGAGATTTCTTGATTGAGGTCAGATCGGCTCTATCCATCTGCGGGAATTTGTTGAGCCAGGAACTATCGGCCATATCAATCTCCGGATGTAGGATGCATCCACGGATGCGGGGTTAGTCCATAGCCGCTGAAGTTCCTGCTGTTATATCGCTGCAGGAACTTCAGCGGCTGGCGGTATCGCGGCGTTATATGTCTGAGAGCGCCTGTTTGACTTTAGCGGCGACCGCCACAGAAACCCATGGCGTCCAAGTGCTTTGATACTCGGTCAGGAAATGCTCCATAGCGATATCCCCATCGGCTTGGTTGTCTTCCATCCACGCCAGTAGCTCATTCATCTGGGCGTTCTTGAAGGAGCGCTTGGTTAAATAGGCGAAGGCCTGCGGAACACGAGCCGCGAACTCTTCAGTGGTGACGGTATGGACTGGCGAGGGCGGGTACATCGTCCCTTGTGGATTTTCGCAACCGTCCTTGGCGATGCAATCCCGAAAGTGCGCTTCATCGACGCCGGAACCGAAATCGACTTTTACCATCTTGTATTTGCCCAGCACTGATGTCGGTGCCCAGTAGTAGCCGAACCAGGGTTCCTGACGCGTGTAGGCTTTCGCAATAGCGCCCGAGAGGCCCGCACCTGAACCTGGATCGATGAGATCGAAGCCAGCATCTTCGAGTTTTAGCGCGTTAAACAGGTTGGCGGCGCTGATCTGGCAGTTCCAGCCTGCGGGGCATCCATAGAATGCCGCTCGATCAGGGTCTTCTGGGTGCTCAAAGCGCTTGGCGTTGGCGATGACGCCGGCGATGGTCGTCATGCTGGGGTCCTGGTCAACCAGATACTGGGGTACCCAAAACCCCTCTTCGCCGCCGTCTGACAGCGACCGGCCTGCAATCCGCAACCGCTTTTCAGCCACACCCTTATCCAGTGCGTCTTTCATTGAATTGCTCCAGAGTTCCGGAGCGATATCTGGCTCGCCTTTCTCCACCATTGCGGTGCCTGTTGGCATGGTATCGCCTGGGACCAGCTGAGCGTCGCAGTCAAATCCATGTTCTAGTATAAAGCGGTCGACATTGGCGATCAGGGTTGCGGAGCTCCAGTTCATATCGGCTATAGTGACCTTTCCGCAACTCGGGGCGGCTTGGAGGACGGAACTGGCGAGTAGTAGCGGTAGAGCGGCTATCAATACCTTCATAAAGACTCCGGTTGGGTCGGTGGGTATGCAAGCTAGCTATTATTACACCTCTAATGGTTACAACTCAAACTAATTTTCAGGATCTTTGGAATAATCCGAGCGCGGCGCTATAATTATCTTTTTTTATCTTCAGAGGCAAAGTGATGCTCGATAAGCTTTACTGGCAGGATGTCCTAGTGTCGTTACGGCGGATTATTCGTGCGACAGACATGCAGTCGAAGCGGATTTTAAAGGTTTGTGGTCTAACTATTCCTCAGGTCATGGTGTTGCGTGCCATCGAGGCCTTGGGCGATGTCAGTAGCAAACGGATCTCGGATGCGGTCTCTTTAAGTCCGGCGACGGTCACCACTATCCTTAATCGCCTGGAGGACCGTGGGCTGCTAGAGCGGGTGAGAGGGCAAGCCGATAAGAGGGTGGTCAATGCCCGTCTCACTCAGGTGGGACTAACAACACTTAACAGCGCTCCGCCGCTGCTGCATGAGCAGTTTATTGAGCGCTTCGAAGCCTTGGAGGACTGGAAAAAAACCCAGATTTTATCATCGCTGCAGCAGGTCGCGACGATGATGGATGCCGAATCCCTAGATGCCGCACCACTATTGGATATTGCTCCTGTGACTACCTCAGAGTCCTGAGCCGCTCGCTATTACCTGAGCCTTTATTGTCCAAAGACCTGCTTAAGCAGGTCGGTGGACCGTGCTACGGGATCGGCACGAATCTTCTTTTCCTCTTCGGCGAGCATCAGAAACAGACCTTCCAGCGCCTTACCGGTGACATGATTCTCCAGATTGAGTCCCATATCGCCTACCAGCGGATACTGGCTAGCTTGCTTGACCAGTGCCTGGTAGTAGCGCGTGACTCCGGCCTGTTCCATCGCTGCGGCGATTTTAGGTTTAAAGGCAGCCTCGATTTGGTCTGTAGTGTGCTCCTGAAAATAGCGTGTCGCTGAGTCAGCGCCACCCTGATAGATTTTTCGTGCGTCTTCGATACTCATCTGCTTCAGAGTCTCGAGAATATGAGCGCTGGCTTCTGGGGCCGCCTGTTCGGCCGCGCGGTTCATGCTCAACTCAAACTCATCAACCAGTGTTCCCATGCCAAACTGGCGTAACAGCGCTGAGCCCTGATTGACTACTGCGGGGAGGGGGATGCGGATCCTCGGGTTGGAAAAATAGCCGTCGGTTTTAGAAACGCTATCCACGGCGCGTTGGGTGCCGATCTCCAGCGCCTGCTTGAGGCCGCGAACCAGGGTTTCGGTATCCAGGCTGCTATCAGTGTTTGATGTTGCGCTCTTGCCTGGGAGTAACTCCGGAGCACTCTCTTCAATTTTTTTGAGTAGATCTCCCCAGCCGGCCTGGGCCAGTTGCGGCTGGATAGCCATCACGGCCGCAAAGCCGATAGCGGTTATGTGAGCGCGGTCAATGTGCATGGAGTGTCTCCTTGATGGGACGGGTTGCTACTAGTGTAGCTGTCATCCGCACTAGTCAGCAGACGTTTCACCGGGTTTGCTGAGGGTGATGCTGAGGGTTTTAGCATCGCCTGCATACCATTTTTGTACATAGATCGAACCGATGACGGGAGCGCGGCCCTCTTCGACGATCTCTTTGAAACGGACGCTGTGTTTGACCTGCCTTTCGAGTTCAAACGTTACCTTGATGGGCATTAATGGTTCCTTAATCAACGATGCAAAGTTACTTGCAAGAGGCCTGTCGGTCGTCTTTGATGGGCTATCGCGAGCAACAAGGGATTGGGATGGATTGGTAGATGTTACCTAACCGCGAAGCTTTCTGGCCAGATCTAGTATGACCTGGTCTTCAAACTGGCGGGGTTCGAGAATGGTTTCCAGCGGGACTGCCATGATGGTGTTCTGTTGTACCGAGAGCATGACATCGGAGATACCCGCCTGCAGGTGGCTGATGGCCATCGCGCCGAGGCAGGAAGCCAGCACCCGATCGTGCCCGGTCGGCGCGCCGCCGCGTTGGGTGTGGCCGAGAATACAGACGCGGGGTTCGTAACCCTGCTCCTCAAGCTTGTACGCCAACCGCTGGGTACGCCCTGGTTCTCCCTCGGCAATCACGATGATGCTGCTCAGGCGCCCTTTAATCCGGCTCTGGTCGAGGCTGTCGCAGATGGTTTCGAAGGCGATAGGACTGTTGGGTTCGAGAATTAATTCGGCGCCTCCGGCAATGCCTGCTTGAGCGGCGATAAAGCCGGAGTTGCGTCCCATTACCTCAACTAGAAAGAGCCGGTCGTGAGAGTTGGCGGTATCGCGGATTCGATCGATCGCATCCAGCGCGGTGTTGACGGCGGTGTCGAAGCCGATGGTGTCCTCGGTGCCGGTGATATCATTGTCGATAGTGCCCGGTATGCCGATAACAGCGAATCCGGTCTCCTGTTGAAACAGATGGGCGCCCGTTAGAGAACCATCCCCCCCGATCACCACCAGTGCATCGATCGCCATTTCACGCAGGGTTTCGGCGGCTTTCTTGCGGACTGCAGGATAGTGGAACTCCGCACAACGATCGCTTTTCAGGCAAGTACCACCACGGTGCAAAATGTTGGCTACCGACGCCGAACTCAGCGGTCGAATATCCCCCTCCACCAACCCACTGAAGCCGCGATAGATGCCGATCACTTCGATCCCTTCATCGTCACCGGCTCGGACCAGCGCGCGGATGGCGGCATTCATCCCAGGGGCGTCGCCACCGCTGGTCAGAACCGCGACACGGGAGAGTTTGTTCTTGGGCTTAAGTTGAGGGAATCGGTACATGGCAACACTCCAAGACAACGGTGTTTCTGTTGATCAATGCTCACTACCCTACGATGTTTTGTGGTTTTAATACAGAGGGCTAAAGTGGATTTGATGTCAGCAGAGGTCGTTGGCTGCAAGGCGGGCAAGTTACAGCGACTGCGGCGTGCTCAGGTAACCAGATCAAGCTGCTGTAGGCTGCCCGCCTGGCCGTTCTCGGACAGATACACGCCGCTGGCACGGATACGCCCCTGGAGTTCGTTATCACTGCCTCTGAGGTCAAAGGGTGTGGCCGTTGAGCCAAGATAGAGGGCACCAATGGAGAGCTCTTGAAGCCCAAGGAGCTGGTCATTGCCCTGATCGTCCTTTACCCATACCCGTAGCTGGCTGAAAACGGAGTCGGCTTCGTCAATAAAACCGTTATGATCTTGATCGTAGTGCGCCAGGTCGGAGAATCCATCACCACTGAGCGCCCCGAATAGCTCCCGGCCGTCGTTGATGCGGCCGTCGTTATTCTTGTCCAGCGCCAGCATACCGCTGTGGCTGGCGAGCGCATGGATCTGATCCTGCTGGCCGTCGGCATCGATATCGAAGCTAAAGCGATTGTTCAGTAGTTCGGCGCTACGACCGTCAAAGTTGATCACCAGTGGATCTTTGAGTTTCGCGCCGGCTTCGATTAGCACCGATTGCTGTTCGAATCGGTAGTGTGACATTGATAGCTGCAACGAAAAATCGATCTCCAGACCATCTTTAGTCCGTACTTTTCCCTGGGCCTGGAACTCTGTCTGCTCGAATGTTTCGGTTCTGTCGTTGCGCTGGTAAAGCAACCCCAGCTGGGTTGAGCCTATCTCTTTCGCGGTTTGTTGTGACTGTGATTGTGGTTCAGATGCTGATTGTGGTGCGGCGCTCTGGGCTTCGGTCTTCGGTGAGGTATCAACGCCGACCTGGATCGTTCTACCCAGCATCCGTTCTAGGATCGATTTTATCAGCTGGGTGCGAGGCTCTAGGGTGATACCGGGAGCGCTGGATTCTGATGCCGGCTTGGGTGTAGGCATGGCCTCATGGGGGCTGAGTGCTGCTCTCGGTTGGGTGGGCGGTGCTAGTGTTTCGCTGTCGATCAGCTGCTGACGCAGATTGGGGTCTTGGCGATCGACATCGGTAGCCAGTGTCTGTGCTTGAATCGCGAGCGACTGCTGCGATGACTCGCGGCTCAGCTCGACCGACGCGACCCGTTGTCCCTGCTGATCCACAGCGAACAGCTGCAGGGATTCGTGCTGTTGGCGGCGCTGCCACGCTTGGTGTTGGGCGCTTAGGGCGATGTTGTTGCTGTCGATAATCATGGCCAACTCTCGAGCACTAGGGCTGTTACTAGGCTATTTAAGATATCGGCAGCCAGAGAGAGTTGTTTAATTTTTGATCTGTATTGCCTTAGCCGATCACTAACGCTCGCTGCTCTTCCAGTCCCATGGATAAGATATAAGGATCCTGCTGCTGGCTGCGAATGAAGTCCTGTTTGGATTCCCAACCCTGCCAACGGATGTCGATCAAGGCCTGGGCGACGGCTCCGCCTAAGGTGCTACCTGGGCCTAGGATCACCAGCTTATCCGGAGCGTACTCGCGCACCGCGACCTGAAGCGCCTTGGTAAAATCGTAAGGTTCGGTAACCTGATGTCCCAGGGTGTAGCGGTAGAGTGCGGCGGTATCGGTGGCATCCGCTCGCCATTGGCCACCGCGCCCGTCGATCAGAGGGTGCCGGGGTTGCTGAAATAGAGAGGCTGGCAGTAGATTTCGCCCCTGTTCAGCGATGGGTCGCTGTAGCGGGGTGTGAAAAGCTGCATGATTAAAAAGTCGCATCGGGAAGCGGCCCTGCTCCGGTGCCAGACGCTGCTCCAGCGTTTTGAGTGCGGCTTCGTTGCCGCCAAACACCAGCATGCCGCCCAGTTGAATCGACAGATACAGCTCAGCCCCAGCTTGGCTATTAATGTCAGCAATGTGATCCAGTAGTTGTTGGTGACGGCCAGGAATGGCTTGCCAGTGTTCATCGACTAGGGGATAGATCAGCTGGCCGCCCAGCAGTGACTGCTGCATCAGGGTGCCCATGGTGTTGATCAGTCGCAGCGCCTCTGCGGGATTGAGCGCGCCGGCGCAGCCCAAAGCGATATACCAACCCATCGAGTTGCCGGTGAGGGCGCAGATCTCATAGCGATCGCGATTGATGCTCAGGTAATCAGCGTAGGCACAGCTCCAGATCAGGGCCGAGGCGTTGTCGCCGCGACTGTGCTCGCGCATCTGATAGCGCTCAGCCGCATCCAGGGTGCTGATTGGGCTCTGACCCTGCTGGATGCGATAGTCATCGATAGCATCCAGCAGCTCCTTTTTGTCGGCGTGATAGCGTTTGAAATAGCCCAGTTCTTGTTGATTGTATGTGCCACGGCCGGGACAGATCACCAGGACCTTGTCTTTGGTAGGTTTCATCAGTAAACGGTTCCTTGGGTGGCGGCTAACGGTTGGCTATTGGATTGTTTTCCCATCAATACCAGAGCGCTGGCGATAATCTCTGCGCAGCTGGGCATAGTGATGGTTGCGGTGCGTCCCAAGGGGATGAAACTGTCCTCGGCCGTGACCCGTTTGAACGGTGGCGGTGAGGATAAGTGTTCGCAGATTAAGCTCACCAGCCCCTCTCCGATCGAGCCAGTTCGCCGGCACTCATCGACAATTAGTAGCTGATCACACGCTTTTACCTGATCCAGAATGGCGGCTTCGTTAAGCGGAGCCAGCCAGCGCAGGTCGATCACCCGCAGTTGGATACCATGATCTTCACTAAGGATCTTGGCGGCCTGCAGGCTGAGGTAGTAACCGTTACCGTAGCTGAGGATGCAGAGTTCGTGGCCATCGCCATGCTGAGCCAGTTGTCCTAGAGCGATGGGTTGGGCTTGTTGGGGTGGGCGATATAGACTGGTCCAGAGGCCATCGCCTTCGCTGTGCAGATCACGGGTCATATACAGGGCGATGGGTTCGATAAAAATCACGACCCGCTGCTCTTCGCGAGCCAGACGTACACATTCGCGCATCATCTCCACCGCATCGGCGCCGTTACTGGGGCAAGCGAGTACCAGTCCGGGAATATCGCGGAACAGATTGAGGCTGTTGTCGTTGTGGAAGTGGCCGCCAAAGCCCTTCTGGTAGCCGAGCCCTGCGATGCGGATCACCATCGGGTTACTGTATTGGCCGTTGGAGAAGAAGCTTAATGTGGCTGCCTCACCGCGAATCTGGTCCTCGGCATTGTGGACATAGGCCAGGAACTGGATCTCCGGAATCGGCAGAAAACCGTTGTGGGCGGCACCGATCGCCAGCCCCAAAATGCTCTGCTCATCCAGCAAAGTGTTGATCACCCTGTGGGGGCCAAACTTTTCCGAGAGCTTGCTGGTGACGTTATACACTCCACCCTTGGGGCCGATATCCTCGCCCATCATCAGGATCTCGTCATGCGCTAGCATCAGATCCGCTAAGGCCCAGTTGAGTAACCTGGCAAAGTGCTGCGGTTGCTGCATAAACGGTGCTTCACGCGCGAACAGCGGTTGGCGCTGACTGTAGGGTATAGAGGGTAGCGTTGGCAGCGTTTTTTTGGCGGGGATCAGGCTCGACATCACGGCAGCAGCAGAGTCGAGTTTGGGGCGCTGGATCGCCAGCTCTGCAATCCGATTGACCCGTTCTTCGGTGTCACGATAGCGGTCGATAATCTGATCGGCACGAAGAATCTGCAGGTCGATCAGCAGGCGGGCGGAATGCAGCAATGGATCACGGGCTTCTGCTGTCTCGATCTGTTCGCGAGTCCGGTAGGCTATCTCGGCATCGGAACCGGCGTGGCCCAGCAGCCGTACACAGCCCATGTGCAGAAACACCGGCTGCCGGTAGTTACGCGCCAAACGTTCTGCCGCAAGGGCCGCACGGTGGGTGTCGAGCAGATTGAGCCCATCGCAGTAGATATAATGCAACCCCGGGCGGTTGCTAAAGTTGGCATGGATCCAACCACGGGGGGTGGCGGTGGAGATCCCTATGCCGTTGTCCTCGCAGATAAATACCAGCGGCAAGGGGACTTTTTGGTATGCCGTCCAAGACGCGCAATTGATGGCACCCTGCGCGGTGCTGTGGTTGGCCGAGGCATCACCAAAGCTACAGAGCACCACGCTGTCGGACGGCATCATGCTGTCCAAGCGGGTGCGTTTGGCTAACGGAATGGAGTAGGCTGCGCCCAGTGCTTTAGGCAGGTGCGAGGCGATGGTGCTGGTCTGCGGCGGGATAAACAGATGCTTGCTGCCCAATACTTTATGCCGACCGCCGGAGATCGGATCTTCGCTGGACGCGGCAAAACTCAGCAGCAGATCCCATAACGGGGTTTCGCCCGGGGTTTGCCGAGCGCGCTGGATCAGGAAGGCCGCACCCCGATAATGCAGAAAGGCCATGTCCGTGCGCCGAAAAGCGGCTGCAATCGCTGCATTTCCCTCGTGTCCGGCACTGCCGATGGTGTAGAAGGATTCCTTACGGGCCTGCAAACGCCGCGAACAGAGGTCCAGATGGCGGCTCTGTAGTTGGGTTTCAAACAGTTGCACCAGCTTATCAGCGGTTAGCCCCGATTCTGTCAGGCTGATCGGGGCGTCTGGCGAGGGCAGTCGGCCCTCGGCAACGCGGGTAAGAAAATTCTGCTCGACGATCTCGGCGCGGCTCTGCATGCTGGGTTCTCGTGAGTTGGGGTTAGCAAAATGCCTGGATGCCGGTCTGGGCGCGGCCCAAGATCAGAGCATGGACATCATGGGTACCTTCATACGTGTTAACCGCTTCCAGATTCATCACATGGCGAATCACATGGAACTCATCGCTGATGCCGTTACCACCGTGCATGTCTCGTGCGGTGCGGGCGATATCCAGCGCCTTGCCGCAGGAGTTGCGTTTGATCAATGAGATCAATTCTGGCGCACATCGATCCTGATCCATCAGTCGTCCGGCCTGCAAACAACCTTGCAGTCCCAAACTGATCTCGGTCTGCATATCGGCGAGTTTTTTCTGTATTAGTTGGTTGGCGGCCAGTGGTCGCCCGAACTGGTGGCGGTCCAGCGTATATTGGCGCGCGCGTTGCCAGCAGAATTCGGCCGCACCCAGTGCACCCCAAGCGATCCCGAAAC
>Ga0102812_10002057_pt1 | contig 13681 bp, 17 predicted proteins | sample ColrivemetaGS713_FD_79334 | JGI IMG/M metagenome (GOLD analysis project Ga0102812, IMG submission 79334) | Estuarine microbial communities from the Columbia River estuary - Flood tide ETM metaG S.713 | ecosystem: Environmental > Aquatic > Marine > Intertidal zone > Estuary | place: USA... | reverse complement strand
ACAATCTGGTGAAACATCATTTGAACTATTAAACGAACCAAATTAATGAAAACAATATTAGAAGCATTAGAACTGTGTAAAGAACATAAATTATATGATAAGCATATAAATATAGCATTAGGAATTAATAAAGTTCCTATGACTATTAAAGAAGGTATTAACCAATTAAGAATGATTAAATGAGTAAGGTTGTAACAATACAATTAAAAGCAGATACAAAAGGAGCTGAAAAAAACGTAGAAAACCTTAATAAAGATTTAAAAGAAACACAAGGAGATTTATCTGGTGTTGAAGCTGCTGCGGATAAAGCTACTGGTGGTATGGTAAGTGGATTTAAAGGAGCTACTGCTGGTATAAAATCAGTTGTCAAGGGTTTTAAGTCAATGCGAATGGCAATTATTGCTACTGGTATTGGTGCATTAGTTCTTGCTATATCATCTGTTGCTGCTGCTTTTACAAGTACAGAAGAGGGTCAAAACAAGTTTAATAAACTTATGACTGTATTAGGTTCTATTACTGGGAACTTAATAGATGTTTTAGCAAGTTTAGGAAATGCAATTATAGATGTTTTTACAAACCCAGTAGATGCAATAAAAAAGTTTACAAATCTTATAAAAGAAAATATTGTTAATAGGTTTGAAGGGCTATTAGAGTTAATACCTCAACTTGGTAAAGCGGTTAGTTTATTATTTAAAGGAGAATTTAGTGAAGCTGGTAAAGTAGCTGCAAATGCAACTGCAAAAGTTGTTTTAGGTGTTGAGAATGTAGTTGAAAAAACACAACAAGCTATTGAAAAAACACAGGAATTTGTACAAGAACTTGTAGAGGAAGGTAAGATTGCAGCGCAGATTGCAGACCAAAGAGCAAAAGCAGATAAGTTAGAAAGGAATTTATTAGTAGAAAGAGCAAAAGCAAATAGAGATAGAGCAGAACTATTAGAGAAAGCAGTTAATAAAGAACAATTTGCTACAAGTCAAAGAATACAGTTTTTAAAGGATGCTGGAGCATTAGAAGATGAAATAACACAAAAAGAAATTAAAGCAGCACAACTTAGATTAGATGCAAAAGTTGCTGAAAATGCTCTTGCTGGCTCAACTAAGGAAGATTTAAATGAAGAAGCACAACTAAGAGCTAACTTGATAAATCTTGAAACTGCTAAACTTACTAAACAAAAAGAGGTTACAAGTCAAATAATAGCTCTCAGTAACGAAGAAAAAGCTGCACTTAAAGCTATCGAAGATGAGAAAAAAGCAAATCAAAAAGAAGCAGATGCAAGAAGGGATGCGGACTTAAAAGCTAATGCAGATTATTTAGCTAAAAAGAAAGCGCAAGAAGATTTAGCAGAACAAGAACAATTAATAAGAGATGAGCAACAATGGAATATGTTGCAAAAACTTAGAAACACAGCACAAGAGCAAGAGCTTTTAGAACTGCAACAACAGTTTGATTTAAAAATGGAACTTGCTTATGGAAATAATGAATTAGAACTTGCCTTACAAGAAGAGTTTAATGCACAAGCTACAGCGATAGATGACAAGTATATTGCAATAAATAAAGCTAAAGGAGATGAAGCAAGAGCAGATAATCTTGCAGCGGAACAACAAATGCAAGATTTAAAACGCTCTGCCGTACAAACTGGATTAACTTCCATATCACAATTAACAAAGGCATTTGCTGGAGAAAGTGAAAAGGAACAAAAAAAGGCATTTGCAATTAACAAAGCAGTTTCTATTGCTTCTACATTAATACAAACCTACCAATCTGCACAAGGAGCTTATTTATCACAATTAAGCATACCAACACCAGATGCTCCAATTAGAGGTGCTATTGCTGCTGGGATTGCTACTGCTGCTGGTTTAGTTAATGTTGCTACAATAGCAAAACAAAAATTTAAAGGAAGCGGTGGTGGAGCTTCAGTACCATCTGGAGGTGGTGGAATAGGGGGTGGAAGTACATCTGCACCACCAATACCATCAACACCAAGTCAAGCTCCGAGTTTTAACGTAGTAGGGCAAAGTGGATTTAATCAAGTGGCTGGAGCATTAGGTTCACAACCACCAGTACAAGCATTTGTAGTAGCTGGAGCAGTTACTAATGCACAACAATTACAAAACAATACAATTACACAAGCAACATTTTAAAATAAAAACAATGGAAATAATAGAATTAATATTAGATGAAGATAGCGAAGGGCTAACTGGAATCGAAGCGGTTAGTATCGTAGAGATGCCAGCAATAGAATCTGATTTTGTAACACTATCAGAGCAAGCAATAAAACTAGCTAAAATAGATGATGAAAAGCGTTTACTAATGGGAGCTGCTTTAATACCTAACAAACCAATATTTAGAAAGAACGGAGAAAATACTTTTTATGTTTACTTTTCTGAAAAAACAGTTAGAAGGGCAAGCGAATTATTTTTTCAAAACAGTATGCAGAACAATGCAACACTAGAACACGAAATGGAAATTAACAATTTAACTGTTGTTGAATCTTGGATTGTTGAAGATACTGAAATGGATAAATCTAAAAAATATGGTTTAGAAGTTCCTAAAGGTACTTGGATGATATCAATGAAAGTAGAAAACGAAGATGTTTGGAATGATTATGTTAAAACTGGAAAAGTAAAAGGATTTTCTATTGAAGGATATTTTGCAGACAAAGCACAAGTCAAAGACCCAAGTTTGCAATCTCAATGGAGTAAAGAGTTAGAAGCTATTGAAGAAGCTGAAGCTGAATATATGCTAAGTAATATTAAGGCGCTAATAAAAAAAGATAAAAGAACAAAATCAGGTAAAAGAACAGAATTAGAAACATTTAATGATTATCCAGATGCTGTTAGTAATAATGCAAAAAGGGGAATAGATCTTAATAAAAAAGTAAATAATAAATGTGCAACACAAGTTGGTAAAATTAGAGCACAACAATTAGCACAAAAAGAAAACATTAGTTTATCTACTTTAAAAAGAATGTACAGTTACTTGTCAAGGGCGCAAGAATTCTATGATGAAGGCGACAAAGAAGCGTGTGGAACTATCTCTTATTTATTATGGGGTGGTAAAGCTGGTTTAAGTTGGAGTGAAAGCAAACTTAAAAAGCTAGGTGAAATCAATTTATCATCTATGGTAGTAGATAAATCATTTGCTATTATTGATAATAGATTAGCTTATAGCACACAAGAAAAAGCTGAAGAAATGGCAGAAAATATTGGATGCGAAGGTTTCCATATACACGAATTTGAAGGTCAAGAATGGTATATGCCTTGTAAAGAACATATAAAAAAATAATTATGAAAAGTAAAAGATTTAAAACTCCAAGTAATACATCACCTAAAAATACTAAGCGTGGTTGCTTATGTGCAGATGGTAAAAAATACAGTAATAAATGTTGTGATGGAAGTTTACAAGCACAAGGAATTGGTAAAGTATAAAAAAAAGTTGCAAAAAAATATAACAGTAAAGGTTTTAAATCGTTTATAGTATATATACTCAAATTATGAAAGCAAACGAAATACTAAACAAGATAAAAAATATTGTTGGTGAAAAAGTTAATCTTTCTGAAAATAAAATAGAAATGGCCGAAATGAAATTAGAAAATGGTACTGTACTTGTTGCAGAATCTTTTGAAGCTGGAAAATCTATATTTATAAAAACCGATGATGAGCAGGTTGCTTTACCTATTGGTGAATATAAATTAGAAGATGGCAAAATTTTAGTTATTACTGAAGAAGGTTTAATTGACAGTATTAAAGATGCTACTGAAGAAGAAGTAGTTGAAAAAGAATTATCTGATGATTCTAAAGAAGTTGAAGAAACTGAATTAGAAGAAGAAAAAGAAGAAATGAAATATGTTACTAAAGAAGAATTTACATCTGCTGTAGAAGAAATTAAAGCGATGATAGAGGATAAAATGGGTAACAAAGAAGAAATGAAGGAAGAAGTAATAGAAGACACAAAAGAAGAACTTTCTGCTGTTGCTCCATCTCCTGTAAAACATAATCCTGAATCTAAAGTTGATAACAAAGTAAACTTTAAAATTTCTGAAAACAGAATTAAAACAACTAAAGATAGGGTTTTCGATAAAATTTTTAACAATAATTAATATAAAATAAAATGGCTAATAGTTTAAATAGTTTAACAACTACATACGCTGGTGAGTTCGCTGGGAAATACCTAAGTGCAGCTTTATTATCAGCAAATACTATCGACAAAGGTGGTATTGAAGTAAAACCAAATATAAAATATAAATCAGTAATGAAAAAAGTTGCAACTGGTGCTATAATAGCAAATGCAAGTTGTGATTTTACCAAAACTGATGATGCAGTAACAATAACTGAAAGAATCCTACAACCAGAAGAATTCCAAGTAAATCTTGAATTTTGTAAAAAAGATTTTGCATCTGATTGGGAAGCGGTACAAATGGGATATTCTGCATTCGACAATATGCCTCCACAATTTTCTGATTACATTATCGGACACGTTGCTGGATTAGTTGCAGAAAAAACAGAAAAAAATATCTGGGAAGGTACAAACGCTACTGCTGGTGAATTTGATGGATTAGCTACTTTAGCACTTGCTGATACAGATGTTCTTGATGTAGCTGGTGCTACTGTTGATGCAGCGAATGTTGTAGCTGAATTAGGAAAAATTGTAGATGCAATTCCATCTTCACTTTATGGTAAAGAAGATGTACACATTTACATTTCACAAAACATCGCGAGAGCTTATGTAAGAGCTTTAGGTGGATTTGCTGCTACTAATAGTGGTGTTAATGCACAATCTCATATGTGGTACGGAGATGGCGCACTTTCTTTTGATGGTGTTAAATTATTCGTTGCTAATGGTCTTAATGACAACACAGCAATGGCTGCTCAAAAATCTAACTTATTCTTTGGTACTGGTTTATTATCAGATATGAACGAAGTTAAGTTAATTGATATGGCTGATATTGATGGTTCTCAAAACGTTAGAGTTGTTATGAGATATACAGCAGGTGTTCAATACGGAATTGGTTCTGATATCGTTCTTTACCACGTATAAGAATTAAATAATAACAAGGGAGTTGAAATGCTCCCTTAATTTAAAAAAACAATATGGCTTGCGATTTAACAAAAGGACGAAAAGTTCCTTGTAAAGATGTAATCGGTGGTATTGTTAGAGCTTGGTTCGTTGATTATGGCGATTTAGGAACTGTAACAAAAACCGATGATGAGATTACAGATTTATCTGGTACATTTACTGCTTTTCAATATGATTTAAAAGGAACAAATAGTTTGGAAACTGCTATTACATCCTCAACAGAGAATGGTACAACATTCTTTGAAGAAACATTAACTTTAACATTACCAAAATTATCTAAAGAAGATAATAAGGAAATAAAACTGATGGCTTATGGAAGACCACACGTTTGTGTAGAAGATAGAAATGGAAATTTCTTCTTATGTGGTTTAGAACACGGATTAGAAGTTACTGGTGGCACAATAGCAACTGGAACTGCTTTTGGTGATTTAAGTGGATACAGCTTAACATTAACTGGTTCAGAATTACAACCAGCCAATTTTATTAGTGGCGGTACTGCTGCTGACCCTTTTGCTGGTATGAGTTCTGCTACTGTTACTGTAACTGTAGGAACTAATAGTTAAAAAATACGCGATTAAATAATTGTGTGATTCATAATATATGTTTGATTGGAGGGGAGGGAGTGATTAACCTCCCCTTTTTTATTTTAAAATATGCAGATACACCCAGTAGTTGGAGCAAAAAACATTAACTTTATACCAAGAGAGGCAATAATACCCTATCCTAATATGGTTAAAACATATAAAATTGATATTAAATCTGAGGCACAAAATAAAATTATTTTTACAGATAGCAATATGAGTATTACTGAATTAGATTATTATTACCAATATGTTCTTGTTGAAGAAGTTGGAGCTCCTACAATATTAAAAGAAAATAACTATTATACTATTACAATCACAAATACTACGGATAACACAATAATTTTTAAAGATAAAATGTACTGTACTAACCAAACTCTATCAGATTACCAAATCTCAAATGGTGTTTATATAGAGCAAAGTACAGGCGATAACAACTTTGTATATTATGGATAACTTACACTTAGTACAATTAAATCAATACGAACGACCAACTATTACAGAAGAACGTAATAAAAACTATGTTTCAATAGGTGAAAATAACGACTATTATCAAGGTCTTATTGATGCCTATATGGATAGTACAACTAACAATGCTGTAATTAATGGTATTGTTAATCAAATATACGGAAAAGGATTAGATGCAACTGATTCTAATAAAAAACCAGAACAGTATGCACAAATGAAAGGTTTGGTAAAACCACACGATTTAAGAAATGTTTGCCAAGATTTAAAATTATTAGGTGAAGCAAGTTTCCAGATTACTTATAATGGAAATAAAATATCAGCAATAACACATTTTCCAAGAGAAACGTTACGAGCTGAAAAAATGAATGATAATGGAGAAATTAAGAATTATTTTTATTCTCCAGATTGGACAAAAGTTAGTAGAAATACTAAATTAAAAAAGTTTCCTGTTTTTGGTAGTGGCGCACAAAACGAAATTTATATTATTAAAAGATATGTTACTGGATATTACTATTATTCTCCAGCAGATTATAATACTGCTTATGCTACATTAGAAGATGAAATTGCTTGTTTCTTAATTAATGATACGCAAAATGGTTTTTCAGGTACAAAAGTTGTAAATTTTAACAATGGCGTTCCAGATAGGGAAAAGCAACTTGCTATTAAGAATGATGTAATGCAAAAACTTACTGGAAGTTACGGAGAAAAGGTAATAATTGCATTTAACAATAATGCAGAATCTAAAACAACTGTTGAGGATATACCATTAGATAATGCACCACAACACTATCAATATTTAAGTGAAGAATGTTCTAAGAAGATTATGTTAACACATAGAGTTACTTCACCATTATTATTAGGTTTAAGTTCTGCAAATGGTTTTTCTTCTAATGCTGATGAAATAGAGAACGCTTCAAGATTATTTAATAACGTAGTAATACAACCATATCAAAACCTTTTAATTGATAGCTTAGATGCAATTTTAGCAGTTAATGATATTAGTTTAAATCTATATTTTAAAACTATTGAACCACTTGAGTTTATGGACTTAGAGAATGTTGAAGGCGAAGAAGCTATTGAAGAACAAACTGGAATTAAAGAAGAAGACCAAACAACAGACATTGAATTAATGGCTTCTAAAAGCGTTTCTAACAAAGAAAGTGATAAACTATTAAAAAAAGCATTAGAGTCGTTAAAAGGCGTTAAAATGGATTCTGAAGAGTTTGAAATGGTTGATATTAGGGATTTAAATGATGAAAACGAAAGTGTAGAGGACTGGGCAAACTCAATGATTAAACTAAGTGATGTTATAGATAGTAAAGAAGATGGATTTTCTACATTAGATAAATCAATGTACAAAGTAAGATACAAGTATGCTAAAGGTAGTAGTAGAACAGGTGGAGAAAGCAGAGAGTTTTGTAAGGAGATGATGAGTAGAACAGGTTCTGGAATTGTTTACAGATTAGAAGATATTGACAAAGCAAGTAGAAATATGGATTTTGCTGCTGCTGAGTTACCTATGCACAATAGAGAAAAATACGATTTGTTTAAATTCAAAGGCGGTGTTTATTGTAGGCACAAATGGCAACAAGTTTTATACAAAATTAAAAAAGGAAAAGAAGTTGGTAGTGATGATTTAGATGATTATAAAAAAACTAAATCTATTCCTAAAAGTTATGAACCAAAACCAAGAGGCAGAAAAGAATCGGTAAAAGCTCCAGTTAATATGCCAAATAATGGACATCACCCAAATTATAAGAAATGAGTAAAGCACTATTTTTAACAAGACACGATATTTCAGTTTTTACTGCTGCTAATGGTAATATTGATAATGATAAGCTATTACCATTTTTGAACCAAGCACAAGATATTCACATACAAAATTATTTAGGTACTGATTTATATGTTAAAATACAAGCAGAAATAGTTGCTGGTACACTAGCAAATCCTTACTTAGCTTTGTTAAATGATTATATTAAACCAATGCTACTACATTGGAGTATGGTCGAGTATTTACCTTATGCTGGTGTTAATATTGCTAATGGTGGAATATATACTAAGAATCCAGAAAATAGTACAGCACTAACAAAGGAACACGTTGATAGTTTAGTTGAAAGAAGTAGAACTACAGCACAGTTTTATACAAATAGATTTATAGATTGGATGACAAATAACGCAGCTGGATTAATACCAGAATATTATAGTAATTCACAAGAAGATATGTACCCAGATGATGTTGCAGATTTTGGAGGATGGGTACTTTAAAAAATAGAATATGAGTGACACTTGGGGAAAAGGAACATTAAACAATACCATAGGTTGGGGGCAAGGTGCTTGTGACAATACTATAAATTGGGGTAAATCTCAAAAAGATAGTTCTGTTGCTGCAAGCTGGTCTGGAGATACTGATATTTCTGGTTGTTCTGGTGCTGCTGGTTTAGCTCAAATAGACAACCTTAATTCTATGTCTTTTGATGGTGCTGATGAAAACATAAATGTCGGAAACGTTTCAAGCTTGCAAGGAGCTTCAGTTTTTACTATTTCATCTTGGATAAAAGTAGATTCTACTGGTGCAAATAGAATTTTTGGCTCTTGGATTGCGACTACAACCAAAAGAATTATTGGTTTTGCAGTTTATAGTAACAACACTTTAGTATTACAAATTTCAAATAATGGAAGTAGTTTTCAACAAAAATTTTCAACAAGCACAATTCCTTTAGATACTTGGAAACACGTTGCTGTAACATTTTCTAGTGGTGCTATTAGTTTTTATATAGACGGAGTAAAAGAAACACCATCAGCTTCTACCATAACGCAACTATATAATATTTCTAGTGATTATTTCATAGGTGCGCTTCAACCTGTTCCAAGTAGTAATTATATGAGTGGCTTAATAGACGAAGTATCAATATTTAACACGGCTTTAACAGAAGCGGAAATATTAAGCATTTACAATGCAACAGCAGTTGTAGGTGGAGTAAACAAAACAGCAGATTTAAGTCAATTAACAACACCACCAATAGCGTGGTATAGAATGTAAACTATGGCAACAGAATATTTTAATGACGCTTGGAGAATACCAAACAATAAAAATCAAAGTTTAGTTTCTAACTATTCTATGGAGTTTGACGGAACAAATGACTTTGTAAATATATCAAACCCAACTCAGTTAACAGATGATTTTACTATTGCAGCTTGGATATACCCAACAAGAGTTGATAATAGTTATGAAATGATATATACTCAAGGTGATGGAACAGTTCCAGCTTATTTTGCAGTTAAAGACACAAAATTACACGTTTATATTACAGGTCAATATGAAACAGCTTTAGGTTTTATAAATGCTAACGAATGGCAGCACGTTGCAGTAACAAGAACAAGCGGAGTTTTAAACTTATATAAAAATGGTGTTGAATATAATGGAAATAGACCTACACAAAATGGAACTATAAATAATAATAGTGATGGAGTTATAGGTAAATGGTATAATAATACACATCATTTTCAAGGTAAGATAGACCAAGTATGTATTTTTGATTATGCCTTACCAGCAGCAGGAACAAACTCTATAGCTACTCTTTATGGTGGTGGAACAGCTGTTACAAATCCAATGGTGCTAAATCCAGTAGCTTACTATCAATTAGGTGACCAATCAGTAGATAACGGAGCTAATTATCTAGTTCCAAATAATAGTTTACAAGATTATGTATTTAATATACAACCATCACAAAAAATAAATACTACACTTACACCACCAACAGGAGCTAATAATAGAACTTTTTCAGTTTGGTTTAAAACTGGAGTAAATGCTTTTGAAAATATTTGTGGTTATGGAACAAATAGTGCTAAACAAGGTTTTGATATAATAACATTCACAAATGGTACAGTTGGAGTTCACGGGGTAAATACACAAGTAGAAGCATCTGGAACATTTGTTCTTAATGAATGGAATCATTATGCTGTAACTTATGATGGAACAATTTTAAGAGGTTATGTAAATGGACAGCCAGTAAATACTTCAACTATAGCTTTAAATACTGGAACGAATGTTGATTTTACTATAGGTGCTGGAGCTTATACACCAGCTAATGGTTTTAGTGGAGATGTTTCTAATATAGCTATTTGGAACAGTGTTTTAACTGCAAGCAATGTAAGTACTATTTATAACAATGGCGAACCAAATGATATATCTTCATTAAGTCCAAATAATTGGTATAAGCTAAACGCTGCTGATACTTTTGATGGTACTAACTGGACAATAAAAGATTATGCTGGTAGCAACGATGGAACAAGTTTTAACATGACTTCAGCTAACTTAGTTCAATCCAACTTACAGCACACATCTGGATATAGTCCTTATGCATTAAGTTTAGATGGTTCTAATGATTATTTTCCATTGGGCAGCGGAAGCAGTTTAAATTTTACTGGTGATTTAAGCATTTCTTTCTGGATTAAAACTACAGATACTAGAAATAGCCCTAGTTTAGCTGGAAAATGGGGTGCAGTTGGTATTAGAAATTGGATAATTTTGCATAACAATGGAATTGTAACTTTTGTAGTTTCAAGTACTGGTACAGCTGCTGGAAATGGAAGTATTACTGGTAATACTATTGTTAATGATGGTAATTGGCATCACGTTTTAGTAGTTAATGATTCAACTACAACTAACAATTATATTTATATTGATGGATACCAAGATGCCACAGCAAATGTAGGTAGGTCAATAGTTGGCACAGCTACACCAACTTTTATTGGTATAAACTCGGTAACTAGTGGCTTAAGATATTCAGGTGATATGTCAAATTTTGCTTTTTGGAATACTGTTGTAACACCAGAGCAAGTAAATGAAATATATAATCAAGGTGTACCAACTAATTTAAATACTTTCTCAGGAGCTACCCCTTTACATTGGTGGCAATTAGGTTCAAACAGTTCTTTTAACGCTGGTTCTTGGACTTGTTTAGATGAAACAGGAACTCTTAATGCTGTAAGTAGTCCCAATATGACAGAAGATGATATTGTAAATGGAGTTGGATATTCTGGAAATGGTTTAGGAACTTCATCTATAGAAATTATTGGCTCTGCTCCCTACTCTACAGCAAATGGAATATCAAATTCAATGGACGTTTTATCTCGTTCAACAGATTTACCACCAACAGTATAAAATATTAAAATAAAAAAAATGAATAATAAAAAATATGTAGTAATTCTAATGCAAGATTCCAACGGAATTATTTTTAGTCAAGTTGACCAGTTAAACGCTCAGTCAATGCGCAGAAGTTTAGACAATTCTCAAGGTTTGTTTTCGTATAGAGTAGAGCCAAGTTTTATAACTGATGGTTCTTTACCTTATTTATATACGATTATGAACCAAGATGAATGTTTAGCTCTAATGGCTACTAGCGAATGGAGTACTCCAGAACCAGAATGAACAATTTAAAAACAGTAAGAATGGATGACCATAGTATTATAATGGCAATTAGTGCTATTATTGGAGCATTAGGTGTAAAAGAGGTTTGGAGTATTATCCAGAAGAAAATGGATATTGGTGCGAAGAAAGAGGAACGCGAAGAAAACCTATATACTACTCAGATAATGAATCTTACTGAAAAAATTAATCAATTAGAATTAAAGATTGATGATTTAATTACAGAAAATACACATCTTAAAATTAAGATTGTTAAAATGGAAAACAGAATTATTAAGAATGCAAAGAATAAAGTACAAACCAGAAGATACAAAGATGAGGAAAGTAAATAAAATTGTAATACATTGTACAGCTACTAAAGAAGGTATTAATGTAAGTCCAGCCACTATTAAACAATGGCATTTAAAAAGAGGTTTTTCAGATATTGGCTATCATTATATTATAGGTATTGATGGAAAAATTAATGCTGGTAGACCAGTATCAAAGCAAGGTGCTCACGTACGCTCTGGCAATAGTGATAGCATCGGTCTAGCATATACAGGTGGTTTAGATTCTAATGGAAAAGGAAAAGATACAAGAACAGAAGCACAAAAAAACTCATTAATTAAAATACTTAAAGTATTAAAAAACATTTATCCACAAGCAAGTATTCACGGACATAGAGATTATTCTCCAGACAAAGATGGAGATGGCGTAGAAGAACACGAATATATGAAATTATGCCCTTGCTTTAATGCAGAACTTGAATATTTAGATTTACAACCAAAATCTTTTAAACCAAAAACCAAACAAGTAAAGGATAAATTAAATGGAAAAAAAACAAAGTGAATTTGAAAAGATGCTGGCAGAATTAGAAAACAAACCAGTACCAGAACGAACTTGTAATATAGATGATGAAACTTGTAAAAGTTGTAGCGGATGAAAAAATTTAAAGATACAAAACTAGGAAAGTTTATAAAGTTAAAAGCTCCAAAGGTTTTAGAAGTTGCTGGAGATTTATTACCAGATGAAGGTTTATTAGGTGTTGTTAAGAATTTAATTGATAATGAACCAGATTTAAGTTCAGAAGAAAAACAACAAATTCACGAAAGATTAGTTGACTTTTATAAATTAGAGGTAGAGGACAGAAACTCAGCAAGGCAACGAGAAATTGAAATGGTAAAAGCTGGTAGCGGTGACTGGATGATGAACGCAACTGGAGTTATTGGTTTAGGTAGTTTTTTATTATTATTAATTGCAATAGTATTTATGGATGTACCAGAAAGCAATAAAGAATTAATGATACACACAACAGGAATTGTTGAAGGAATTGTTCTTAGCATTGTTGGATATTACTTTGGAAGCATAGCTAAAAAAGGTAGATAATTTTTTTTTTATACATTTACTAAAAAACTTGTAAATGAAATCACACAAAAAAAGGTGGAAAGATTCAGGTAATCCACGTTACCGATTAAACACAGATGAAGCACAGATTGTTAATGATTATAGAAGATTAAAACAAGAAGCACAAGCAGAAGGTTTAAATCCAAATGATATACATAGTGGTTGGATAAAGAACAAAAAAGCTAGTTTATATTTTAAGAATCCTAATTTTAATAAAAACGATTTAAAAGGTTTTAAAGAAGAATTATTAAAAGACCTTAAAGAATATTCACCAAACTTTGAAAAGGTTGTTAAACCTAAAGTAAACGATGGACATTGCCTTTTAATATCACCAGCAGATATTCATATTGGTAAATTATGCAAAAGTTTTGTTAGTGGTGAAGAGTATAACAAACAAATAGCAGTACAAAGAACATTAGAAGCTGTTGATGGTATATTACAAAAAAGTAATGGTTTTAATATAGACAAATTAATTCTATGTATTGGTAACGATGTAATGCATATTGATACACCAAGTGGCGGTAAAACTACAAAAGGTACTGTTCAAGATGTTGATGGAATGTTTTTTGAGCATTTTCATATTGCAAAAAGATTATATATAAATATTATTGAAACATTAGTTAGTTTCTATCCTGATTTACACGTTGTTTATAATAGTAGTAATCACGATTACTTGACTGGTTTTTGTTTAGCTGATACAATATCAACTTACTTTAGAAACAGCAAGAACATAACTTTTGATATT
>Ga0102812_10002056_pt1 | contig 13685 bp, 15 predicted proteins | sample ColrivemetaGS713_FD_79334 | JGI IMG/M metagenome (GOLD analysis project Ga0102812, IMG submission 79334) | Estuarine microbial communities from the Columbia River estuary - Flood tide ETM metaG S.713 | ecosystem: Environmental > Aquatic > Marine > Intertidal zone > Estuary | place: USA... | reverse complement strand
TCTTCCCCAAGCATCAAAAGATAAAGGATTTTTACTTTCTGCATTAGGTGTTGAATTAACATTTAAATCACCAACAGTAAAGGTTAATTTATCAGTCTGAGCCTTGATTGCTGCCAAAGTTGTTTCGGTTGCAAAGTCTTTTCCATCAATTGAAGCTAACAAAAGCCTTGTTAATTCTAAAGTAGCTTCTGTTGCCCTTGTGCTTAGTGCTACGTCTAAATTAGCGGTGTCCAGTTTAATGTTATCTAACACGGGTTTAATCAGTGCCAAAGTAGTTTCTGTAGCGTAATCCTTACCATCTAAAGAGGCAATTAAAACACGAACCGCTTCTAAAGTTGTTTGTGTTGCAAAGTCTTTACCCTCTAAGCTAGTTAATAAAGCATTTGCAGCCGTTGAAAGTGTTATCTGATCATCTTGCTTTGATTCAGTTGCTAAACCTGCTGGAAGGCTTACAGAAGCGCTTACATTTAAGTCTCCACCTGTGAAAGTTAATTGATCTGTGACCGCTTTAATAGCTGCTAAAGTTGCTTCTGTTGCCCTTGTGCTTAGTGCTACATCTAGATTAACCGTATCTGTTTTAATAGTGTCTAAAACGGGCTTAATTAAAGCTAATGTTGTTTCTGTTGAATAATCTTTTCCATCAAGTGAAACTAGCAACAGCCTAATTAATTCAAGCGTTGTTTGTGTTGCAAAATCCTTTGAATCTAAACTACTTAAAAGTGTTATCTGACTATCCTGTTTTGCTTGTGTTGCAAAGTCTTTTGAATCTAATGAGGCAAGCAAAACCCTTGCAGCCTCCAAAGTTGCTCTGTTGCAACTTTTCCATTAAGTTCTGTTAGTTCGTCAATTATTTCCTGTAGTTGTGGATTTGCTCCACCTCCTCCACTGGCATCTACTACCCTTTGAAGCAATACTAATACCATAGATTGATAACAACCATCATAACGGTAATCAACATTTGCTGTTATTGGGTCTGGTGGTATTATTGGGTCAGGTGCTGCCATTACTTAATTTCTTTTGTTTGTTGTGATTGATGCCCTTTTAACTTGCTTATTTGCTCAATGGTAACTATACCCAAAAGGAGCAAAACAAAAAGGCTGTCAATGCTTAATATTTCAATAATATAATCATAATCTTCACGAAGAAAGGCGTGTTTTAACCAGCTTAAGTGAATAAAGATGATGCAAACCATAATCACCAAAACACTAATTTTCCTTGCACTGAATCCACTGTTCTTTTTATTGTCCAGTGAACCTATTATTCCCTTGTAGATTTGTGCTATTTTGCTTTTAATCATCATCTTTTATGCAAGTACAAACTAACCCCCCATCAGGTAAGGCAGTTAAATAAACAATTTCTTTTACTAAACTTCCATCCTTTGCCGTTGCTACATCTTTTCCACTCCATTTACCCCTCTTTTCAATTTCTGGAAACACATTTTCAACAAAGTACTTTACTTGTTCATCAGTGTAAAGAATTTCCCAAGTTTGCCCCAACATTTCACCCCTTCCATATTTGAACATTTTTTCATGTGCTCGATTTAGGTAAATGTACTTTCCATCTTTGTCAAGTATTGCGATACCCTCGTTGGATGTGTTCAAAGCAAAAGTAAGTTGATCAACAAATTCCATTGAATCTGTCATTTTCTTTGTCAACTGCTCTATTTTATCAATCTTTTCGCACATCACTTATTTAAATAAGCTATAACTAACACCCATGCAACTTGAATAGCTAAAATAACACCGTAAACAAGTGACCATTTGCCCTTTTGGATATAGATTTCCTTTTGTGCTTCTTCCATGTTTGTAGCACTCCAAACCTCACAAACGTCTCTTTTCCAGTCCCTCAAATTATCAACTTCTTCACTACTAATTTTAAGCTTTTCAACAGCTAATTTAAGTTCATCAATTGACTTTTTAGTTTCCTTATTATCAGAATGAAGCTCTTTTAACTTTTCCAGTATGCTTTGAGCATATTCACTCCAACCATCTTTGTATTTTTTATCCTCCACCTGATTAATAATTTTAGTCTTCTTTTAACATTGCTTCAAGCACTTCAATCGCTCCTGTGCATTTTATAAAAACCTCTTTCGCTTGTTCTTGTTGTGCTTTTAAACTTTCAATTCTTTGTTCAATTGTTAATTCTTCTTTTTGTTCTTCCATAACGTTTTTTTAGTAAATATACTAAATTCCAGAAATAACAACTGTATAACCTAAACTTTCCAGGTCTTCCTTCACTTTATCATGTGCAACTTGGATTGTTTGTGGATCATAAGTTTCTGGATCAGTTCCTAAAGCTAAATCGTAATATTTAGCACTTAATAAAAAGCCTTCAACCCCTTCAATGGAAATTGTTTCATCCCCGTTTTCGTAGGCTGCTGAATCAGCGTAATAATACGGTGCTACTTGTATTTGCTTTCCATCTTTAGGCGCTGCAAATTCTAATCGTGCCACTACTGAGGATAGTTCAACTGTTGTACCTTTAAAGTAGATTTTGTTTGTGTTTGGTGTTACTGTTATCATATTTTTAACTTGCTGCTGTTATTATTCCGTTTTTAATAGTAAAGTTTGTATAAGCTCCTGTTCCTGTGAATCCTTGAAAACCTACTGTAAAAAGGCTTCCATCGTCTGTTATTTTAAATAGTTCTGCTGGTGTTGAATTTTGAACTAATAAAGCCGTAGTTCCTGAAGTTGCGCCTGTGCCTTTTACTTGTAGTTTTGCAGTTGGTGTTGCTGTGCCTATTCCTACATTTTCACTAGAATCAACAAATAAAGAGGGTGTTGCAACACCATCTTTGTAAACTCCTAAAATATTGTTCGCTGCTCCTTTTGAGGCTATTTTTAAATAAGGATTACCCCCTAAACTTGTGTTTGGACTAACTCCAATTCCTACAGCTCCATTTGTGTTATAGTTAGGTGAAGCATAGACATTGCCATTTTTTTGCACAACAAATGTAAAAGCACCGCTATCTGTATCAACTCTTAACCTAGTGCTGCTAGTTCCATTCGCTACAAATAAACCTGCTGCATTTTGGATAAAAGAACCAATAGTAACATCATTTTGCATCATAATAGCCCCGTCATCACGAATCAAAACATTTAATGCACCACCGCTTTTATTTACTCTAAGGGCGTATGTTTCGCCCTCTGCTTGTAAGACTAATTTAGACTGTGGGTCTATTACAGCCCCAAAACTAGTACTACCACCTGTAAAGCGTAAATCATTATTAGCCATTGTAATGGTAGAGGTTGTGGACATCGTGCCACCTGTGAAAATAGTGTCACCCCCCCCTACATTACTAGCCAAAACCTTTTTTAATACGCCCCCATCATTTATTAAAAATTCTTCCGTACCTGCTAAACTTCCTAACGTTATCTTATTGCTTATTATCGTTGGTTGTGCTGTTAGTGCTCCACTTCCTGATACTTCTCCTGTATGTGTTGCGTTGGTAACTTTTAAATTGTTCGCTTCTACTTCGTTAAACTTTGCAGAAGGCATAACACCAGCAAAAGTTCCATCAGCAGCCGTTAATGTTACGTTAGTTCCTGTACTGGAATTAACATCCATTGCTGTAGATGATATTGGACCTAAAGATAAATTAGTTGCTCCTGTATCATCATGCACAACCCAATCAGCACCATCATATTCTTTCCACTCGTTTGCAGTTACATCAAAGCATAAGTAACCAGCTAAAGGGCTAATTTTAACCGCTGTTGAGTTTGTAAACCTTACCCAATCATCAAAAGTAGCAGAACCCCAATCAGGATGAATCGTTCCACTTCCAGTTAATACAAATACATCACCATCAGCAGTTGAAGGAGCTGCCAAAGTACCATCGACAAAATTAATTGCTTTGGGTAAAGACATTCTTTCCTCATAAGTTGAAAGCCCGTTTTCGTCTTTCGTTGGAAATGTGTTATTACCTACTAAATCAAATCCTTTAGGCGTGTGCTTATTAGCTTCGTCTAAATTTACATGCAAATTACTCATATCGGGAAGAATCTTCTAAAATTAGGTTCATAAAGTATAGCATCAGCATCAAATAATGGATAATCATCTGAATTATTAAGTAAGAAATTACCTAATTCTTCACAATAGAAAAACTCTCTTTCCTTGATCTTTGCTAAAATCCTATCAGTGCTTTGTGCGTTTGCTGTTTTGCTGTACTGGGTGTGGTTTTCCATCATCCCTTGATTATTTGTTTCTCTCTCTAAATCCTTTTCATAACTAGCGAAAGCAACAGCGTAGCTTTCAGCAAGTTTTACCCTATCAAATAAAGCCTGATAAGCAGCATTTAAAGGTGGATTTGCAACAGCTAACACCAAAGCATCATATAAATCCTCTGTTAAGATGCACTTGATCACAGTATCTTCAATGAACTGTATAGAAGTATCAAAGAATGAAGGGTCAAATGCTACAACAGGTGTAACAATGCTCTTAATTTCTGTTGAGGTTAAAATATTACTCATTGATAACAGCTTTTAAACCAGCGTTAAATAATTCCTTCAACAATTTCTGATCTAGTCCATTATTCAAAGTGATTAATTCACCCTTCCAAGTTAAACCAGTTCCAACAGATTTTTTTAAAACCTTGTACTTTTTAACTACTTTCTTAACTTCCTTTTTTGCTTCTTTCTTTTCCATAATTCTAATTTACAAAAAAAGCCCCACATTTTTAAACGTAGGGCTTTCAGTTTATATTTAAAAACCTAAGTTTTACCCTAGGCTTACAGTTTCACCTGTTAAACCATCTTCAACAGTAATATCACCTTTCATAAATCTAGTTGATTCACCTTGAACCGCTGTTATCACACAGTTGTAACCGTTTACACCTCCTTGTTCAGCTTCTACAGTGTTGTTAAAAGCGAAAGTTGCACCAGCATCAGTAAGCATTTTGTTGTCCAATCCAATAACAACCGCTTTTCTGTTTCCTGAAACACCATCTTTTTCAAACAATTCAGCAATAACTACTAATTTTTGCTTTCCATAAGTTTCCAATAAGAAAGACTTTGTAGTATCTAAGTTTGGAATGATTGCATTTGCAGTCAAGTTAAACACATTTCCACCACCATCTTTAGCGTTCTCTGTTGCTAAATCTTTAGTTGATACTCTACCTTCAATTTTTACAAATTTACCTGTGTTTTTCAAAGCGATTGCTGTGATGTCATGCGTTGCAGCATCAAAAACTGTTGCTGTTAAATCCACCTGTCTAACTGGTGCAATGTATAAAAATCCTAAACCAGCCAAAGGAAAATCGTCTCCACATTGGTTAGTGATATTGTCTGTTAATTCGCAAAATTCTGCCATTTGTATTAATTTATATTGTTAAACTCTTAATTGTCTGAATCAAATATAGTTAAATAATCGAACTTTTTTAGTAGTTAGTCGATATTTTCATTAAAATGATGCTGAATCTTCAATCTGTTGTACTCTATTAGCAATCCCAGTTGTTTCACTTGCAACGTTTGTAACTTTTATACTTGCTTGTGCTTCTAGTATAGCATCTCTTAATTCTGTTAAATCAACACTTTCATTTTGTACTGATACGCTTGGTGTAATTCCACCGTTAGCAAATTTCCCAATACTTCCAACATTTGGAGAACCAAAAGCAACCCCACCGCCATCTTGATTAATAGCAGATAAAAGATTCAAATGTTTAGATGTGCTTTTTTTGTTTATGATTGCTTCACCTCCTTCAGCTTCAATACCGTTACCAATTTGCACCCCTCCGTTAGCGTGTGATGCACCATGAATTACACCACCTTTTGCAAACTTCTGACTTGCTATAATTCCAGATTGAATAGCACTACGAGCAACAGCAATACCAGTTAAAACCGCTGCTTGTGAAACACCAGCACCACCAAAGGTAACAGCATTGGCTGGATTGGCAGCAGCAGCAGCAGCAATAGCGCTTATTTCTTTTGCTAAATCAATAGCAACAACAGCTAAATCTAATCTTTTCTTTTTATTAAACGCTCTCTTTTCAATGTCAAGCTTTTTCTTTTCAAAATCTTCTTGACTAATCGTTCCAGCTTCAAGCCTTGCATTTAGGTTTGCTAGTTCAATATCCTTTTCTCTTTCTGCTCTTGCTTGTGCTCCATCCACTAAAGCTTTTCCAGCTTGTGCTGCTAAATCAACCCCTTGTTGTCTTACCTGATCTTTGAAAGCTTCTTGTTCTTCAATCCTTACCTTTTCTTCTTCATCAATTCTTTTTTGTTCAGTGTTTTTTATTTCCTGTGTTGCAATGATATTTTCAGTTTCAACTTTTGTTACTTCTTCACCATTCAACTTAGCTTTTTCAACTCTTAAAGCTCCAATTTTGTCTTGAAGTTCTAACTCTTTTTGGTATTTTTCTTCGTTTGTTTCGTCTATTGTAGCAAGTTCTAACTGCCTTTGTAATTTTAAACTTTCAATTTGTGCATCAATTACTTTTGTTTGTCTTTTAATTTCATCATCAGCAGCTTTTTCTTTTGCTTTTTCTTCATCAGCAATAGCTTTTAGCCTGTCTTTTTCTGCTTTTTGTACGATTGAATTTGCTTTATTTCTAAGCAATAATCCTTTCTTCAATGCCCTTGCTTCAATTTCTTCTGTTCTTCCAATCAGTTCTTGAATTTCTTGCTTTGCTTCTCTGTCTGTATCGTTTGCTTCAGTCTTTAATTTAGCAAGTTGCAATTCTCTATTTATTTGATCCTTTTCAAGTTTCACATTTGCTTTTAGTTGCTCTTGTGCTTTTGCTGCTGCTGCTAATCTTACTTGTGTTGAATTGTTTGTATCTTCTGCAATGCTTCTTTGTTCTTCAAAGATTCTTAAACCCTTTGCAAGTTCTCTATTTAAGGTGATTTGTGCCACCTCAATTTCTTTTGTCAATCGGTCAATTTCTGAACCTCTTGCAGCAGCTTCACTAAAAAACTTTCCAGCTTCTTCACCAGCCTTTCTAACCTTATCAGCATCAACACCTAGTGTCAATTCAATTTGTGCATCAGATAATTCTTTTGCAGAATCTAACACCGCTTGTTTAGCTAGTTTTAAATCATTTTCAATCGTTTCTTTATCAACTAATTTACCTAATAATGGAACATCAGCAACAGCTTTTTTAATTTCCGTTCCTAGTAATTTGATTGAATTAAGTATTAATTTATTGATAGCTACAAACGCTTTAGGAATAGCTAAAACCCTTGTTATAAATTGATCTTTTATAAAGTTTCCAAAATCTTCCAGTGCTTGTTTTGGGTTTGCAATTGCTTTTTTTAATCTATCGAAACCCCTTGTCGCTAAATCCTGAACAACGCCAATTAAAGATTGAAAAACTTCTTGCAGTGGTCTTAATACGCTTGTAACTGCATCAATTCCTCTTTGAGTAGATAAGAAAGCAGCAACCAAAGAACCCAAAGCAATAACAATAGCACCTATCCCTGTTGCGATTAGTGCCAGTCTAAAACCTTTTAAGCTTTTACTCGTTGTGTTTGTTGCTACTGCATTAGCTTTTTGTGCTGTGGTTACCTTTCCAAGTGCTCCTTGAATCGCACCCAATGAACGCTGAACAGCCATAATTTGACCACCAAAGCCACCCATAATCGGCAAAACGTCATTCATCGCTTCACCATAGTTACCAACATTTCTTTGAGTTCTTCCAGTTTCCTTTTCTAATTGCTTTAAAGATTTAACTTGATTATCAATACTTTTCTTTAATGCTATACCCTCTTTAGAATTTTGTCTACTGGCTTTTGTAAGCCTATCATATTCAAAAGTATCTCTTGCAAGTGCTGCTCTTAACTGAACTAAAGAACCCTTGTTTAATTGTTGTGCTTTGGTGTTGTTTATTAACTGCCTTTCGTTTTCTCTATAAACCGCTTTATTTGCTTTTATAGCAGCATTATTTTCAACTTGTTGAGCTTTTACCTCTTTCAGTTGTTGCGTGTATTGGGTTCTTGTTATATTACCCTCTTTAACAGCCTTTGCTAAATCCTTTTCAGTTTGATTTAATGCTTTCTTTTGTGCTGCAAGTTTATCAATTTCAGTTTGTAATTTAACAAGCTTGTTAGTTTCCTTTTCTGCACCATCAAGGGAAACTTTTAATATAATTTCGTTATCAGCCATATCTATATTTTAAACATTATTTGTAAATCATTATCCAAGCAATTAACAATAGCACCGTTAACAGTACAAAGTATTGGTTCTGGTTCTGGAATGTTATCTGTAATTATGTCAACATTACCGCTACCACCTTGCACTTCTGAGGGTCTATAATCTTTGAACTTCACTAAGGTAACATTTGTTAAGCCTTCTTTTGTTACATTGAAGTTTTTAATGCTGTCAGTAATGTAGTGACCTGAAAGTTCTGCTGGTTCACTGATAAAATAAACCTTTCTTAAATCCCATGAAATAAAGTCATACAATGTAAGATTTAAACTTATTCCAAGTACGGCAGTGTCTTCAATGTTTGCTAGTGTCTTTCTGTAATAATCCCAAACTAAACCGTTTTCACCTACAAAAGTTAACTTTCTATCTTCTACAGTCGGTGTGTTATCGAAGTTTTCCATTATTCCAACAGTGACAATTTCAGGACTTGCACTTCTCCTTTCGTTGTTTGCTGAATCATATTGTTTACCCCTAACCAATTGGAAAACCCTTGTGCCGTAATTGTCATTAACTGGCTTTCCTTCGTTATCCTTTGCAAGTGCCTCCTCTTTAATTATAGAGGTCATTATTTCACTATTATCAAGTTTGCCTTGAATCGTTGCACTGATTAAAGTTGTGGTTAATGTACTTTGACCTTTTTCAAAACGTTCATTATTTTGCAGTGAGTAAGTATATTTCCCGTAATCCCTATCATTGGTTTTATTCCACTGCTCTAAATACTTATCATTTGAATCGGTTTTGTATTTAAAAACCATTTCATTCTTATAGTCAGTTAAATAGTTTAATGTTGGGCTATTATTGAAGTCTATCTTTTCAGTAATATCAACTAACTCATTTTTAAAGAAATCGTCACGGGGTTCAATAGTTACAACCCTCCTATCTGGGTCAGCTTCAAAGTAAAGATTAAACATTGTTTTAAAGTCCTGTAACAACGTCAAACACTTTATTCCTTTTGGTATGTGTGAATTTATTCTAAAGATGTCTCCGAGCTCTAAATTAGCCTTTAAAGTGATATCTAATTGACTATCGTTGTTTATTCTAGCCCTCCAATTATTCCAAGAGTAAGGTTGACCGCTATCATCTAAGGCATCATCCTTAAAGGCAATAAAAACACTGATTTTATCACCAGCTACCAAATTCAAAGAATTTACATTTAAGCTATCATAAGTTTGAGCCTGTGGAAGCGTTGTATAAATTGGTGTGCCATCAATAGCAATATCAGAAGTATTATTCTTAACAACCACCCAACTAAATGAAGGAGCAGTGATCAATAGCTGTTGTTGATTAATGTTAAACAGCTCCCAATCTAGAATATTTGTATCATAATAAGCAAATTCAAAGTTGAAATTGAATGATAAATTATAGACTCCTGAAATTCCTACAGTATATTCAGAAGTCAATTCATCAAACCTATTTGAATCGTCTTTGATAATGTCATTTATTAATGTTGGGAATCTGTAAATGTTTCTAATACTTGGCGCTGCTGGTGTTGCTCCAATGTTTAACAGCCCGTAATTTTGCCCAGTCCATGAACTTGGGGGTGTTGCCGTTGGTGGTAGTGCCTCAACTTTTTGAGTAAGTGCATAGCTTAATAATTCTGCCTCATCCCTTTTCATTTGAAAAGCTGGATCAATAGAAAGCCCTAAATGTGTATAAGAATGGCTGTATAAATCCTCATAAGTAACAGCAGCACCGCCTTTTATCCAATCGCTTTCAATAAAATCACTGTCAATTGTGTAACCTATTTTTTCAAACATTGAAATGATGATTGACCTTAAATGAAGTTGAGGTCTAAAGCTTTTTACGTCGCTACTGTTGTTCCTGTTTATGTAAGGGTAAATAATATCAAAGTTTTCAGAATTTTGAGCGTTTAATTCGTCAATTCTCAACCCTGTAAAGCTTTCTGTTGCTTCTTCTGTTCTTAGCCCTGTAATATGATCACGCCAATTCAATTGATTAAGTTCAACATCTCGCAACCTCTCCACCCAATCATTATTAAGCCCCTTGAAGTTTAGTTTGTATTCTCCTTCTGTATCACTTGCAAAAGCGTATAGAAACCCCCTATCAACTTGATTTCCGTCTACCATTATAGCACAAGGCTTTTTTCCTAACACTTCCTTAGTATGTGAAGCGAATCTAAGCCCAGCTAAAAGCCTGTTATTGTTCTTTGTTTGTGGTGCTTCAAAATCTAAACTAAAAGAAGTGTTTCGCCTTCCTAAATCGTTAATTGATGCAATTGATTTAGTTAGCTTCAAAGCAAAATCATCACTATCAGTTAGTTCTAATTCTCCTAACTGATTACCAGCCAAATCAAGTATAAATAGTTGCAATTCTCTCATTATTTCAAACCTTTTCTTCTGTTAGCTAATCTGAATTTAACTCTAAACAATGTACTTGGAGCAAACTTATCTTCTAAAGTACTTTCTTCTGTTTCAATTACTATAGGAAAGTATTTAGGTTGTTGCAATGTAGTTACAACCGTTTCATTTTCATAAGTGCAAACTCCACCAGTTGCCAAAAGCCCCCAAGCTCCTGAATCTTCTACTATTGAAATATCTGAACCATCGTTATATTTAGTTTCTTTCAAATCTTCTAAAATCCAAACTTGAGTGCCAATAACAACACCATCATAAAAATAACCGTTGTTACCTTTGTAAGCTCCTTCCAATACTTGCCCGTTTGTTTCGCTTCCTGTTGCTGGTCTTACAAGTCTTATACTGTTACCATTTTTGTTGTCTAGTAACGAAAAAACTAAATCAGCATCAAAACCGCCTAAGCTAACTGAATTGTTTACATCCACATCAGAAGCCCAACAAGACCAAGAAAAACCAGTTCCAATAAACAAACCAGCATCAGTCCTATTCCCATTAGGTAGGGCAGTAAAACCACTTTCATTAGTTGCGCCTGTATTTGGTGCAGACCAATTTTCAAAACCTGCCTCTTTCATTTTTCCACCGCTTACAAGATCACCACCTAAAAAAGTTGATAGTGTTTGAAATTCTGAAACCGTAGGAACTACCCATCCAGATAAATTATTGTTCACAATTCCACCGCTTACCCTTCCATCACCTTCAACACCGTTGTTAATTGTGAAGAAGTTGTATAGGTATTTACTACCATCACCATATAAACCCTCTATTTGTATCGCTGCCCTTCTATTAATCAACATCTTTGAAAGCCATTGGACGCTTTTTTCTGGCATTCTGTCGCTAAAAATGTCGTATTGGTAGTTATAACTTGAATTGTAAACTAAATCGCCCACATCAGTTGAACTAGGGTTTACAGGTCTTACTTTTCTATAAGTACTATCTTGATACTTGCCCACTCTTGTAATATTTCCAGCCAAAGTATAAGAATCTTGTGCTCCAAGTTCATTGTACCAGCTTAAAGTAATTGTTTTTTCACAGTCTTTTCTAAGTTTGTACGCTCTTGTTTCACTTCTTACTGTGAAAGGTGATGCAATATCACGAATGTAAATTCTAACCTCATCATAACCATCAGCAGAATTAAAATCAAACCTATAAACAGCAATGTCATAATTACCATCAGCTAAATAAGTTAAATCTATTCCTCTTTGTGGTACGTTTACATCTTCAGTCGTTGCTAACACTAAAACGTTATTCAAATAAGTTTCAATTACCCATTCTTGCTTAGGTGTTGTACCAGTATAAGAAGAAGTAAGGCAGCTAATATGCAAACTTGTGTTATCTCCAATCGGTAAAGGATTAGGTGCAGAAGTCAAAAGCTTACTGTTTAGGCTTCCACTATCCCCACAATCATAATCAGTTAAATCAAAGTCCTCTATTTCGAAAGTGTCCTGTGTCATGTTATAGGTCACTGAACCCGTTCTAAATGATGCACCTTGCACAATGTTATCAAATACTTCATTAAACCCTAGCCCAAAGATTACGTTGTCAATCACAGAAGTATTAACCCCTTCTAATGGTTGAAACTGAAAATCAAAGTAATCTTTCATAATTGAATTAACCTCAAATGTAAAAGTATCAGTTGTTCCGAAGTCTGGCAAATGCTCTAATACGTGAGCTTCTTCAAGTCCTAACGGGTCGAAAATTATAGCCATACGAACAGAAGTTGTCAATGGATCATCACTAACAGCCTGAAAAGTTAGTTTTTCGGTGCTTATTTGGTTTCCTATTTGTGTTATTGTTAATGCCATTTCTTAAATCGTTTCAAATGTTGTTCTGTTCTTGCTTATTGTTTCTCTGATCAATACACTAACTTCTTTAGTGAACACATCAGCAACCATCTTAAATATAGTTTTTGCGTTTTCATCAAGCATAACCTTTATAAATTCGTCTCTTTTACCGCTTTTACTATACTGTAAGCTGCCCCTTGTTGGGCTTCCTTCGTCGTATATTTTCCTTCTTATAGCAAATGCAGCACTTTTAATCTCTTTTTCTCCTGTTGCTATTCCTTTCTGTTCTACCCATTCAGCAAGTGCATAAGGATTTACCCATTTACCCTTATTAATCCCCTGATCAACAAACTTAGCATAATCCTTACCCGTTATTGTAATATCAAACCCTCCACCGCTTTCAGTAACAGAATATTTCATTGTGTCTTGAAGTTGACCAGTTGCCCGATGCCCCTGTTCATCCAACACCTTCACAAGCTGATCAACAATGTATTGTCCTACTATGTCAAGCCCTGATTTTATCATACTGGTAATGGTGTACACTCACTTCTTATTGTTGCTGTAAATGGGATGAATACCTGTACCAATTTAGGGTTATGAACATCTAAACCAAAGAAGCCTTTGCCCCACTTTATTCTTTCTGTTGGTGCTAAATCTGTTCTTCTGTTAATTTCACCTAATATTTGAAGTGCTAATTCATTTAATTCGCTTTGCTTCACATAAGCCTCTTTAATTTGTCTTTCACCTTGCCAGAATGTGTCATAAAAAAACAACTTACCGCTAAAGGTTTGAAGCCCTGTTCTATTGTTTGACTGTGTGCTCATTATCTCAAAGTCTGGTGATCTTTCAAACAACATTGAAGGATAAGTATTTGCAGCAGCCCCGTTATTATACCAAACAGCATCGTAATGAAAGGATAAAGAATTGCCACTTAAAGGAACATAAGCCCCAGCAGCATCTTTAAATATGTTTACTAAATCTTCGTATGTCATTGTGCTAAACTTAAGTTAAAAATCTTTAAAACGTCAAACGCTCTCTTTTCCATTACTGATTCTAAAGGTGTTATGTTGTAAGTATTGAAAACTCCTTTTTCCGCAACTTTGATAGCAACCAACTCCCAAAAGTGGTTTTTGATAGTAATGCTTTGAGCTGTTGTCGAGCTGATAGCCGTTGAATTTGCGCTGGTGGGTTCTCTGTCGTAGATAAGTGGAAATAATCTTTGTATCTCTCTACCAACTCGACAAAAAAAAAGTAAGCTGACCAGCCATAAAGAGCGTTAACTTCTCCAAATACCTTTGACCGTTTTACAACTTCTTCGCTGCTATCTTCTCCATCTGAATATAACAAAGCAAATAATTGCACCAGCGAACTGATTGCTGTTTGTTGCTTG
>Ga0102812_10002055_pt1 | contig 13687 bp, 11 predicted proteins | sample ColrivemetaGS713_FD_79334 | JGI IMG/M metagenome (GOLD analysis project Ga0102812, IMG submission 79334) | Estuarine microbial communities from the Columbia River estuary - Flood tide ETM metaG S.713 | ecosystem: Environmental > Aquatic > Marine > Intertidal zone > Estuary | place: USA... | reverse complement strand
CTGACATTATTCTTTTTCTAAAAATCCACACGGAGAACTTTCGTTCTTTGGCGCTTTCCCGCAACCAGAGTTTAGCATTTTCCACATCACTGGACAATCTCTTAATGGATTTTGATCCGGCACAAATCCGACAAATATTACATAACCTTATCTACAATGCACTAAAATTCACACCAGAATATGGCACTATTATAGTTCGGGTTGAAAAGGATACAGGTAATAATTTAAAATTACAGGTGGAGGATACCGGACCAGGTATACCTGAAAACTTACAACAGAACATCTTCGAGCGTTTTTATCAGGCAGAATCAAGCCTAAATGACCAGAGGGGTGGATCAGGCCTTGGCCTGGCATTGACCAGGGAATTAGTCCACTTAATGCGAGGAACTATCGAAGTACAAAACAAGCCTAATCGTGGCTGTATATTTACCGTCAACTTACCCATTCACAGGGAAGCTCAATTAAAGGATTGGCAGAATCAACCCATGAGTGTTAATCTGCAAAAAGCAACAAACCTCACTTCCACCATCAGGGACGTTCATGAATCCCTACCGGTTTTGTTACTGGTAGAAGACAATCCAGATCTAATACATTATCTAAGTTCTCTTTTGCAGGAACAATACCAACTGTTAACTGCCCGAAACGGGGAAGAAGGAGTAGATAAAGCAAGGGAGTTTATGCCCGACATCATCATAAGTGATGTCATGATGCCCAGAATGGATGGCTTAGAGCTGTGCCGAATACTTCATGACGATGAGCGTACCAGCCATATCCCGGTCATTATCCTTACGGCCAAATCTACGGAGGAAGACAAGATAAAAGGGCTGGGTCAGGGAGCATACACTTACCTTAGCAAACCTTTCCGCGAAGAAGAACTTTTCCTGCAATTGCGTAATGCACTGGCCTTCAAAGTCAATATTATTAATTTCCTGAACAGCATAGAGGTAGAAGAAGAAATGCCTGCCTCCGTCAAAAAAGAAGAAAAATTTCTGCAAAAATTAGTTCAAATTATTGAAGCCGATCTCGATAACGAAGATTTTGATGTCATTCATCTTGCTCGTTCACTCCAGATGAGCAGAGCGCAGCTCTACCGAAAAGTTAACGCACTAACGGGCACTTCAGTAGCGCTGTACATGCGCCAGATTCGCTTGCAAAATGCCCGAAAACTATTATCAACTACTACGCTCAGCATTTCAGAAATAGCCTATCGGGTAGGATTTAAAGATCCCAACTATTTTTCAAGAGTATTTTCAGAAACGTATGGACAAACGCCCAGTGAGACACGCAAATAACTAACAAACAGTCACTTATAACTTAAATATCGCTATTCAAGAGACAATAACACAGACAAAAAGTGCCTAAAGAGACATTATTGAAGATCATAGAACGCTAAGTGAAGGTCGTTTTTTTGCTATCAAATACATATTACGTAGCAAAAAACACCTATATGTCTCGACTTAACCAACCAAGTATTCCGGAACTCAAAACAGCTTACGATCAATGGAATGCGCTAAAGCATAAAAACAACAAGGCAATAACGGCCTTGCTTAAAGAAATAATTCCCTTGACGAAAAGCTGGTCCGCCCAGCACAAAATTAATGCGCAAGATACTGAAGAGCTGATCAATGATGCGGTTCTGATTTGCCTGAAAAAACTGCAGAAAGGGAGCTTTGAATGGCAACAAACACCTACTAAGGCGTATGCTTTTTCAGTTTTCAAATACCTGGCGATGAATCATCTTCGAAAAAAACAACTTAAGGTTGTGCCACTTCTCGACACACTGACGAATTTTGTCACCTCAGAAGAAAACGAAGAGGAAGCGTCCATCATGCAACTCATCACGGAAGAAATTGGGCCTGGTGCTGCCCAAATCATCAGATTGTACTACTTTCAATGTTATAGCGATGCCGAAGTAGTAGACGAACGGCTAACCAGCTATACCAGCGTTAATGCCCTAAAATCAAAACGTTCACAATTGCTAAAAAGATTGCGCAAGGCAACAAGTTTGAAAAATTATTGCAAAGAATGCTGAGAGCTTGTTTGGGTACTACATAAACCATTAAGCCGAAAGTCAATAAAAAGCCTAGCAGCCTCCTCTTGTCCACTCACAGATGGAATTTGCACATAATTGGAGAGCTTCTCCTCCGGTAAAGATCCTAAGTGCTGCCAATCCCACTGAATGTACTAAAGGAGGCTGCAATTGCCTATAGCCCTCGAACCAAGGCCCGAGGATCAGAAACAAGGTGAGTTTTAGGTGTGTATTTCAGGACCTTAGTGCTTCTGAAAAAACAGTTACGATGTCTCTGTATTGCGCAAAAAAACTATTTCACTATTTCACTTTTTTGCTGTTCCTTAATTCATTTTCACAATTTTTTCCCAGAAAATCCCACCTTGCTTATCGGTCATCTCTAGCCAGTAGCTTCCCGCGGACAGGTGCCCGATGGAAACCTCGGAGAGGTATTGTCCGGAAGCCGTTAAAGCCAGTTGCCCCATTGAATTAAATAGCCGAAGACGAACGATCGGTGGTGCTGTAGTCTTCACAGCGGAAATTCTTAAAACATCCTGACAGGGATTGGGAGCAAGCAGCCATGCTTCTTTCGTGGTTGGTGCTGAGACCGCTACAATTTCCGGGCCGTAGTAAAGACGGGCGGCGAATATCTTAGAACGTAGATTGTCGCCGATAGGATAGGCTCTTCCTACTACCACTGCCCTATCTTCTTCCACAAGAATCATAGTGGAAGTTGAATAAGTAAAATCTACTGCTACCGCAGTGTAAAGGCCATTATCGTCAAAATCAGGATCGGGTGTACCGTCGGGTAGAAATCGAGTAAATTGTAAATTTCCTGTCCCTGCTGTTTCATCTCCTTCCAATGAGCCCGATCCGGCGATAAGTATTTTCTGATCAGGCTGGATTATGATATGACCTAATCGATGAACCGCTACATCTGGAAAAGAAGATACCAATATACCTTCTTCTCCAAAATCCAGATCCAATGTCCCATCCTGATGATATCTTGTCAAAATTGCTCTGTAGCCAAGGTCAGTAGGGAAATAGCCATTTACAACAACAGCGCCATCTGCCTGTATCGCTATCTGGCTGATTTTTTCGTCATAGCCGTTTTGTGTTCCCATTACCATTGACACAGCACCTTCTTGGCCATAAGTAGTATCAATGGTTCCATCGGGCAGGAATCGCCACATCGTCCAACCTCTTGGTCCTGATGAAAAAGCTTCGCGAGAACCGGCTAGTAAGATTTTACCGTCTGGCTGGATTTGGGCATCATTTATCCAGGATCGGGTAAATGGTGCTTCCTGATAGTAAACCACCCCATTATCACCGAAATCGGTATCCGGGCTCCCATCAGTCAAGAGCCGAACCAGCATTGGCCAATAATTATTACTATCTTCATAAAACCGCCCTACCAGCAAGATCTTGCCATCTGGTAATAGTAATATACCTTCACAAATAGCTAGATGATTACCAAAATGGAGTGATACGGTACCGTTATTACCAAAAGACGAATCAAGGTTACCTTCCTCGTCCAGGCGAATGGCTCTAAAATTGTTATCAGTAGCATTGTATCCACCAACGATTATCGTCTTATTATCCTCTTGAACAGCCATACCTTCAGGCCAGCCCACCACCCTGAAATTGGCCAGGCCTGCTGTTCCATAAGTGGTATCAAGCGTCCCATTTTCATAAAGGCGAGCGAGCATAAAGGTATCTGTACCTCCAAAAAAAGGAATATCATAGCGCCCTCCGACCATCAATTTACCATCGGTTTGTTGCCCTAAGAAAGAAGCATTTTCTGCGAAATTTTCAAAATCGGCAATCGCTATTCCGTTATTGCCAAAGTTTACATCCAAACCTACCGACTGCGCAGAGGTGCTAAGGCCTAGTAACAGGATGAAAGTTGAAACGATAAATGTCTTCATAGCAAATGGTTGGTTTACCATTACTATGTAATTATTTACCGAAGAGGTTAACGATATGCAGCAATAATTTTAAAAAAAGGTAAAACTATAGTCCGTCAAAGCAGCACGATGCCCGGAGGGCGCCTGCCTGCCAAGCCGAGCTTGCCGGGTAGGTAGGCAAGGCCAAAGGATGGAAGTCGCTCCGTAGGGCAGGGTTTCATACCCTGCATGAAGGAGCGGCGGACAGCCTGGTGCCTTCTCCCGTCCCGACTAGAAAAGTCGGGACGGGAGAAGGTATGGCCTCTAACCACCTAAAAAGAAGACAATGATGATGATGTGAGGGAACCTACTTCTCCCTTTGCAGAAACAAATCCTGATTGATCAGGAGGGCGAGATTGATGAAGAAGAAGGACCCCACCTTATCTGTTTCGAGGAGGTCATTGATCAACAAAAAGGCGGTGATGATGGTGGTGGAGAGCAAGACGGTCAGGACGATGCTTTGCCGTTCGGGGTATTCGGCTAAGGCGTGATAAAGTTTTTCTGCGCGGAGAAAAAAGGCGACCAATAAGGCCAGGAAGATCAAAAGACCGGGCAGGCCTTGCTCCACTAAAGTCATGAAAAAATAGCTGTGTACCCCTGATTGTTCGGGGTTGTCACTCACGTAGGTCTCAAAACTGGTGACGGCGAAGGGTTTGTAAAAGTTGACGAAGTTGCCCGGGCCCCAGCCGAAAAGGGGGCGTTCGGGAGCCATATTCCCCGCAGCTACCCAACGGTAGACCCGCTCCATAGTAGAGATGTCTTCCATCTTGTAGGTGGCCTCAATGAGGTTATCGAAGCGTTCATGGGAAATTGTACGGTCGTAATTGGGGGCAAAATCAAGGTAGGTATTGTCTTGGACGATGTAGGCTACCCCGATCAGTGCCGCAATACCAGCGCCCAGTAATGCATACTTCATCAAGCGCCAGCGGACGATCAAGTAGGCGCCACCCGCGATCACCAGCGCAACGTACGCGGCCCGTGTAAAAGACAGATAAATGGCCCCAAAAACCAGCAGGATTGCCCCCAGGAGAATGATCCACTGCCAGCTCCACTTTCGGTAGCGCAAGAACATGAGTATCATGAACGGAAAGAAAAGCGTGAGGGCCGCCGCGTAGTTGACGTGGTTGCGCTGGAAAGGGTGCATGATGCTATGAATACCCTGAAAGGAGAAGCCCAGTAGCCCGTGACGAACCACAATAATGGCGACAACCATAATGAACGGCCAGAAAAAAATCCAGAAAAACTTCCGAAAGTCGGCATCATTCCTGAGCAGATAAGCACTGAGCAGGAAAAAGGTAACCACGTACCAAAGTTTAGCCAGCAAAAACTTGAGCGACACGACAAACAGATCGGAAGTGATGGTGGTAGTGGCTAACCAGGCCAGATGCAATAGTAGCAACAACGTAAGTGGATGCCTTAGCAAATCCGTAGATAACTGTTTGAGATTGCGTAGCATGAACAAGCCAAAAAGCAGCATCAGGCCCACAATCAGCGGCTCCGTGGGCAGGTCGGTGCCCAGGCCATTGGGGAGCTGTATTTCCGTAGAGATAGGGATACAGGCAATGAGCAACCAGTAAAGCGGCTTGAAGTCCACAATAGCTAAATAGACCACCAATAGCGCGGCGGGGATCCCAGCCAGAAAGTAATAACCACTGGCCGCCGCCGCAAAAACCGACAGCAGTACCAGCACCACAAACCCCACAACCAAACCATGGCCGGAGGGTAAATTGGCAATCTGTTGTCGAATTTTGGTATACATCGTCTTTTTAGGTTCGCGGCTGCTTCGTGGTAGTTTATAAGCTGCTACTAAGTGGTCAATATCAGCTAAACCTCACTATACTAGGTAAAAAGTAATTGATACTTGGACTGTGTCGAATTTAGGTTACCTAAATCCCTCTACCCTTTACTAAGTACCTTGTACGGTGATGTTTGCCCAGTAAGGACCTAGCCTTTGCGAGAATCAAAAAGGCAAAAATCACATCACTTCCCCTGGTAGACTGCCTTCCAATCAACATCGCTATACGCCTCAAAAAGCAGGATACCGATCAGGGTAAAGAAGAACGTAACAAAGATCGCCGCAAGGACAATCAGTGTACGAAAAGGCCGAGACTTCACCTGTGGCCGCGCAGCGTCTTCGACGATGATCATGGCCGGAATATCCGAATGGAAAGTAGCTTGGTATTGCTTCAGTTTTTCTTTGTCTTCGCTGAGGCTGGTATTGGCTTCCTGGTACTGGCGGGTGTACAAGAGGACTTTTGCCAAACCATCGTTGAAGCGATCCAACTTGAGGTTTAACTGGGAAAACTCTTCCTCCAGGCCTGCTACTTTTACTTCGTAAACGCCAATAGAATCGCGGAATCGCCCGCTGCGCTCTCTAAAAGCATTGAGTCTGGCGCGGGCACTATTGAGCTGGTTCTCTGTGCCGGAAGCCAAAGAGGTCAGGCTTTCCGACTGTGCATCCGTATTGTAAATGCCATACTGCTTGCGCAAGGCTTGCAGGGTATCGCTAAGCACGCTCAGTTGTTGTTCTTTGCCTGAAATATTGGTCTCAAAAGTGGTGATGGCACGTTGCTGGGTCGACTTGATGAGTGATTGCCCCAGGTGATTGATTTTTTCGCGGGCCGTACGGGCCATGGTAGCCGCCAATTCAGGATCCTGGTCTTCGATGCTCAGTTGGATGGCGTCTCTTTTGGTTTTAGTAATATCATAAAGCCCTAAAAAATGGCGCCTTACGTAAAACTTTCCTTTGGGGCTATCCTTATCGATATCGTAATGCTCATAGAGCCGAAAAGTATCAACGAGATAATCGATCAATTCATTGGACTCACTGATGGTGAGCAGGCGGTCGATATCACTTTCGTTACCGTATAATTCAGGAGGAATCGTTCCGTCACCGAACAATAACTCCGGTGTAGCCTGGTCGGGGCTGGTAGCGAAGAAAACAGTGCTGCCCTGATAGTAAACAGGCAAGAGCAATACGATGATCGCACTCCCTACGGCAGCGATCAAACAAGCCGTGACGATCACTTTTTTCCAACGAAAAAGGGTCCGGATAACGTCCACCAAATCGGTTTTGGGCGCTACCGGTGGGGTATTGGGAACTTTATCTTTTTGAGCAGTCATAAGCAAAGACTTGCGATTTTTTTGCAAAAGTAGAAAAAGCCGTGAGCTTTGGTGCATTAGGAGCCATCTTTCAAGCACTTACTGAGGACGTAGCCACGACCACCAACTTCTCACGTCGAGAAGTTTTAAGGCGAACGCTCCTAATATCCCCGCAGATATACAGCCACTAAATTTAACGAACAAAGGTACGGATAGCAGGTGATTACTCAGATAATATCCCAGACTACAAACGAGCAGGCCTAAGAGCCCCAACTTAAACAACAGATCGGGCGCAGTAGGTAATCGTAAAACGTGCTTGGCCAAAGCCAGTTGCGCTGCGAAAGTAAGGGTTTGGGTAACAAACGTAGCCTGCGCTGCTCCCAGTGCTCCGTAACGTGGAATAAGCAATAAATTGAGGAATACATTGATGAAAATACCCGCGACGAAAACCCAATTCATCGGCCGTAAACTGGCATTGGCCGTCAGCAATGTCCCGTAAACGTAGCCGCCGCTCATGGGGATAAAGGTAAGCATTAGCCATTGCAAAATCTGGCCGGAGTAACCATCACCATTGACGTATAGACTGGTCATAATGGGAGTGGCAAACCAAATCACACTGATGGCCAGGCTGAAGGCTCCTGTCCACATGGTGCTGATGGCCAAGCGGGTGAGTGGTATGATATTGGCGCCCGTCTTCAGCTGGCGCGCAAACATGGGCAAGAGTAAACCCGCTAATAAATAACCGGCAATATTACTGGCATCCAACAGCCGGAATGCGGATGCGTAACGATCGGCCTCAATGGCACCGTTGGGCAAGATTTTTTCAATCATGATCGCATCCAACCGGGTATAGGCCGTCATGAGAAACACCACAAGGGCGTAAGGGGCGCTTTGCCGCAGCAAACTCTGTACTTGTGTCTTGCGCCACCGGAGTCGCAACTGCCCCAACCGGGGATAAAGGTACCCAAGCAGAAGCAAGATCGTGATCAGATAGGCGGCTGTTTGCGCCAGCACAAACCAAAAGATGGTAAAATGAGTACGAAGGCCCGGTCCCCAAAGCAATACTCCGGCAATGACGACCAAGAGGCTTTTATCCAATACAGAAGCCCAGCTATCCAACCGATAGAGTCCCAGTCCAGCCAGATTGGAACGAAGAAAGAGGACCAAAGTCTGTAAAAACTGATTCACACAAATGGCGAGCAACAATGTCCACACCTCGGGTGACCGAAACCCCCAACAATAGCCTAGCACTACGGTAACGACGGTAAAAACGCCACCCAGCAAGAGCTTAATGGTAAGCAGGTGCGGAAAATACTTTTGGAGTAAATGGCGTGATTGCGAAAGGTTGCGGGCATTAAAATTTTGGAGCCCAAAGTCAGAGATGATCTGAAAGATAAACGCGAAATTGAACAGGGTAAAATACAAGCCGTATTCTCCTTCGGGAAGAAGATTCTGGACCGTACGGTCGATGCCAAAGAGGTAGAAAGATTTTACTACCAAATTCAGCACAACAATCAATACCGCATTCCCGGCAAATTCTCGATTCATATCGTTACTAAAAAACGTGAAATTTGAGCATAAGTCTCTTATTTTCAGCGAACTGCTCTCATCAAATCTCACGGTAAAAGGTACAAAGTACTTAGTACTTGGTATCGCGTTTCATTTAGGTATTTCAAATCTTTATACCCTATACTAAGTACCTAGTACAGTGAGGTTTCACGGCGTAGTTACTTACGTGAGACCAAGTTGAAACATTGTTTCTCATCATCGGAGAACAAACCTCACTTTAGAAAAGGCTTCCCTGGCGGGCAAAGCTAAGGGGATTTTCCAATTCCAACAGCCTCCGCTTAAAGTCGAGGCCATAAAAATAGCCCTGTAATTGGCCATTTTTGGCAATCACCCGGTGGCAAGGCACAATAATCGCGATGGGGTTATTGCGGTTGGCTTGGCCTACTGCGCGAATGGCTTTAGGGTCTCCCATCTTGTCGGCAATCGACAGATAAGAGGTCGTCCGGCCGTAGGGAATTTTCACCAGTTGCCGCCAAACCGCCTGATGGAAATCGGTATGCCCGGAAAAATCCAGGGACAAGTCAAAGTTTTCCCGCTGTTGCTTGAAGTATTCGTCCAACTGCCGTACCGCTTCTTTCAGCTCGCGCGGAATGGGTCCTGCAGGGCAGGGCTTGGTGCTCACCAGGTTTACCGCACGAAGGCCCTTGGGGCTTCCTACCAGGCGAAAACAGCCAAAGGGAGAAAGATAGTGCGCCTCTACCTGCCCCGGCACTGCTATTTCTTTTTTTTCACTACCCATCGGCTACGTTTTTAGGTATCGCTAATTTAGCGCTTATTGGGGAATAATGAAACCGCGTAAGTTTACATTGTGGTTTCTCTTAGGTTATTCTGGGGCCATTTCGGCTTGCCGAGATCAGGCTCGCTCCGTAGAGGCGGGTTTTAAACCCGCCTCTACGGAGCGAGGCAGCAGTCAGGACTAGCCCTCTACTTATGCCGTTCCCGCAAAATGGCCATCACTTCTCCCCAGGTATAACCTTTGGCGGCCAACAATACCAGGTAGTGATACATGAGGTCAGCGGCTTCGTTGAGGAAAAGGCCCTTGTTGTCATCTTTGGCTTCGATCACCAGCTCTACGGCTTCTTCCCCTACTTTTTGGGCAACCTTGTTGATTCCTTTTTTAAACAGGGAGCTGGTGTAAGATTCGTCACTAGGACTATCGCGTCGGTCTTGGATCACTTTTTCCAGATAAGGAATAAATGCACCTTTGTTTTCAGTACCAAAGCAAGTTCCGGTTCCTTTATGGCAAGCAGGTCCTTTGGGCAAGACAAGCGCCAGGAGTGTATCCTGGTCGCAGTCGAGTTGGAGGTCGATGAGCTCAAGAAAATTGCCGGAGGTTTCGCCTTTGGTCCATAAGCGGTTTTTGCTGCGGCTAAAAAAGGTGACCCGCTTTTCGGCAAGCGTTTGCGTTACAGCATCCTCGTTCATATATCCTAACATCAAGACTACTTGCGTGTTAGCATCCTGAACCACGACGGGGACCAAACCTTGTCCTTTCTGAAAATCTATGTCTGAAATCGAAAATTCATGCATTACTTGTTACCTTTAAAAGGATTAAACAATAAAATGTCTCCTAAGACAAACGAAAAACCACTTTTTTCACCAAGGGACGGAGAAAAAATAAATCAATTTTCTTTTGATTTCGCTTTTTACGCTAAGACCAGGAATACTTGGACTGGGCGTGCGCAAAAAGCGAAATCTTCAGAAAAAGAAAATAGGTTTATGCCATAGGCATGCCTTCGGCATTTCCGTCAAAATACTAAATCTTAACAATGGATATTGACAACATTCTCGATGACACCAGCAGTGCTGGGACAGAATTAATTATCACCGACCCTATTCGCGGTTTTCTCTCAGAATCTGCCCGCTGGGGAAAATTCATTGCCATTATTGGCTTTGTTTTTATCGGCTTGGGAGCCCTTATGATGCTTTTTGGCGGCGGTGCAATGATTGCCGGCGGCATGGCTGGCATGGGAGGAATGATGATCCTGGTGTACATTATCGTATTAGGTATCAGCCTCATTCCGGTTTACTACTTGTACAATTTCTCTACAAAAATGCAGGTAGCACTACGTGATGATGACCAAATGTATCTCCGTGATGCTTTTGAGAACCACAAATCAATGTTCAAATTCTACGGCATCTTCATGGCGATTATGCTGGGTATTTATGCCTTGGTCTTTATCGGTAGCATCATTTTCGGTGGAATTGCCGGCCTCTAAACTCTTACCGGAATACGTTTTCCTTGCAGGTAACTTTTTAACTGCGGAATAGGTATTTCCCCAAAGTGAAAAATACTGGCGGCCAGTCCGGCATCGGCCTGGCCGCTGGTAAACACTTCAGCAAAGTGCTCCATCGTCCCTGCTCCTCCCGAAGCAATTACGGGAATTTGTACCAGCTCGGCGATCCTGGCCGTAGCTTCATTAGCAAACCCCGCCTTGGTACCATCGTGATCCATGCTGGTAAAGAGAATCTCTCCGGCACCACGGCTTTCGGCTTCTTTTACCCAATCAAAGAGTTTCATCTCCGTCGCTATGCGGCCGCCGTTGAGGTGCACGTACCACTCGTCACCTACTTGCTTGGCATCTACCGCCAGCACCACAAACTGGCTCCCAAAGTCCCGTGCCAGCTCGCTGATGAGTTCCGGCCGGCGCACAGCGGCCGAGTTGATCGATACCTTATCAGCGCCGGCATCCAGTAACACCCCTACGTCATCCACTGATCCAATTCCACCACCAATGGTAAAAGGAATCTTCAGGTTCCGCGCAATTTTGCGGGCCAACGCGGCCAGCGTCTTGCGCTTCTCGTGGGTAGCAGTGATGTCCAGAAACACCAATTCATCGGCCCCTTCTTCGCTGTAGCGAGCGCCTAGTTCTACGGGGTCCCCAGCATCACGCAATTGGACAAAGTTGACCCCTTTTACGGTGCGCCCGTCTTTGATATCGAGGCAGGGTATGATTCGTTTTGCTAGCATTTTTTTAAAAAATTAAATCTTTCAAAGAAATCCGTCCCTCATAAATCGCTTTGCCAATAATGGCGCCAAAGCACCCTATCTCCCGCAATTCTTCTACTTCTTCTATGGCGGTCACTCCCCCGCTGGCGATCAGTTGTAAATCCGGAAATTCTGCTCTGATTTCCGCGTATAGTTCCCTGGCAGACCCGGCCAAAAGACCATCCTTGGAAACATCGGTGCAGATGGCGTAGCGTACCCCCGCCGCCAGGTAACGTTCGAGAAATGGCAGCAACTCTTCCTGGCTCTCCTCCTCCCAGCCACTAACGGCGATCTTGCCATTTTTGACATCGGCTCCCAAAATGATCCGTTCGGGACCAAAGCGTTCCAGCCACGACAGAAATAAATCAGGGTCTTTTACAGCTACCGTTCCGCCGGTGATCTGCCGGGCACCACATTCAAAAGCAATCCGTAAGTCATCGTCATGCTTGAGACCACCACCAAAATCGATGTGCAGATTGGTTTTGCTGGCAATGCGCTCTAAGACCTTGTGGTTAACGATGTGCTTGGCCCGGGCACCATCGAGGTCTACCAAATGCAGGCGGGTGATCCCAGCATCAGCAAAGGCTTTTGCTACCTCCAGGGGGTCTTCGTTATAGACCTTTTTTTGGCTGTAGTCGCCCTGGGTGAGGCGCACACACTTGCCATCAATAATGTCGATTGCGGGAATGATATGCATAGTTTAGTATTGTATCAACGATCAACTTTGCTGATCGTCACAATTTTTTTTGAGTTCACACGCTGACTTTTCCTAGCCACGGAGGCACGGAGACACGGAGTTTTTTGTCTTTCCTCCCTGAAATCTCCGTGTCTCAGTGCCTCTGTGGCCAATTCTGCTACAGCCTGCTATTGTGCTGTTCTTAAACTTCTAAAAAATCAAGTAAAATCCGCTCGCCCACACTGCCCGACTTTTCGGGGTGAAACTGCGTGGCGTAAAAATTATCCTTTTGCAGTACCGCACTGAAAGGGTGGATATAGTCGGTCTCAGCTACGGTATAAGGCCCCAGCTCTACGTAGTAACTGTGCACGAAATAAGCATGCTGGCCTTCCAGTTCGGCGCTCAGCCACGAGTTCTCATGTAAGCGCAAGGTATTCCATCCCATGTGGGGCACTTTCTCTCCTCGCTGCGGCTGGAAACGCTTCACAGCTTGAGGAATGATTCCCAAACATGGCGTATGATCATCTTCTTCCGAGTAATCACAAAGCAGCTGCATGCCCAAGCATACGCCTAGCACGGGTTGCGTTAAGCTTGGTATCAATTCGTCCAGGCCTTTTTGGCGGAGGAAGGCCATGGTGGTTCCCGCCGCACCAACCCCTGGAAAAATCACCTTATCGGCAGCACGGATGACATCGTGATCAGCAGTGAGCTGTGCCTCGTGCCCAATGCGCTCCATCGCGTAAAGCACCGAACGGACATTACCGGCATTGTAATCAATAATTGCAACTTTCATCTTACAGTATTCCTTTGGTGCTAGGCAATTGGGCATCACGCGCATCACGGCGTTTGGCCATTTTTATTGCTTTTGCTAAAGCTTTAAACGTCGCCTCAATTTTGTGGTGCTCATTGTCCCCTTCTACCTTGATGTTCAGGTTACAACGGGCAGCATCCGAGAAGGATTTGAAAAAGTGGAAAAACATTTCCGTTGGCATATCGCCAATTTTTTCGCGCTTGTATTCAGCGTCCCAAACAATCCAGGGACGGCCACCAAAATCAATAGCGACTTGGGCCAGTACGTCGTCCATGGGGAGGTAGAAGCCGTAGCGTTCAATACCGATTTTATTGCCTAATGCTTGCGCAAAAGCTTCGCCGAGCGCAAGGGCGGTATCTTCGATGGTGTGGTGCTCGTCGATGTGTAGATCTCCCTTTACGGTTACCTTAAGATCGCAACCGGAGTGGCGGGCCAGCTGATCCAGCATGTGATCAAAAAAACCGAGGCCGGTGTCCATCTTGCTTTGGCCAGTACCATCGAGACGGAGTTCTATCAAAATATCCGTTTCCTTGGTTTGGCGGTGTACGCGGGCTTCCCGGTTGCCCAGTTTCAGCAAGGCGTAGAT
>Ga0102812_10002053_pt1 | contig 13700 bp, 15 predicted proteins | sample ColrivemetaGS713_FD_79334 | JGI IMG/M metagenome (GOLD analysis project Ga0102812, IMG submission 79334) | Estuarine microbial communities from the Columbia River estuary - Flood tide ETM metaG S.713 | ecosystem: Environmental > Aquatic > Marine > Intertidal zone > Estuary | place: USA... | reverse complement strand
GTACGATATCTTTGAACATTTGTTCTAGCTAAGTATTTAAGTAAGTTTCTTCTGTGTCCTACTTTTTTAAGTAAACCACGTCTAGAGTGATGATCATGTTTGTGAATTTTCAAGTGTTCGTTTAATTCAGTGATTTCTTTTGTTAAGATTGCCACTTGAACTTCACAACTACCTGTGTCACCTTCTTTGATTCTGTACTCTTCAACAATACTTTGTTTTAACTCTTTCGTTAACGCCATAATTATTCCTCCTTATGTTTTTTTCTTCCTTATATCCTAGTAACACGCTGGAGAGCGAGAAACAAAGATGTAAGTGCGTATATGATTATAACACAGCTCATAAAGAAATCAAGTGTTATTTATCAATGTTCTTTAGTATTAATAGTGTATCGACTTTGTCTTGATCAATTTTTGTTATTAACTCATCAACATTTGCAAATTTTAATTCTGATCGTAATCGTTTAATAAACATTATTTCAATTGTTTCTCCATAGATATCTTGATCAAAATCAAAAATATTAGATTCAACGCTTAAATCAACACGACAATTTAATGTTGGATTATGTCCAATGCTACTCATTGATTGATACCATTTACCTGCTACTTTAGTCATTGTAGCGTAAACACCTTTTTTAGGAATTAGGTAATCTCCTGTATCAATGTTAGCTGTTGGATACCCAATCATTCGTCCTTTTTTTGCACCATGGATTACTTCTCCTTTTAATGAGTAATAATCTCCTAATACTTCAGTTACGTTCTCTACTTGACCTGAGTTGATTAAATCTCTTATATGAGTACTACCTACTTTATATCCTTCAAATGTTACTTCTTTTACCACAATTGTTTCAAAGCGAGCATCTTGTAATAATGTTTTAACGTTACCAGAACCTCTAACACCAAACTTAAAATCAAAACCACAAACTACGGTATTAATATTCGAGAAGTAAAAATTAACAAAATCAATTGGTGTCATTGATGCTTTCTCTTTTGAAAACTCAATAACATAGATATAATCTAAATCAAATTCTTTAAATATCTCTATTTTTCGTTTTAGTGGTGTTAAATAAAAGTAATCTAGATCAAACAAGATACTTTTAGGGTGAACATCAAAAGTAATTACGGCTTTTTTAAGCCCTTTTTCATTACCAATTTCGATTGTTTTATTAATTAACTTCTTGTGCGCTAGATGAACACCATCAAAAAAACCTATAGCGGCTACAGTATCATCTGCGATTTTTATTCCATTTAATTTTATAATTTCCATAATATACCTCTTATTTAAAGATGTTTACAGCCTTCATTTTTGAAGCTGTCTCGTGTTTGTCATATATAGCGAGTAAATTATCATCTTTATCAACTATTCTTGTTAGAGATGCCTTTTTGAACTTTTTAAGGCTAATTGCCATCCCGTTTTCTACATGTTTCGTGATTTCATCATCAATCGTGATTTTTTCCATAAAATCAAGGGAATCCGATAATGATATTAATTTATAGTTTCCTTCTCTAATTTCCTCAAGAGTGTAACTATCCTCAATCCCAAAACTTCCAGCTTTTGTTCTATGTAATTCATAGTTATGAGCCGGGTATCCTAGTTTAGCACCGATATCATAAGATAGAGTCCTAACATAAAGACCTTTCGAAGCATGAACGATGTAATCGAAATATGCCACTTTATCCTTATATATAATATCATTTATTCTTTTGATGTCAAATATTTCGATATCTCTTGAAGGTATATCATCAATAACAATCCCTTTTCTCGCATATTCATATAATCTTTTACCTTTATACTTAATTGCGGAGAACATAGGCGGTGTTTGAGTATATGTCCCTAAAAAGGATTTGATAACTTCGTCAACATTTTCGATTATTTCAACAGGAACACTATTAATTACCTCTCCTGTTTTATCTAATGTATCCGTTGAAATACCAATTGCGACAGTCGCTTGATATATTTTCTCATCACTATTTAAATACTTCATAATTTTTGTACCTTTATTTACTCCAACTACTAAAACACCGGTAGCATCAGGATCTAAAGTCCCTGTGTGACCGAGTTTTCTTGTTTTTAATATTCCTCTTAAGACGTTAATTACGTCGTGAGAAGTAAAATCTTTAGGTTTATTTACCAATAAAATACCATCCATATTATCACCAAGGTAATTATACATTAAAGCATAAAAAAAACCAAGTTTTTCACTTGGTTTTTATTACGCGTTTTTAACCCAATCGATTAATGCATCTTTTGGCATGAAACCAGCTCTTTGAGCTACAGCTTTACCGTCTCTTAATACGTATAAAGCAGGGATTCCTTTAACACCAAATTCAGTTGCTAATCCTATGTTTTCATCAACATTAACTTTTACAACCTTGATTTCATCTTGATCGTTTGCGATTTGCTCTAGTACAGGTCCAAGCATTCTACATGGTGCACACCAATCTGCGTAGAAGTCTAGTAATACCGTACCAGTTGCTACAGTTTCTTGAAAATCACTTGCATTTGCATAAATAACAGCCATTTTTTAATTCCTCCTTATTAAGTTTACACAGTAATTATACTTAACTAAAATACTTAAATCAATTGAATTGCTTACATTATTTAAAATAAATTACAGTTACGCCATTACCGCCTTCACTACCTTCACCATCACGGTGTCTTTCTATACTCCTATGTTTACTTACATATTCCTTTACTAGCTTTCTTATTGTAAGTGTTCCATACCCATGAATAATCTGCGCGAATGGCATATTAGATACAACACAATCATCAACATATTTGTCTAGTGCAGCATATGCTTCTTCATAACGCATCCCACGTAAATCAAGTTCGCTTTTAACAAACTTCTTAACCATAGATTTCATTTGTCCTTTAGGTTTTTGGTCAATAACTTTACTTTCAACAAATTCAAACTGGTCTTCTGCATATTGTGAGGTAAGTGATCCCATCTTAACGATCCACTTATTATTCTTTTGTTTTTTGATGAGTTCAGCAGTGCGATTAAACATTAAAACATTAACTATATCACCTGGTTCATAGATGTGATCCTTAGTTGTCGATTTAGCGCTCTCTTCCGTTCCAAAGTTCTTTACCTTATATTTTAGGTCTGCAACCTCATGATCCTTGATATTTCCACTACTTTTGAGCGCTTCAATCTCTTTTATAAGCTCTAAGGCTTCACTTTTTGCGCTCTTAATGAGTTGACTTTTTTCTACAGATGATTTTCTACTAACCACTCTTTGCTTTTCAAGTAAGTCTTTGCGTAACTCTTCGTTCTCTTTGACCAGTAACTTTGAAGCAGAAATCATTGTCTCATACTCTTGAATTTTAGTGTCTAATAGGTTTCCTTGCCTCTCAAGCTTATTAATTAGGTCCGATATTTCTGACTTGCTCGTAAGGACATTTTCTTTAGCAGCGTTAATGATTCTGCTATCTAAACCGAGTCTCTCACTGATTAATAGTGCATTAGATTTACCTGGAGTTCCAAGCATTAATCTATATGTTGGACTCAATGAATCAACATCAAATTCAACGCTAGCATTAATGATTTCTTCTTTATTATAGGCATATGCTTTTAATTCTGGATAATGAGTTGTTGCGATAACGTATACGCCTCTTATTCTTATATGGTCAAGTATTGATATAGCAAGACTAGCACCTTCTTTAGGGTCTGTTCCACTACCTAATTCGTCTAATAAAATTAGAGAACCAACTGTTAAGTTTTCTAGAATACTAATGATTCTTGTCATATGTGAACTAAAGGTTGATAGTGATTGTTCGATACTTTGTTCATCACCAATATCGGCAAATACATTTTCAAATATTACAGTCTTTGAACCTTCGTTAACAGGGATTAAAATACCACTTTGAACCATAATTGATAATAAACCCATTGTCTTTAAAGCTACAGTCTTTCCACCAGTGTTTGGACCAGTAATAACAATTATTTTTTCTTTTTTACCAAAAGTAATAGTATTTGCAACAACATCTTTTTGATTTATAAGTGGGTGTCTTGCTTTTACAAGAGAAATATCTTCCTCTGTTATGATTGGCATAGTACATTCATATAACAATCCAAACTTAGCCTTTGCAAAGATTACGTCTAATTCTGTCAATATGTCTAGATTACCGTTTAATGGATGGTAATGTTCTGCTACTTGGATTGTTAAATCACGAAGTATCTTCTCCATTTCCTTTTGCTCATCTAGTTTCATCATTGTTATCTCATTATTTAGTACTGTAATAGTACTTGGTTCCATATAAACAGTTTCTCCACTGCTCGAATAATCTATTATTGAACCTTGAAAGTTGTTTTTTTCACTTAGTTTAACAGGAACTACAAAACGATTGCTACGTATTGTAATCAGTGTTTCAGTAAGTTTTGATTTTTGAGTACTTAAAATATTATTAAGTCTTTCTGTAATCTTGTTTTGATTACGTGTAATTTTATTTCTAATCTTCAAAAGATCATGAGATGCATTGTCATAAATGTTACCATCCCCTGTAATTACGCTCTCTATTGCTCTTTTTAGATTTGGTACACTAGCTAAATTATAGAAGTGTTCATCTAGTGCTTCTCCATCTATTTCTTTTTCTTTCACTTGCTTATAAAATCTGATGTTATTATTTATCGCATCTATTAATGCAACCACATCTAAAAACTCAGTTGGTCTAAGAACTGAATAGATATGTGCTTTTTTTAAAGTTTCTTTTAAATTTCTTATTCCACCAAATGGTGGTTCTTGAAATCCATTAAGGATATCAAGCGCATGACTAGTCTCTTTTAGTTTTCTTTCAATCTCCAGTCTATTATTAGTAGGAGTTATTTCCATTGAAAGTTTTTTTCCTAGTACAGTATGGGCTTTATCTACGATTAAAGCTTTAACTTTGTCGAATTCGAGTATTTGATTACTAAAATGCATATTATCACTCCTAGCAATACTATTTTATCAAATATTATGGTAAAATAAAACATAAGAGGTGGTTTTTTTGAAACTAGTACTTAAACTGACAAATGAAGAGGTAAAAAGGATAGTACACTTCTATCAAGATTATCATGCGGATTCTAAAAATGAATCGGTTTTTTTTCTTGCGAAAACAGATTTTGTTACAGTCACTGTATATTCTACCAACAAGGTTCAATTTCAAGGAAGTGACGCCAAAGAAGAATACACAATGTGGTGTCATATGTTAGGTAAAGAACTACCCACTGATAACGACGTTAAGACCGTAACTAAAACATCAAATGATTATTATGAAGTGTCAATAGGTAGTGATGAAGTTGGTACTGGAGATTTCTTTGGTCCTATAACTGTTTGCGCAGCGTATCTTAATAAAGAAGCAGTTAGTTTTGTAAAAGGATTGGGAATTAAAGATTCTAAAAAATTAACTGATCAAAAGATACTACAAATTGGAGAACAAATTAAAGACAAAGTAACATTTAGTCTTTTAACACTTCACAATGATAAATTTAATGATTTATTTGAAAAGGGATTTAATATGAATAAGATGAAAGCATATCTTCATAATAAAGCGATTGCTTCTCTTGTTAACAAGCTAGATCACAAACCTAAAGTTATATTAGATCAATTTGCAGAAGAAAAATTGTACTTCAGCTACTTAAAAGATGAACAGCCTGTTTATAGAGATATCATATTTACAACTAAAGCTGAAGATAAATATGCTTCTGTAGCTATTGGTAGTATTATAGCTCGATATGCTTTTTTAAAGCATTTTGACTTACTTAGTGAATCCTCTGGGTATGATTTATTAAAAGGTGCTGGGAAGAAAGTAGATATCCTTGTAAGTCAAATTATCAAGGAAAAAGGCGAAGGGTTTTTAAGAAATATTGCAAAAATAAACTTTAGGACTATTAGTAAGGCAAAAGAGTTAATATAATTGAGAGTTTCGATTGTAATATTTTAGTTAATAATATATAATTATATATGGTAAAAGGAGATGATTTTATGAATGAAAAATTAGTTAATGCGGTAAACGAACAATTAAACTTTGAGATTGAATCGGCACACATCTATTTAGCAATGGCTGGTTATATTAGCACATTAGGATTAGAAGGTTTTGAAAATTGGATGATGGTTCAGTATGAGGAAGAACTTGCTCATGCTAAGAAATTTATGGCTTATCTTGGTGAAAGAGGAGCTAGAATCAATGTTAAAGGGTTCGAGAATCCAGAAAATAACTTCAAATCATTATTAGATGTATTTGAAACATCGTTACATCATGAACACGAAGTAAGTGCTAGAATCAATAACTTAATGAGTATCGCTCATGAAGTAAAAGATTATGCAGCTATTAGTTTCTTCCAATGGTATGTTGAAGAACAAGTTGAAGAGGAAGATAACTTCGGTAAAATGATTGATAAGATTAAACTTGTTAAAGACGCTGGGCTTTATTTACTAGATAAAGACGCTGCTTTAAGAGTGTTTGTACCAATACCACCTAAATAATATTAAAGGTTATCCAAATGGATAACCTTTTTTTTATATCAATTCTAGTTCTAAAGCATCTAACTCTTTCAATGAATCAGGGTTTATTGAGACAATACTTCTAATTGCAATTAACATACTTTCAACTGTAATTATATGAATGTTTTGGTGATCAATAAATTTCCTTATAATCCTCTTTGAAGGTCTTTTATTAGCTATTTTTTTCAATATTTTATAATTTTCTGGTCCGACTTTAAATTCTTCTTTTTTAAGATATTCTTTAATTTTATTCTTTTCATCTTTTGAGAATTTTCCATCATTTTCGTAGTATAGATATAATAGAATCATTAAGTATAGTGCTTTACTAGTAAAATGTGTTGGTAGCTGTTTGATTAACTCTTTTGGAAGAGTATATTCGACTGATAGTCTTTGTTCATCTGTTGCATATTTTTTAGTTTCCTCGTATTTTGGTTTTTCATTTTTTGGTTTTGATGCTTTTTTATTTGCAATACCGTCAAATATCACATGTCCTGCTATTTCCAAAAGTATTTCTGCTAATCCTATAACTAAATCTTCCATCTAACCACCACCTTATTTAAATTATATAACAAATAAGGTAATAGTTTGTGAATATTTTGTGTATTTATAGAAATTGGATTTTTGTTATGGCAAGAGCACTAAGCTCTTGATCATTGATTGTTATCGTTTTGTTAAAAGAGTCTGTATCTGTAAGAATACCTTCTACTTCTTTGATTTCACCTTTTTCGAAATAGGAAGCGATTATTTCACTTTTAAAAACCCACGCTAATTCTAAATTATAATTTAACTCTTCTTCTTGATCTGGACTTAATACTGGCTTATCAATTCTTGTTCTACCATGTAATAAGTCACTTAAATAGTCACTTTGCTCCATCAAAGCGTTAAATGGCATCCATTTCATCATTTTACGGTCTCTATAAACGTGCTCAGCCATTATGTCCACCTACCATTGTATTACGAGCTATAGTAGTTGATTTATCGGTTAAGCTCGAACCACGTAATACTGAGTTTTTACCATATCTAAATTTGATGTTATCGAGTGACGAATGGAGTTTGTGATCTTTTACCACTTTATTCATATCTTTAAAAAGATTTAATTGAACGTAATATTCTTTTACTAAACTCGTTGCTCTGATGGTTACTTTTCTAATAGGTGAACCATCATAATACTCTTCAAAGAGCATCATACATGTATTATATATTTCTGCTTCATTATTTGTTGGAAAAGTTAATGTTACCTGGCGGTTAAACCCACCTCTCACTTCTTTTGAATAATTGATACCAAGGTTTATTGTATATGCTTTACGATTACTATTTCTTAATCTTCTAGTAACATTATCTGTCATTTCCAAAATTATTTGTGTTACATCATCAGCGAAATAGTCACGGAAAAGAGTTTGCCCATGGCCAACACTTTTCGAAACAGGTTTATAAACTAATTTTTCACTAACAATTGACATATCAATCCCATGAGAATGATAATATAATTCTTCACCCATGATTCCATAGAATCGTTGTAGTTTTTCAATTGGATAATGTGCAAGATCCCCAACAGTGAAAATTCCAAGTCGATTAAGGTTTATCTCCATGCGGTTTCCAATCCCCCACATTTTTGATAACGGAGTAACTGGCCAAAGTTTAGATGGCACATCATCATACTCCCACTTAGCAATAAAAGTTGGTGATTTTTTACTTTCAATATCGAGAGCTAATTTACTCATAAGCATATTTGGTCCAATCCCACATGTCGCAGGAATTTTTGTTGTTTCTAAAATGTCTTTGAGAATCATAGCTGCGATTTGTTCTTCGTTCATTTTATAAAATTCAAGATAAGTGGTCAAATCTAGGAAGACCTCATCTACTGAATAAATATGCATGTCTTCAAAGGAAACATACTTCAAATAGATTTCAATGATTCTTGTTGAGTATTCTAAATACTTTTTCATTCGTGGTTTTGCAAAGATAATACGGGGATCATCCGGTAATTCAAAAACCCTGCATCTTCCCTTTACACCGCGTTTTTTCAAGAAGGGTGTCACTGCTAAAACAACACTCCCATTGCTTCTAGATTTGTCCGCCACAACAAGTGGTGTAGTAAATGGATTTAACCCTCTTAAAGCGCATTCTACTGAGGCGTAAAAGCTTTTTAAATCAATACAAATTATATTTCTATGTAGTTTATATTCTTCCATTTTTACGCCTCCTTATTATTAGTTTTGATTATATTATATCGCTAATAATCAAAGGGTGCAAGTGGGGTAAAAACAGGGGAAGTCCATTTTCGATAGGTGCTCATTATGTTTTGAGGTTTTAAAAAAAATATAAAAAAAAAGACAATTATTTAATTGTCTTTTTTTGATAATTATTAAAGTATTTCATTTTATCATGGTGGTCACAAGCTATTCCTGAATTGAATGAAAGGTTTGTGAATACTGTATCTAGGTCAATACTCTTATCTTCTAAGATATGTGCTGATACTTTTGCCATGATTGACAATGCAAATTGCTCTGCTTGGTCATAGAGATCTATTACTGAATAGTTATATTCTTCATTCGTAATTGGATGGTGCCATTCGTTTTTCTGTTTGTTTAAGTAGTCGTATGTATCCTTATGTCCGAAGAATGATAGGTCTTGATAAAATAGGTCAGTTTGTTTATTGAAAGAATCGATTATTTTATATAATAATTTTTTAATTCCAGTTCTGTCAGTAACAAAATTTTTAACGTTAAAGTACATTTTTTTTGCACCTTTATCGTACATTATATCGCCATCATCTTTACCAAATGTTTGTTTAAGAGCATGGCCCATCATTTTAGAAACATCTTCAGGTGCTTCTTTTAATGGAAAATACTTTTTTGTTAATTTGAATTTATTTGGTTTCATATTTTGAGTATCTTCAATTAAAGTTGCATCCATTGCTCGCTCAAACTTAAGATGTAACCCGCGATACTGGTGTGTTTCTGGTTTTTCTTTATTATAAATTCCCACATTATAATACACATATGGGTGAATTTTAACATCTAGTGCATAGTGACAAATGAAACCAGTTAAGAATGAATATGTTTCTTTTGTTAAATTGCTTTTAACGTATTTAACTAAGTTTGAAAGCAACATTCTTGTATTGGTATCATGCATTCTATCCGCATAATAACGGTATTCTTTAGCATCCTTGCCTGAAATTACATAATAAAGAGGATCAGGACCTTGAGCTCCTAAATAGACTATTTTTTCATCGAAATCGTATTTAAGTTTGTTGATTACGGCTTCTGAAAGCCTTGAATGCATATAGATATCTGCCATAATTTATCTCTTTTCTAGTGTCTCTAAGAACTCTTTGTAATATTTTGGTAATTCTGATTTAAACTCAATATACTCTTTTGTAATAGGATGAACAAATCCTAATACTTCAGCGTGTAAAAACTGGCCATTTGTTGTATCAGTTTTACGTTTTCCGTATTTTGGGTCTCCTACTATCGGATAACCAATATAGTTCATGTGAACTCTAATTTGATGTGTTCTACCTGTTTCTAAAACACATTCAACAAGAGTATGTTCTTCGTATCTTGCAATTACTTTAAAATTAGTTACTGCACTTTTCCCACGTTCAACAACATTCATCTTTTGTCTGTTTTTAGTATCTCGGCCAACTGGAGCATTTACTTTCCCTAAATTATGAGGTATTACTCCTTCAACAAGAGCAACATATTTTCTAGTTACTGTTTTTGCTTTTAATTGATCTGATAAATTTTCTAATACAAGTGGTGTTTTAGCAACAACAAGCAATCCACTTGTTTCTTTATCAATTCGATGAACAATCCCAGGTCTTAATTCACCTTTGATCGCTTTAAAATCTTTAACGTGATATAAAAGAGCATTAACTAGTGTACCAGTTGGATTACCTGCACCAGGGTGCACTACTAAATGATGATCTTTATCAACTACTAAAAGATACTCATCTTCGTAAACGATATTAATATCGATATTTTCTGGTTCTAATTCAATTTCTTTTTCTTCAATCGCTGTTATATAGATATCATCGTTAGTTTTAACTTTGTAATTTCTTTTCACTATTGTATCGTTTACTAAAATAGCACCATCAATAATCATTGCTTGGATAGTGCTTCTTGAATGTTCTGTTAGTTCTGACAATACTTTGTCAATCCTTTGTAAATTATACGATTCTTCTATTTTTAAATTTTACATGTAGAACATACTCCAATAATACATCTATACCAAACATAATCATCCCGATAACAAGGCAGATATCTGCGATATTAAATATTGGGAAGTCATATCCGAAGATGATGAAATCGATAAAATCGATAACTTCTTTATAAACCATTCTATCAATAAAGTTACCAATTGCACCAGCGATTAGCAAGATTACTGCGATTGAATAGAGTTTTTTCGTTTGAAAATTTACATCTTTTAATAATATATAAAATAACCCAAATGCTACTAAGGTAATCATATAGAATACTAACATGTTTCCAGATAGTATTCCCCAAGCTGCACCGTCATTATACGACAGATTAAACTGGAAAAATCCCTTTATAACAACGATTTTACCATCAGCTAGAATACTCTCAAAGATTTTTTTTGTAATTTGATCTAGCCCAATTAATCCTAAGACACCAGCTAGAACGATGTAATATTTTTTTTGCATAATACTCACCTTTTTCTATAAACTAAACAGTATTAATAGTCCTATTAACGCTATTAATGCTAGTAGTATTGCATTGATTGATATTGCTTTTGATTTAATATATGAATAATCAATTTGATCAGAGATCTTATAATTTTTCAGCGTTTCAATAAACTTTGATGATGAGAAATATGCTAACCCAAATAAAATTAGGAATAAAAAGGCATAAATTATCTCAAAGTAAAAGAAATAGATAATTATTAAATTAACTGCAAGTGTAATAAACAGTGATGCCGGGAATACAAAGAAGATAAACCCAGTTAATACTGATAATACAATTTGATTATTTGAATACTCTGTATTTATACAATTTATTTGTTGTTTTAATGTTTTGAGGAATATAGGTTTATTCATTAGTTATCCTCCTCTAACGCTAAAAGATAATTAAGTGCTTCTTCAAATGAAGAAACAGGTACTAATATCATATCTGTATCTAATTTATTGTATATCGTTAATGCTTTGATATAATTATCATTTTCACTATCTGACAAGTGTGGAACAAAGAAAATATCCATCCCATTATAATGAGATGTTAAAATTTTTTGTTCAATACCTCCAATAGCGCCAACATCACCATCGATATTAATTGTTCCTGTACCAGCAACTTTTAATCCGCTTGTGATATCGTTTTGGGTAAGTCTGTTATAAATATATAAAGATTGCATTAATCCACCACTAGAACCACCTGTATTTGTTTCTATTATTTCATAAACAAGGTCTGTGCTAATGATTTCTGTGAAATTTTTAACATAAATTCCAATACCACAATCATATTTAACTTTTTTCTCAAGCATGAATGTTAATGTTTCGTCTTCTCTTTCGATAACAAATTCAACTAAAGATCCGCATTCTGCTTCGTCAACTCCTGCTCTAAATTCAGTATTACCGTTGACTGTTATTATCTTGTCACCAAGTTCTAATGTATCTTCTTCTAAATAATTAAAAGTTAAGTATACTGTTGGAAAAGTTTCATACTCAATTAGAATATTGCTATTCCTAGCAGCTACTATTAAACTGTTTTGAATCGATTCGTCTTTTTGTAGATATCCAAGCACTTCGATATCATCGATATCTATTTGGTTATAATAGTCTGGAAATGGTTCCACTTCGATACGGTAATCTAAATCACCAATAAGCTTTTGCAAAAGAGTTATTTCATCAATTACAAAAACACTTGTTGTATGAAAAGAACCTACTTGCTCATATTCAGTTTCCAGCTTGATAAAGCCTTCAACTTCATCGTTGTATCCTGGTGAAGTGACTGTATATTCCATTTTATAAAGACTTAAAAACATAAGTGGTGAATAGATCATGAAAAAGATTGCGATGATGATTATATTATTTGCTAAGGTCTTTTTCATTTAACTATTTTGATGTCCATTGGTAACATTTGTCTATATGTTACTTTTGCACTATCAAACATTCTTCTTGAAGCAATAAATTCATTTCTTTCATGATATTTATCTTCTAAGAAAACTACTTCTTTGATTCCACTTTGAATGATTAGTTTAGCACATTCATTGCAAGGAAACAATGATACATATAAAGTAGCAGAGTCAAGTGGCTCTGTTGCGTTTAAAATAGCGTTTGGTTCAGCATGAACAACATATGGATATTTGTTATCTAACCACTCTCCATCGTTTGTCCGAGGGAATTTATCATCATCTACCCCAATTGGGAAACCATTATACCCAATCCCAATAATTCTTTTTTTCTTATTTACAATACAAGCACCAACTTGTGTTCCTGGATCTTTTGATCTTTGTGCTGAAAGGATTGCTACTCCCATAAAGTAATCATCCCAACTTATATAGTCGTTACGCTTCATGTTATTTCCTCCTTAAGAGATTTAAATTAACACTTATCTTACTTGCTAGTCGACAATTATTATAAACTAACTCAATGTTTGCTTTTAAAGAGTTTCCATCAGTTAATTCAACGATTTTACCCAGTAAATATGGCGTTGCTTCTTTTCCTTTAATACCAAGTTCATCCATTTCTGTCAATGCATTACTAATTGCTATATCAATTAGCTTACGATCCATTGAATATTTGAGAGGAATCGGATTAGTAACTAACATTCCACCATCTAATCCAAGTTCTAGTTTAGTATTAAAGACATTTGCTATTTCTTTTGGTGTATCAATTCTAAAATTAACATCAAAATTAGATTCACGGCTATAGAATGCTGGTAATTTATTTGTTTCATACCCTATTACAGGTACTCCTTTTGTCTCTAGATACTCCATTGTAAGTCCTAAGTCTAAAATTAATTTGATACCTGCGCAAACTACTAATACATTAGTAACAGCAAGCTCTTCTAAATCTGCTGAAATATCAAAAGAAGTTTCAGCCCCTCTATGTACTCCACCAATTCCACCAGTTGCAAATACATCAATACCTACAAGCGATGCGATATACATCGTAGCACTAACAGTTGTAGCACCATCAATTTTATTAGCAACGTTGTATGCAATATCTCTCCTAGATGTTTTTTGGATTTCTACACCCTT
>Ga0102812_10002052_pt1 | contig 13700 bp, 14 predicted proteins | sample ColrivemetaGS713_FD_79334 | JGI IMG/M metagenome (GOLD analysis project Ga0102812, IMG submission 79334) | Estuarine microbial communities from the Columbia River estuary - Flood tide ETM metaG S.713 | ecosystem: Environmental > Aquatic > Marine > Intertidal zone > Estuary | place: USA... | reverse complement strand
ATAATAGTTAAAGGATTGGCTTGGTTACTAACTAAACTATTACATATTTCAGGTGCAGAAAGTTTATCTGTAGCTGGTAATATATTTCTTGGGCAAACAGAAGCTCCATTAATGATTAAAGCATATCTAGAGCGTATGAATCGTTCGGAAATATTATTGGTAATGATTGGTGGTATGGCAACAGTTGCAGGTGGTGTTTTAGCAGCTTATATCGGTTTTTTAGGTGGTAGTGACCCTGTTTTACGATTACAATTTGCGAAACATTTATTAGCAGCATCTGTTATGGCCGCTCCAGGTGCTATTGTAATTTCTAAAATTTTATATCCACAAACTGAATCTGTAAATACAGATGTAAAAGTTTCACAAGAAAAAATTGGTTCAAATATTTTAGATGCCATTGCAAATGGTACAACAGAAGGTTTAAAATTAGCTGCAAATGTTGCAGCAATGTTATTAGTATTTGTAGCCTTAATAGCTATGGTTAATGGTATTTTAGGTTGGGTTGGTAACATCACTAATTTAAATGATTGGATGGCCGCAAATACACCATATCAAACTTTTACACTTGAATCTATTTTAGGAACAATATTTGCTCCTTTAATGTGGCTAATTGGTGTTGCAAAAGAAGATATAATGTTAATGGGACAATTATTAGGTGTTAAATTGGCAGCTAGTGAGTTTGTTGGATACATACAACTTGCTGAATTAAAAAATGTTGCTAACATAACACATTTTACATATAATAAATCTGTGATAATGGCCACATATATGCTTTGTGGATTTGCAAATTTTGCATCAATAGGAATTCAAATTGGAGGTATTGGATCACTTGCTCCTGGCCAACGCAAAACCTTATCCGAATTTGGGATGAAAGCATTAATTGGAGGCTCAATTGCTTCATTACTTTCAGCAACTATTGCAGGAATGATTATTGGATAATTATTGTTGAATAGTGGAAAGGTTGAATGGTTAAACAGTTTGTAATCCGTTCACTCCCTTTAAGCTTTTTAACTTTTAAACTTTTTAAACAGTATTAATGAAACAATATTTAGATTTAATAAAACACGTTCAACAAAATGGAACGGTAAAAGAAGACAGAACTGGAACTGGAACAAAAAGTGTTTTCGGTTACCAAATGCGTTTTAATTTAAGTGAAGGATTTCCAATGGTAACAACCAAAAAACTCCATTTAAAATCTATAATTTATGAACTTCTATGGTTTTTAAAAGGAGAAACAAATATTGAGTATTTAAAAGAAAACGGTGTGAAAATTTGGGATGCCTGGGCAAATGAAAATGGTGACTTAGGACCTGTTTACGGACACCAATGGCGTAATTGGAATAGTGAAGGAATTGACCAAATAACCGAAGTAATAAACACTATAAAAACAAATCCAGATAGTAGACGAATGTTAGTTACAGCTTGGAATCCAAGTGTTTTACCTGACACTTCCGTTTCTTTTGAAGAAAATGTTGCAAATGGAAAAGCAGCGTTACCTCCTTGCCATGCCTTTTTTCAATTTTATGTAACTGATGGTAAATTGTCATGTCAATTATACCAACGAAGTGCAGATATTTTTTTAGGAGTTCCTTTTAATATTGCTTCTTATGCATTATTAACTATGATGATGGCTCAAGTTTGTGGTTTAGGTTATGGAGATTTTATTCACACATTTGGAGATGCACATATATACAGCAATCATAGCGAACAAATTGCACTCCAATTATCACGAGAACCAAGGCCTTTGCCACAAATGGAAATAAATCCAAACATTAAAAATATCTTTGATTTTAGTTTTAAAGATTTTACCTTAGTAAATTACAATCCGCATCCGCATATTAAAGGTGCTGTTTCAGTGTAATATAAACTAAAAGAAAGCGTTTTCAATAAAAAACAGTATGGACTCTCTACAACTAAAAAATAAAATTATTCAAAGGATTATAGAAATTGATGATGTCAACTTGTTAAAATCTATAGATATCCTCTTCAATACTTCTGATAAAAATATTTCAAAATTTTTGGCATTTGCAAATGAAAAATTAATGCAAACTAATGAAACTGAAGATTTTACCGATTATATAAAAGAATGGGTTAAAAGCATGTAAAAAGATAAATTTTATGAATGAACAATTTGAATTATTTGAAAATGCTAGAAATCGTATCAAACAAAAGAAACGGTTATACTTGCATTTTGTGATTTTTTTAGTAGGTTCCGTTTTTTTAATTGTTCTTAACAAAATATTAAAGGTAGAAGAACAATATGATTGGTTTGTTTGGGCTATAACCTTATGGCTTTTTATATGGATAATGCATTTTGTAAATGTATTTATAACCAATAAATTTATGGGGAAAGAATGGGAACGTAAACAAACTGAAAAACTAGTACTTAAACAAGAATTAAAAATTGCTAAACTTGAAAAAGAAATAGCTCATGAAGCAAAATTGAAAGCTGAAAGTGAACAATATGCCACAGAATTAAAAAAAAAGGAAAACCCGCCGAGCAATTTAACAAACGAATGATTACAATTATAGCTGCAATAGCAGAGAATAATGCATTAGGAAAAGACAATCAATTAATTTGGCATTTACCCGCAGACTTAAAAAGGTTTAAACAAGTAACTCTAAATCACCATATAATAATGGGTAGAAAAACTTTTGAATCTTTAGGGAAACCATTACCAAACAGAACTACTATTATTATTACACGAAATAAAAATTATCGTGTAAAAGGCTGTATTGTAGTAAATTCATTAAAAAAAGCGATCGAAGCATCTAAACAAGATGAAAACCCTTATATATTAGGAGGTGCTGAAATATATAGGCAAGCCATTGAAATTGCAGACAAATTAGACATTACTTTTATACATAAAGAATTTGAAGCTGATGCCTTTTTCCCAGAAATTGACCATAAAATTTGGAAAGAAACTTCCAGAGAAGATTTTAAAGCTGATACAAATAATAAATACAATTTCAGTTTTGTAACATATAATCGTAAATAATCCCCGGGGCAAGCCCACGGGGCATTTTATTGGAACTCGTTTTCAGACTTTAAAGATTTTCGTACAAGGCAAGCCTCGAGGTATTAAACCCTATTTAGAATAAAAAAAGGGAGCTTCTAAGAAGCTCCCTTCTAAACAAACCAAACCTAAATAATATAGGAGATTACTATTTTTTATAAACTTTTTGCTCAAATGATTTACCATCACTTTTCATAACAACTAAATAAGTTCCTCTTTCAAGCTTCATTAAGTTTAAGGTTTTTCCTAGATTTACATCTCCTCTTAACTCTTCTTTATACAGCATATTTAAATCTTCATCATAAAAACGAACTGTAAAGTCCTCATTATTTAATGAAACTTTAGAAATAAAAAGTAAATCGCCATCTTGTCTTACTATAGGCTTATAGTAAATACTTTCTACCGTGTTACTAAATTCAGTTCCTTCAGAAGTTACCTTAAAAGGTATGACATTAATTTTTGTACGCCCTTCAATCTCAAAATAGTAATCACCTACTGGCAATGTTTGTAAATCATATTTTTTTGAGAAATAACTTCCTTCAAATTTTTCAGTATATAAAGTTTCACCATAAGTATCTATAATACTTATTGTTAAATCTCCATCTGAATTTTTTAATCTTAAATCAATTAACTTTGAGTCAATCACATTTACTTCAACATTATTATTAATGTTAGCTCCACTCATTACTATTGTAGTTAATACGGCTACAATTAGTAAACACTTTTTAATTAAATTTTTCATAATTAATAATTTTTTAAATTAGTATGGGACAAATGTATGACGGATAATCAGGCCAAACTGACCCAAAATTTTCACATATATGTACTTTTTTAATCTTTAAGCCAATTTTAATAGAGCGCATGTTAATATAGCATATTTTTAGTGAATATTAAATAATTGCAAATTTTCCAAAAAGTAATATTAGGTTTGAATATTTTAATAACTAACTATAAAACAAACTGCTAGTTTTATTTATTGGTATTAAAAAAACATCTTCATTGAGTAAAATTCAATTTAACATTAAAATAGTTTAAATAATATTTTCTTCTAATTGAATATGTTTATATGTTATATTCACATTTCGAATTTCTAAATAAACGTTAAGGTAATATAGGATATAAAATTGCGAATTGTATATAGGTAATCAAATATTTTATACTTAATTTTGTTGTAACTACTATACTATGAAAAATATTAAACCAACATTTAAGAAACTAAATCCAGAATTCGGGAGTTCTATTCGCGTAATGCAGCATAATAAAAAGGTTGTTGACGATGAACCGTTCTGGCATTTTCACCCTGAATTGGAATTAATTTATGTTAACAAAGCTAATGGTAAAAGACATATTGGAAGCCACTTATCTTATTTCAACAATAGTCAGTTAATACTTATTGGAGCTAATTTACCTCATAGTGGTTTTACTGATAGATTTACAACAAATGGCACTGAAACCATTGTGCAATTTAAAGAAGATTTTTTAGGTGATAATTTTGTTAATATTCCTGAAATGCAACAAGTTAAATCTTTATTTACCAAAGCAAAAAAAGGTATTTTATTTAACATTGAGGCAAAAAAAGAAATTGGACCTAAAATAGAGAATTTAGTTAATTTTAAAGGAATGGATAGAATTATTCATTTTTTAAGTATCTTAAAAGATCTAGCAATTACCAAAAATTATTCATTATTAAACGTTGACGGCTTTGCCTTTGAAATAGAACCTCAGGATAATAATAAAATAGATATCATTTTTAGTTTTGTAAGTAATAATTTTAAGAGGTCAATTCCTTTAGATGAAATTGCTGAAAAGGTAAGTATGACAGTTCCTGCATTTTGTAGGTATTTTAAAAAATCAACAAATAAAACATTTACACAGTTTGTAAATGAATTTAGAATTGTTCACGCAACAAAATTACTAGCTGAAAACCAATCTAGTATTACCGAAATTTGTTTTGAAAGTGGTTTTAATAATTTTTCTCATTTTAATAAGCTCTTTAAGAAATTTACAGGAAGTAGCCCATTAAAATACCGAAATGAGATGAAGCAACTAGTTGTTCAAAAATAAATTAACTCTTTAGGACAAAATTATCTTTTCTATTCAATTAAATAAAAGTCTCTTATAAAAAAATGAGGTCTACACTCAAAATAGACCTCACTTAACAAGTTAACCAAATATATAATAGTCTTAAATGTATTTTTAAACCAAATACTTCAATTATTACATATCAAATGTACAATTCAAACTCATTTTATACTACATCATATTTTTCTACTTTATGTATTATTTTGATTCCGTAAACGTAATTTATCTATCAAGGTTAATTTAGTTGAATATTAAGATAATTTTAAACATTATAAAAATTTCACTTATTTAATGTTTAAAACAAATGGAAGTCTTGCTTGTATTCCTTTAACTTTAGAAAGTTGCTTTAAAGTTTGATAGGTATTATAATACTCCTCTCCAAATTCTTCAATTAGCATTTTTTCTTTAGATTTTATAAAAGGAAAACTATTAAACTTGTCCTCAAAATCAAATTTATAATTTGGATAATTCCTTACTTTATAGTCAGTAATATCAGCTAATTCAGCAGCATAAGAAACTGCATCATCTAAATTTCCTAACGCATCAACCAATCCTTTCTCTAGAGCTTCTACACCAGACCATACTCTACCTTGAGCAACACTATCAACATCTTTAACTAACATGTCTCTTCCTGTTGCAACTCTCTCTATAAATGTTGTATATATTTGCTCTACTCCTTCTGTGGAAACAGTTCTAAAAGCATCTGTCATAGGTTCAAAAACACTGTAATTAGCTCCCGTATTTGTACTCACCTGCTCAGCATTTACACCAATATTGTCAGCCAATTTATTTAGGTTCGGAATCAATCCATAAACACCAATAGAACCCGTAATTGTGGTTGGTTCAGCAAAAATTCTATCTGCATTACAAGCAATATAATAACCACCTGATGCTGCTAAATTACCCATTGAAACCACAATTGGTAATTTTTTACTTGCCAACTCCATTTCTCTCCATATTAATTCACTTGCTAATGCACTACCTCCAGGTGAATTTACCCTTAAAACAATCGCCTTAATATTTTTATCGTCCTGTGCTTTTCTTAAAGCATTAATAATTAAATTTTGACCTATATAGTTTTCATCACCGTCCCCATATAAAATTTCACCTTGTGCATAAATTACAGCAATTTTATTTGAAGCTGAGGAACGTATACGTCCTTTTCCTGTTGAAATATAATCCTGCAAAGTAATTTTATTTAAATCATCATCTGTTGAAATTCCAACTGCTAATTTCAACTTATCTGCATATTCATCCAAATATATCTCACCATCAACTAAATTATTTTCTAATGCCAAACTCGAATTTCTAGCCAACAAGTTATCTGCAATAAAATTTAATTCGTCAATTGTTTTATTTCTACTTTTAGAAACATCAACAAGCATTTGATTCCAGATAGATTTTAAAAATGAAGAAATTTGTTCACGGTTATTGTCACTCATTTCATTGTATAAAAATGGTTCAACAGCACTTTTATATTTCCCATGACGAATAACTTCCATTTTAACTCCTGTTTTATCTTCAATATCCTTATAATATAAAACTTCTGAAGAAAGACCTTTAAAATCAACACCTCCAAAAGGATTTACAAAAACAGAATCAGCTACAGAACTTAAATAATATGTTTTTTGATCGTAAAAATCAGCATATGCATTAATAAATTTACCTGACTCTTTAAAATCTAATAATTTACCTCTAATAGCCTGTGTTTGAGCGATACCACCATTAATTCCTAACATATATAAACTAATACCTTTTATGTTAACATCAGATTTCGCATTTTCAATTGCATTAACTATATCATTTAGGCCCATTTTTTTGCTACTCAACCCTAGTAATTCTTCAAATGGGTCATCACTTTTTGGCGCATAATCTTTAATTTCAGCATTTAATCTTATTTCTAATACAGAATTCTTTTTTACTGTTATTTTTTCACTTTCAGTCAATACTGAAGCAATTAAAACAAAAAGCATAAAAATTATTCCCAAGGCTATTAATGTTCCAAAAATTGAGGCTAATAAATTTCTTAAAAATTTCATGAAAAAGAGTTTTATATTTAAAAAAACTTAAATGTTTATAAGTTGAACAACAAAGATATATTTTTAAATAATACTTTTCTTTTCTTTGTAGTCAGTTTATGAAAATATTAAGAACAACATATCTATCATTAGGAAGTAACCAAGGCGATAAACTTCAAAATTTACAAGAAGCTATTGATTTAATTGCTGAAAAAATTGGTGCAATTTCAAAAATTTCATCGGTTTATAAAACAGCTTCTTGGGGTTTTAAAAGTGACGATTTCTATAATATTTGCATTGAACTTTCAACAGGTTTAAACCCTGAAACCTTAATTAAAAATATTAATAAAATTGAACTATTTTTAGGTAGAGTACCATATTTAAAAAAGGAATATAAGGCAAGAACTATTGATATTGACATTTTATTATTTGATAATGAAATAATTTTTTCAAAAGATTTAATTGTACCTCATAAGGAAATGTTGCTCAGAAAATTTGTTTTAGCTCCTTTGGCTGAAATTGCGCCTTATTTGTTACATCCCATTGAAAAAAAACGCATTCAAGTATGTCTTGAAAATTGTTCTGATAAAAGTGATATTGAAAAAACCTCACTTGTACTTAAACGCCCAATATCCATATCAGAAAAATATAATTACATTGCTATAGAAGGAAATATTGGAGCAGGAAAAACTACACTTGCAAATATGATAGCGGAAGATTTTAATGCTAAAATAATTTTAGAACGTTTTGCAGACAATCCTTTTTTACCAAAATTTTACGAAGATAACGAACGCTATGCTTTTCCTTTGGAAATGAGTTTTTTAGCGGACCGATATCAGCAGCTTTCTGATGATTTAGCACAATTTGATCTATTTAAAAACTTTATCGTTTCCGATTATTATATTTTTAAATCACTCATTTTTGCTCAGGTTACTTTACAAAAGGAAGAATATTTTTTATACCGAAAAATGTTTGATATCATGTATAAGGAAATCTCAAAACCAGATTTGTATATTTATTTATACCAAAACACTCCACGATTAATTGAAAATATAAAAACCCGAGGTAGAGATTACGAACAAAAAATAGCCCCTGAATATTTAGATAAAATACATAAAGGATATACTACCTTTATTAAAACAGAGGAAAACCTAAACACATTAATTATAGATGTTTCGGATAAGGATTTTGTAAATAACCCTGAAGATTACAACAAAGTAATTAAAGATATTTTAAAAGGGACTTAAATAAACGTTTAAATCTCTCGCTTAGTATTTTATTTTTTCAACTCCAATTTTTCCGCAAAATAGTCACAAAAATCACGCATTGTAGCAGTCATTTTTTCATCGTTAGTAGCACGTTCAAAAGTATCAGCCATTGAAACCAATGTTTGATGAAAAAACTGTTTCATTTGATCAACAGGCATGTCTTTTGTCCATAAATCCATTCTTAAAGTATCTTTTGCTTTAGCATCCCAAACTGAAATCATTAAAGCCTTTGCCTCTTCATTAGAAATACCTCCTTCTTCTGCTGTCCAATTCAATTTTTCAGGAATTTTGTTTTCATCTAAACCTATTATAAATTCTATTTTTGATTTATGAGCTATAGCCATTATTTTCTTGGTTTATATTTTGATTTTTTAAAAATTACTTCAGCATTAGTTTGCAAAAGTTGCTGCAAAGTTACATTATTATTTTTCATATAAGACCTTACAATTTGCCATCCAAGCCACACTCCTATTCTCCCTGGAGATTCTTTATCTATATCAATAAAAAATTTAGAAAATGGTGCTGTTTCGATAAAACGTGCACTTAATTTAGCATCTGAGCTATACAATAATTCATTTTCAATAAAAAACTTCCAAACTTGGGCTTCATTCATTTCCGCCCATTCAATTTCACTTTGCAAATAGCCTATTTTATTGGCATCTGAAATGTTTGGTAAATAACTATCTAATAAGAACATTTTTTTTCCTTCATAAATAATAATATCTAAAAATTGTCTTTTTCTAGGCTCATAAAAATAATTGTCACCTATTTTATTTGCAATATCAACCACCAATTGTGATTTCTCAAAATTTTGAGAAATATATGCTGGAAAACTCTGATAAACCTCATCATTTTTCCCTAAATACATATCTACCGAAACAAATAATAAACTATCTGCATAAATAACTTTATTATCATAATCTAAATCGGTAATTAAAGTAACTACTTTAGGAGGTTGAAAGTTTGGATGATAATATTTTATATGCTGAAACAAGTTTTTAATTTCACTTTTTTCTACTGAAATATTACCAAAAACGAGTTGCGATTTGTTAAAAAGTTCTCTTTCTTCAACATTATTAATTTTATCCAACCAAATACTATCAGAATTTATAGCTGGAAATAAATATGGATATTCTTTTTTAAGCAATTCAAGTGTTTCTGAATTTGAATTATAAAATTTTTGCTCAAACCTATCTATTTCAACATTTATTTCAATATTTGAAACATCTATATTGCTCTTAATTTCATTTTCACATGAAATACTTAACAATAAAACAATTGACAACAATAAAATTTTATTCATTAATTTATATATTTACACTTCTCTTTTTTTAAAACGCTAAAATTACTAAAAAAGTTTAATCATGAATACAGAAAAAGTTGTTGAACATATCGTTAATTGGTTAAAAGATTACGCAACAAATGCAAAAGTTAATGGGTTTGTTATTGGAATTTCAGGCGGAATTGATTCTGCAGTAACATCAACACTCTGTGCAAAAACTGGTTTTCCTGTTTTATGTGTAGAAATGCCAATTCATCAAGGTGAAAATCAAGTTTCCAGAGCTAAAGAGCATATTTCACAATTGAAAAATAGATTTAAAAAAGTGAGGTCTACTGAAGTCAATTTAACAGCTACTTTTGAAGAATTTAAACTAAATGTCCCAACAATTGAAGATGATGTAACTGTAAATATGTCTTTAGCTAATACACGTGCTCGTTTACGAATGACAACTTTATATTATTTTGCGGGAGTTTATGGTTATTTAGTTGCTGGAACTGGTAATAAAGTGGAAGATTTTGGTGTTGGTTTTTTTACAAAATATGGAGATGGCGGTGTAGATTTAAGTCCTATTGCTGATTTAATGAAATCGGAAGTTTATGAAATTGCTAAATTTTTAGAAGTTCCAAACACCATTCAAAAAGCCCAACCAACTGATGGTTTATTTGGTGACAGTAGAACGGATGAGGATCAAATTGGAGCAAGTTACAACGAATTAGAATGGGCGATGAACCAAGCCTCCTTGGGAAAAAAAGTAACTGATTTTGTAAATAGAGAAAAAGAGGTATTTACTATATATAGAAATAGAAACAATGCTAATAAGCACAAAATGGTAGCTATACCAATTTGTGAAATCCCAAAAGAATTAAAATAAAAACTTTTTAAAGTTTAAAAGTTACAACAGGTAATTTAGCATGATTTGCTAAATCTTCTCCAATACTTCCGTTAAATAAATGAGCCAATCCTCTGCGCCCATGAGTATTTAGTACAATAATATCTGAATCAATTAATTTTGAGAAATTTAAAATTCCAGCTTCAACAGAAATATCATTATAAATATTTAAAGTAAAATCTCCTAAATCAAAATCACTTATAAAACTTCTAATTGCATCGCTAGAATCTTTTGTAGTTTCAAAATTATTAATGGTATTAATTTTAAGTAAATGTAACTTTGCACCAAACTTAGATGCAAAATCTAATATTTTTTGAAAAGCTTTTCTGTTTTCAAAATGAAAATTTGAGGCAAATACAATGTTGTTAATTCTAAATTTATCGATGTCTCTTTTAATCACTAATACTGGTATTTCAGAGTTTCTTACAACTTTTTCAGTATTAGAACCTACTAGTATTTCTTCAAGACCAGAAGCTCCTTGAGACCCCATCACTATTAAATCTACATTATGTTTTTTACTTTCGCTAATAATTCCTTCATATGCTCTATGAAAATTTACGTCGTCTTCAACTTCCAATCCTTTTAAAAACGGAAGTTCTTTAAATTCTTCAAACCTTTCATGAGCTCTTTTTAAAAATAATAATGCAGTTGGGGTATTACTAGAAGAACCGTAACTAGACGGATCAATTACACCTGAAGGCAATTCCAGCATGTGCAATAAAAATATTTTTGCTTTAGTTTTTTTTGCAATTGCAGCTGCAACCTTTGCCGCGTATTCGGCTTGAATCGAAAAATCAACAGGAACTAATATACTTTTCATAATCTTGGCTTCTAATAGTGAGATGTAATACGTAAAGTTAATAATTTTAAATTATTTAAAGAATGATTTTTATCAATTAAAAAATTGTTACTATATTTGCAGCGAATTATTAGAGAATAGAGGATTGGAGGGGACATAAAGTCCCCTCTTTTTATAGGAAGATGGATAAAATAAAAATTACAGATTTAGTATATCAAGCAATTGAAGAAAACCCAGAGTTATTCTTAATTGAACTAAAATTTCTGCCTGATAATAAAATCTATGTTGAAGTAGATGGAGATAATGGAATTCCATTAACAGAATGTATTAGAATTAGCAGAGGTGTAGAGCATAATTTAGATAGAGAGGAAGAAGATTTTTCTTTAGAAGTTACTTCTCCTGACATTGCAAATCCTTTAAAAGTAAAACGACAATATATAAAAAATATAAATCGTAAATTACTAATTAAATTGAAAGATAATTCAACTATTGAAGGAGATCTTAAAGGAGTGAATGAAAACGAAATAGAGATAGAATGGAAAGCTCGAGAACCAAAACCAATAGGTAAAGGTAAAATTACTGTTGTAAAAAAAGCAACATTACCATTTGAAGATATTTTAGAAGCAAAAGTGAAAATATTATTTTAATTTTAAGAATGCATGGAAAATATAGCATTAATTGAGTCATTTTCAGAGTTTAAAGGAGATAAAAATATTGATAGAGTTACCCTTATGGCAATTCTTGAGGAAGTATTTAGAGCTGCCTTAAAAAGAAAATTTGGGTCTGATGACAACTTTGATATTATTATTAATCCAGATAAAGGAGATTTAGAAATCTGGAGAAATAGAATTGTTGTTGCCGACGGAATGTCTGAAGATGATAATGAGGAAATTGAACTTTCAGAAGCACGTAAAATTGAGCCTGATTTTGAAATTGGCGAAGATGTTTCAGAAGAAGTTAAATTAATTGATTTAGGAAGAAGAGCAATTTTAGCATTACGCCAAAATTTAATTTCTAAAATTCACGAACACGACAGTACAAATACCTTTAAGCATTTTAAAGATTTAGAAGGAGATATCTATAGTGCAGAAGTGCACCATATTCGTCATAATGCAATTATTTTATTAGATGATGATGGAAATGAAATTGTACTTCCAAAAAGTGAACAAATTCGTTCAGATTATTTTAGAAAAGGAGAATCAGTACGTGGAATTATAAAAACAGTTGAATTACGTGGAAACAAACCTGTTATTATCCTTTCAAGAACTTCTCCCCAATTTTTAGAAAAATTATTTGAACAAGAAATTCCAGAAGTATTCGATGGTTTAATTACTATTGAGGGAGTTGCCAGAATACCAGGTGAAAAAGCTAAAGTAGCCGTTGATTCTTATGATGATAGAATTGATCCAGTTGGAGCTTGTGTTGGTATGAAAGGCTCTCGTATTCACGGAATTGTGCGTGAATTAGGAAATGAAAATATTGATGTAATAAATTATACGAAAAACACACAATTATTTATTGCCAGAGCACTAAGTCCTGCCAAAGTGGTTTCAATGAAAATACACGAAGAAGAAGGAAGAGAAGATGGCAAAAAAGGAAGAGTTGATGTGTTTTTATTACCAGAAGAAGTTTCAAAAGCAATTGGAAAAAATGGAGTTAACATTCGTTTAGCATCTCAATTAACGGGTTATGAATTAGATGTTCAGCGTGAAGGTGTTGAAGCAGAAGACGATGTTGAATTAACTGAATTCTCAGATGAAATAGAAGCTTGGATTATAAAAGAATTTCAAAATATAGGATTAGATACTGCAAGAAGCGTTCTCGAAAAAGATGTAACAGAGCTTGTAAAAAGAACTGATTTAGAAGAAGAAACAATTTTAGACGTTCAAAAAATATTAAGAGAAGAATTTGAAGATTAATAAGTTAATTAATTTTTCAGATTAACAACAAATAGGCTAAAAATAAATTATATGGCTGACAACAAAACATTGAGACTAAACAAAGTATTACGAGAATTGAATATCTCGTTAGATAGGGCTGTTGAGCATTTAACAAATCATGGACATGACATAGATGCAAGACCAACTACCAAAATATCTAATGAAGAGTACCAAGTATTGTTGGATGGTTTTCAAACGGACAGAAATAAAAAGGCAGCTTCAAAAGAGGTGGGGGAAGAAAAAAGAAAAGAGAAAGAAGCATTAAGAATAGCTCTTGAAGAAAAACAAGAAAAACAACGTCTAGAAGAAGAAGCTAAAAAGGTAGTAGTTAAAGCTAAGGCTGAAAAACTTGAAGTTAAAACTGTTGGCAAAATAGATATTGAACCTAAAAAGGAAGAAGTTGTT
>Ga0102812_10002050_pt1 | contig 13712 bp, 9 predicted proteins | sample ColrivemetaGS713_FD_79334 | JGI IMG/M metagenome (GOLD analysis project Ga0102812, IMG submission 79334) | Estuarine microbial communities from the Columbia River estuary - Flood tide ETM metaG S.713 | ecosystem: Environmental > Aquatic > Marine > Intertidal zone > Estuary | place: USA: Columbia... | reverse complement strand
TGGTTTATTTGAGTTGATCTAAAATTAACTAAAAATGGTTTCGGCAAAAATTCATTTTCAACGGATTTTATATTTAAAGAAAGAATGGAGAAATATGTATTTTTTTTAACTTTAAACTCCAATTCATATTCTGTAAACTCGAAATTAGTCGTAAAGCGTTCAAAACGAATCGAATCTTTTGGAGATAGTATAAAAAACGAAAAAGGTAAATTCTGCTCATAGTATAAGGTATCCTGAGAGAGTGGTTTTGAAAATGTAAGTGAAAGCCAAACTGTTGTACTATCCTGAGAAAAACGTAAAGAATCTGAAACAGAAAATGATTGTGTTTTACCTACTAAAGAAATTCCACTACTAAAAAGTAAAATTAAAAAGAATTTTATCATAACCATTAAAATTTTATTTAAAGATACATTTAGCTTAATTTATAAATGGGAAAGTTGAGATGCAACTTCACCTCTCTTTAAATCAAAAATAGTTTACAAATCATGAAAAAACATATATATATATATATATATATATATCATTGATAATATTAAACATAGGGCAGTATTCATACTCACAAGAAATAACTTATTGCCCAGATATTACATTTGAACAACAAACGTCACAAAAAATAGGGATTTTAGCAGCAGATGTTACTTTCGGTTTACGAGAGCCATCAAAAGATACTCTGAAAATATTATTGGCTTTTGTACATTTTCCTGATGACAATAAAAACTTAGCAGACTGGCCAGTTTTAACGAGTCCTCCAAATATGCATGAATATTTAGCAACTAATCCAGATTCAATAGATGTAACTAATACTAGAAGTATCTCTGGCTTTTTCAAAAAAAGTTCACAAGGTCAGTTTATTGTTTGGGGTGAAGCTGTGAGTTATGAAGCTCCTCAAACGTTAAGTCATTATTTAACAATTGCAGGAAATAATTGGAGAGTTCAGTGTGATGAAATTGCAAAAGATGTAATTCCCAATAGATTACTAACAGATAATACGCTTGATTTTGACAGTTTTGATAATTGGACTTCAGCTTACAAAAACCATACTAAGCAAAAAGATGGTGAATTTGATTTTGTATTATTTATTTACAAAAATTTTAATCCTGCCCCCTCAGGGCTTTCTGGAATTTCTGATTCTTCAAGATATTATTCTAATGCTTATACAACTGTAAGTTTTTCCAACAGTGGAGCCTGGGTTCGTTATAACAGAAATCTTGATTTCACCGTTTTTAATATGGGTATCCATGAATTAGGACATTCACTAGTTGGTAGCCATCCTTACATTGATTACGGTGATTACAAAAAAGGTAATTACTCTTTTCATTCTATTTTGGGGACATCGCATGTAACCCAAACACAAGTTAACAGTTATGAAAAAGAAATTATGGGTTGGGCAGATGGAAAAGCAACAAATGTGACTCAAAATCAGATTGTTGAGTTACATGATTTTTTGGAATCAGGTGAATTTGCCTACATGCAAACTAATGATGGCAACTTTACCTATTTTGAATATCATAAGAAAAATTCAATCTATGATTCATTTTCAAAAAATCCAAACGACAAAGGTTTAGTAATAAGCAATTTAAAAAAAGGGTATAGTACGTATCATCATAATGTTAGAACTGAAACTGCTTCTGGTCGCTGGAATTGGGAAATAAATGAATTTATTCCACACTATTTAAATGCGAGTCTATCTTGGCCTGTTCATGAACGAAAAGATCCTTCACCTTTATCAGGACGTGGTTATCGAGATTATGTAACTTTTTCCCCAAGTCATGGATATGAAATGGCAATGATTGGCGGTACAGAATTGCCAAGTTATGGAACGACTCCTAATGGAGTTAATTATGCAGTAGGAAGTTTTTTATTAGGTGAACATTTTGAAACAGCTTTTAATTTAAATGGCAATGGCTACTATTCCTCCATCACAAACCCATCTCCGATAGATTTTAGTGGTAATCCCAATCCTATTTCAGTCCGTTTAATTGAAGAAACGGTTAATACGCTCAAATTTGAAGTAGAGTTCAATCCAAACCCGTATTCAATAACGGAGAACACGACATTTGGGGGTCAAGTTTTTTTATCGCAGAATTTAGTACTTGAAAGCGGTGCTACGGTTAGGTTTAACAAAGGAACCACTGTGTATTTAGGTGATAATGTGCAAATTGTCTCAAAACCCGGTTCAAAGATTATTGTGAATGGGACTTCATCAGAACCTGTAGTATTTAAACGCTTAGACCCTGCAAAACAATGGAAAGGTATTTGGTTACAAGGAGATAACAACACAATTAATTATGCTCGTTTTGAGGGAGGAAAGCATTCATTAATGATTCAAAGTTCTGGAAACACCATTTCCAATTCGGTATTTAAAAACGGTTGGCGTGGAATTGATTCCTATGCGAATCAGTCGCACCCCGGTTGGAAATCGTATGCCTACATTAGTAATTGTTATTTTGAGGAATACACATCGGCAGCCATTACAGCCTACAATACACAATTAGAACTCAACTCTGTCACTTCTAAACAGTCTCAAAATGGTGTTTATGCCTTAAATGGCGATATGGTAGCCATTAACAATAGTGTCATCCAAGAAAACAGCATTGGGATTTATCTTAACTATGGATCAGCTATGAATATTGATCCATCAGAATTAAATACCATTAGCGGAAATTTGTATGGAGTTTATACAACTGGTAGTGTATCCATGAATATAAGTGGCTATGATGCGCAATGGTCAAATGCAATTTTTAATAATACCAGTAAAAATGCTAAAGCTGCTTCAAGCTCTTTTATTAAAGCAGAAAATGTGTATTGGAATGCTTCTGACCCTGGAATTACCGTTTTTGGAAATGTGGATTACACTCCATTTTTAAGTTCTGCACCATCCTATTCTAACGGTGCAAGTGTTCAGAAAAAAAATGATTCGAATCGTGAACAACTTATAAACAAAACTGAACGCCTTGAACTTATAAGCCAAAAAGTTAGACAAGGTGATACTAAATCATTTGAGTATTTACATGAAATAGGACAACTTGCAAAATATTCTAAAGAACAAAATAAAGATGTAGCAAAACAAGCTAAAACATTTCTAAACTCTTTTTCTAAAGAAAACAAAGATCGATATGGTGTAAAAAATGTAGAATTAGCTTCATTATTATACATGTATTCCACAATTGAACAGCAAGTTGACCCATCTGTAATTGAAAATATTCATCACACTAGAGAAATGTTACAATTACCTGAAAACAAAATGGAGCTTCTTTTTTTAGAGGCGAATACTCTTGTAATGTTACAGAGAGAAACAGAAGCCTTAGCTTTACTTACAACAATAGCTGATGTAAAAGGCGTATCAAAAGTTATTGATGATGTAGAGCTATTAAAAGAACAAATACAACTACAGATTCAAACATTAGGGGTGCAAAGTAATGCTACTGCTGAACCAAGCGCAAAGGTCGTTGATGCAACGCCAACTTTAGAACCGACCATTAGTGCATACCCCAATCCATTTAATCCAAGCACAACTATTTCACTAAAAATAGCTGAAAAGTCAAATGTAAGTCTCAAGATTTATAATAGTTTAGGACAGTTAGTGAAAAATGTGCATTCAGGTGTTCTACAGTCAGGATCGCATTCATTTGTGATACAGTCAAGTAATTGGGCCTCAGGCGTAAATTTTACCGAGTAAGTACATCAACTCGAGTTGTAACTGGAAAAATATTGTTAATCAAATAACAAGAGAAATCAAACAAAAAAGCCGCAAAATAATTTTGTGGCTTTTTTGTTTTTACTCTTTAGCAGATTAGTGTCAAGGTTTTAGAATGGGTTATTATCAAATTGTATGATCTTCAGCTCTATTGCAACATAAAAGTCACAATTTTTTATGATTGAGATTGACAAATATGTTCCATGTAAATTCTTATCAAAAAAATTAAACACTTTCAATCGTATAACCTTGTTTATCAACGTAGTTTGTTAATTTAAAAAGTGGCGTTTCTGAGCTGTGATAGGCTAAAATGGTGCGATTTTCGTCAAAAGCTTTTTTTGCTAGCATTTGTCTTGATTCAAGACTTTGTTTTGGGTTAAAATCGTATTTCGCGGCAAATGTTTGGTTTACATGACCTTTAGTTGGGAGAACATCGCCTGCCATTAGAAACTTGCAGTAGTCATCAGAATAAATAATTGCTACGGAGAATTCGGTGTGACCACCAATTTCAATTATTTCAAATTCGGGATAAGGTCTGTGATTTTCTTCGTAGAAAAAGAATTCGGCATGAGCATGAAGAAACCACATAAATTCTGTTTTTTCTTCATCATAAAAGACTTTTTGAGCTAGAACTTTATCTAATTCTCGTTTTGATATCCAAATTTTTGCATAAGGAAAAGTAAGTTGCCAAAAGCCATTTTTGCGGTGAGCCAATCCTCCTAAATGATCAAAATGCAAATGACTTAAAAAAATGTCTGAGATATCTTCTGGAGCAACATCATGGTCAGCCAAATGCCCCAATAAAGTATCAATACTAGTTCCTTTTCCGAATTCGCCTAAACCAGTATCAACCAAAAAATTTCGTTGTTTTGATTTTACTAAAAACGCATTTATAGCGATTCTAAGTGCATTTTTATCAGGTTTTCCGTTTCTATCCATAGGGCGAAAAACCTTGTCTAGAGCTACCGAAAATGTACCTTCGTAAAGAGCGTGAATGGAAGTTTTCATGCGTGGCGTTCGTAGGCGTCAATAATATCACGAATGAGTTTATGACGAACTACATCTTTCCCGTCTAGATAAACAAAGTCGATTCCTTTAACATCAGAAAGAATCGTTTGGATTGAAACCAAACCGGATTGAATTTTTGTAGGTAAATCTGTTTGTGTGATGTCGCCCGTAATTATTGCTTTTGAATGAATTCCTAAACGAGTTAAGAACATTTTCATTTGCATGTGAGTCGTGTTTTTTCCCTCATCCAAAATGATAAACGCATTATTGAGTGTTCGTCCACGCATGTAAGCCAAGGGAACGATTTCAATAATTTTTTTCTGAATGTAAAATTCGAGTTTATCCGCTTCGATCATTTCTTCGAGCGCATCATATAAAGGACGCAAATACGGATCAATTTTTTCCTTTAAATCTCCGGGTAGAAATCCTAAACTCTCGCCTGCTTCAACCGCTGGACGACAAAGTACAATTTTTTTAACGCGTTTTTCTTTTAAAGCTCGTGCTGCCAAAGCAACAGCGGTGTACGTTTTTCCGGTTCCTGCTGGTCCGATTGCAAATAAAATATCGTTGTGCTTATGTTTTTCAACAAGTTCTTTCTGACCTGGAGTTCTTGCTGTAATCGGGTTTCCTGAAGTTGATTTCATAATCACTTCGGAATTTAAGTACGATGGCGTTTCAATTTCGCGATCGCTGCGGTTCATGAGTATCAATGTTTCTAAATCAAAATCGGTTAAACGGTTTTTACGTTCAACGATTAGAATCATTTGCTCCAATAACTTTTTGATATCAGAAACATCTTCATCACTTCCTTTAATAAAAATAACATCTCCGCGAGCAGAAACCGATGCATCGGGATAGGCGAGTTCAATTTGTTGGATATGTTTATCGCGTGAACCAAGAACTATGAGCGGATCAACGTGTTCTAGTGTAATTTTTTCTTCTTTCAATGGATGCTGATTATGAGATGTATGTTAAAATCAATTGATTTAAAATGTATCAAGAAAAAGGACTATTTAAATTTCAAATAAAAGTACAGCGAAACTCACCGAGCCTAAATGGAAGGTTAAATAGTTAAAAAGGCATTAAGCGTTTTGCAACATCACGAGGAATTCCAATTTCCTCAAACTGTTGAAAAACATGACTTTTATTGTAATCAACCCGATAGTTTTTGTAAGAAAAGTCATCAAAATTGAATAAGCCGAAACTGGCGCGTTTATCACTATCTCTTGGTTGTCCAATACTTCCTGGATTAATAATGTACCGAACGCCTGGTTTTACAGAAAAAACTCCAAGTCTATCTGGAACAATAGCAGGAACGTGAGTATGCCCAACAAAGCAAACTTTTTGTGGAATTTTTTCTAAGATTTTTCGTCCATCGATCGCTGATTGAATATAGCGCCACTTTTCGGGTTCAATAGGAGAGGCGTGAGCACAGAGGAAATCCTATTCTTCATTTATTGAAGCGTACTCTGAAGAATCTAAATACGCGAGTTGTTCTGCATTTAGGTGTTGAGTAGTCCATTTTAGTAAAGACTGATTGGGGTCGCGAAACAAGGCTAAATCTTGTTTGCCTACAACTCCTGCATCATGGTTTCCCATAAGGTTTTTAATGCCTCTAGATCTAAGGAAATCAATACATTCGGCAGGTTTTGGTCCGTAACCCACAACGTCACCAAGACTAATAATCAAATCTGGTTTGTGTTCATCAATTTGATTGAAGCATGCTTCGAGTGCCGGAAGGTTAGCGTGAATATCTGAAATAAGTGCTAATAACATAGGTTAAAAATACGGGTAGATTAAGCAAGTTAAAAGAGAATATCGCTTATTGGTTCCTAAGTGATTTATTGTGTTCAATACAATGGGTATACGCCTCGAGTACAGCTTGGGTACTATCGGAGTTTAGAACAAATTTAGCGGCATTTTTTGCTTCAATTCTTGCATTTGCAGGAGCAAAACTAAATGGTGTTAATTCAAGTGCAGGAGCATCATTCATTCCATCACCGATATAAGCCATTTCAGAGAGTTTAATACCGGTCAAATCTGAAATCCATTTTAAACCAGTTCCTTTATTGCAATATTTATATATAGCATTCACAGAAACATCAGTATTGTGGATTTCTGCTAAATCCGGACGATCTTTTGTTTTTTCAAGCATTAGATGGAACATTTCCATGATGTCCGATTTATTTGGACTAACTAAGCCAACATCAATTTTTTTTGTGAATTCAATTAATGTATTTGGATATTGTGGAAGTACAACTCTTTCTGTCCACTTTCTGAGTTCTGTAAAATATTCTTGAATCTCAGGTGTAATAATCGAAGACCATAAAAGGGCATTCGTTTTTGGGTGGTAACAACCGATTCCGCTTTCAAATAAAATTGGATAACGAACATTTAGCCATTGAGCTACCGCTTCGGCATAAGGATAAGGTCTTCCAGTACAAAGCGATAAAGCAGGAATTTCTAATTTTGATTCAGAAGACTCGTTAAGTTTTTTTATTTCAGAAATCGCATGCCAATCTGGGGGAATAAAAGGGTGTGATATACAACCGTCTAAATCGGAGACAAATAATTTTATCAAAGTAAAAGAGATTAATATTTATGAATAGTAAATCTTGAATTGCAAAAAAAATCAGTTATTAAGCGCTGCAAAACGCAAGAAATAATCACTTATTTTGATGTGATTACTAGGAATAGTTTTAGTCTTTCAAGCAAAAGCTAGCAACTTGTTTCCAAGAGTTTGCTGTAAAGTCAGCTGTTGTTGAATTTGCGTCACTATCAGAGAGTCCTGTAAAAAGAACGGCTTTCATTCCAACAGATTGTGCTCCTTTAATATCGGTAGCCTGAATATCGCCAATATGAATAGAGTGTTGAGCTAATGCTTTATTTTTTTCTAAAACCTGTAAAAAAGCGCGTTTGTCTGGTTTAGAGTATCCAACTTCGTCACTAAAAACAAAATGACTAAAATAATCGAGAAGCTGATTTGTTTGCAAGAAAGCACGAAGAACCGAGCCCGGAGAAAACATGGTATCAGAAATAATAGCTAAAGGATATTTTTCAGCTAATTGTGGAATTATGGTAATTACATCAGTTGCTAATTCAGGAGGCCCCATTAAAAGAGAATGCTGAAAAGTAAATGTAAGTTCAGCTTTTTCGGCTTTTTTTGCTGGAATATTGAGATGAGTTAGAATTCGATCAACAAGTTCGTGAGTGAGCATTGTTCGTTGTTTGCCGAGCCATTCGTGATCAAATTCAATTGAAATTTGTTTTTTTGCAGCTTCAATTTGTTCATTCGTAACGGTTTTGTCGTATTTGGCAGCGATGGACTTTACTTTATTAATTCTTGCTTCGTGGCGTTGTTTTCCACCTGTTTGGGCATCAACTAAAGTATTCCAAAAATCTATAGAAATGGTTTTCATGTTTGAAAAGGGGTTTTGTTTGAGCGCAAAAATACGGATTTAAAAGGAGACGAGAGACGTAGTTTTCGTTAGGGAAACCTATTGAGTAAATCTTGAAATCAAAACCTGATCTAATTAGTGCTATAACAATTCTGTTGATCAAGCCATCTCAATATAAAAATCCCAAGCTAAGCCTGGGATTAAAATTGAATTTTATAGTACTGTAAATAGAATCAAAAAAAGGAACTTCGTCAATTTTTTTTATTTGAAAACCTATTTCGATTTATATTTTTCGATTACTTCTACTACACCTTGATAATCTCTGTCAGGGCTATTAGAAATTCCCATTTGTGCTTTAATCACTGTTCCATCGGCGGCAACATACACTTTATAAGGAATCCCAGCTATGTTTAATTGAGTTGCAAGACTTTTGCCGAAAACATGAGCGAAGCCATAATTTTTTTCAGAAACAAATTGTTTTACTTCATCGGGTGAGTCACTCCAGCCTGGACTAACTGCAAGAACGACAAAATCTTTTGCATAGTTTTGTTGAGCTTTAGCAAGAGTTGGCATAAAACGAAGACATGGACCACACCATGTTTCCCAGAAATCAAGAATAACTACTTTTCCTTTGAAGTCTGCAAGAGAAACGGTTTTCCCATCGAGAGTTTTAAATTGAGCTGTAAGAATAGCTTCTTTTTGAGCATCGGATAATTGTGGTTGGCCTTGAGCGCAAGCTGCTACAGTGAAAAGAAGAACAAAAAATAATGTACTAAGAGATTTCATAATGGTACTTGTTTAGATGTTTTCTCAAAAGTAACAAAGTGAGCGGAAAATTATTGTTAAGAATTGTTTTTTATTCGCTTATAAAACATATTGTTAAAATCGTTTGGATAAGAATTAGGGAGAAAGGATATAGTGTTTAAAATGTAGTAGAGTTGAAAACTTTATTCTACTATCAAAGAATTTCCCCACAAAATTCGAAGTTTTCGGTTTTTACCCTTTTTAAATCGAAAGGAATCGTCGTGTTTTCCCGATTATACATTTTTTAATCTGAGTTCGGGATAAGGATTAGTACATAATTTTAATCAAACGCAGAATAATGAATGGAGGACGTCATTTGGCTTAAGAATCACAAGCGGACGCTTGCGCTAGAGTTAAATTTTTACCTTTTTTATTTTAATTTCTTATCCCGAACTCAGGTTTTTAGAATAAGATAAACGATGATAGTTTAATTGTTTTGGTTATGATTTTTCTTAATCAAAGAAGTTAAGTTTTATTATCATAGAGAGAATGTAAAAAAAAGAATATTGATTGAACTATGAAACAGCAATCCGATAATTTATTCATGAAGAAAGCCTTGCAACTTGCAGAAAAAGGCGCGGGTTTTGTAAGTCCAAACCCTTTGGTAGGTTGTATAATTGTGAATAAAGATGGTAAAATAATTGGGAAAGGATATCACCAAAAATATGGTGAAGCTCATGCTGAAGTTAATGCTGTTCAATCGGTTAAAGATAAAACTGAATTAGAAGGAGCAACGGTTTATGTAAGTTTAGAACCTTGCTCACATCATGGGAAAACTCCTCCTTGTGCAGATTTATTGACATCGCTACCGATTAAACGAGTGGTGATTGCTCTAAAAGATCCGAATCCTTTAGTTTCGGGAAGAGGAATTCAAAAACTTCAGGATGCTGGAATTGAAGTTGTAACTGGCGTATGTGAACGAGAAGCTCGTTTGCAGAATGAGTTTTTTCTTCATTACATCAAAACGGGTAAACCTTTTATTTGTCTAAAAATTGCTCAAACTATAGATGGGTTTAGCACTGCCGAAGATGGAAGTTCACAATGGATTTCAGGAAAGCCGGCAAGAACCTTAGTTCATGAGTGGCGAGCAAAATATGATGCCGTTCTTGTTGGAAGAAATACGGCTCTACAAGATAATCCCTCGTTAACAGTAAGATATGTTGAGGGGAGAAATCCATTCCGAATTGTTTTAGATGGCCCCGGAAATTTGCCAAAGAGTTTGCGACTTTTCAATGATCAGTTCGAAGAAAAAACTATCCACGTATTAGGTGTTCCGAATTTTGTTGATGATGTTAGTAAGATGCTGGCAACGCTAAGTGGGGAAGAATTTAGAGGAAAAACGGTAGTAGCAGGGTTAAAAAATGATCATATTGATTTAGAAGAAGCCTTCATTCAATTAGGGAAATTAGGAATTGCTTCGATTCTTGTTGAAGCAGGCCCGAATTTGGCTTCTGCATTAATTCGTGAAAAATTAGTTGACAAACTGGCTTATTTCATAGCTCCGAAACTACTCGGAAGTGGGAAAAGGCCAGTTTCTGATTTAGGAATTTCGAGTATTACTCAGGCTCTTGAGTTGAAGAATGTAAGCTGGGAAACCGTTGGTGATGACTTGTTGATGATGGGGGATTTTTGATTTGGGATTTGGGATGTCGGATGTCGGAATTTGAATATTATAATGTGGATTTGAATGTCACGAGTCAATTGTAGGATTTCGAGTTTGGGGAATTTATGTATTGAATGAATATGGTTTAACCTGAGTTCGGGATAAGGATTATTACAATAATTTTAATCAAAACCCAGAATAAACAATGGTAAACTTCATTTGGCTTCGTAGAGCAATCTCAAATTTAACTCCAAATTAGGCTGAGATTCTGGGTCAAGCCCAGAATGACGATTTTTTCTTTTGAATCTGGTTTAGTTTTTATAAAATCCGCAATCCGCTTAATTATTTAGTAGTAATTTTGTGAATACAGCGAAGTGATCACTAGCGAATCTACCCTGCCACGTATTTGATAGTGTGGCGTGTTTTTCTACAGAAAAGTTTTTATTTACTAAAATGTGATCAATTGCTTCATCGTTTTTCTCTTTATTTGTGAAGCCATTAGATGTTCCCAATGGGCCAAAATGAGGTGTTTTAGAAAGATCAATTGTGTTTTTTAATTTCACTTCCGCTGAATTGTCTAATAATATTTGCATGGGTTTTGTACTCAGCTCAGCATTAAAATCACCCATCAATATAATGGGACTATTTCCGGCAATTTCTTTGATGGATTTTAATACTAATTTGGCACTTTCTCTTCTTGCAGTTTCGGCAATATGATCGAAATGGGTGTTAAAAACGAAAAAGTCTTTGTTTGTTATTTTATCGTGAAACTTTCCCCAAGTTACAATGCGATTGTATTTTGCATCCCATCCTAAACCCGGCTTATCAGGCGTTTCGCTTAACCAAAATGTGTTTGATTGGGAGACTTCAAACCGAGTTGAATTGTAAATTATCGGTGAATATTCTCCTGCTTGTTTGCCATCATCACGTCCCACTCCAATTTTTTTGAAATCAGGATTTTGTTCTAACAGATACATTAATTGATGATGAAACGCTTCTTGCATGCCAATAATTTCCATTTCATAAAACTGAACGGTTTGACTTACCCATTGTTTTCGGTTTTCCCACTGATTAATGCCATCACTCTTTAGGTCTAATCGAAGGTTGAATGTGGCTACATTTAGTGATGCAATTGGTGTCTGACTTGAACATGGAATAAAGCGCATCAAGAAAAGAAAAAGAAAGAGATGTTTCATAACTGCTTAATAATCAATTTAGGTATGTTCTAATAACATGAAAGAAATTAGCAATCCGTAAATTTCTTCAAAGTCAATTTAATTAAATTCATGTGAAGACGGGAGAATTAATTTTTTCTAGTTGCCAAAAATGGTTTCTAAACGAAATTCAAATTTACTTTTGATGCATTACTCTAAACGTCAGGAAATTAACTGTGCTAGTTTTTGCCATAATGCAGCGTCAAAATCATTTGAAGCCTCAAAAATCGGGGACAATTTCTTTTCCAATCAGTTAGTTTTAATAAAAATGACGCATTTTTATAGGTTCTCTTTGTTCGAGTTGAAATGTGAGAACTTTTATCCACTTTAATGAACTTCATCAAATTGTAGAATATCAATAAAGTTCCAATCTTGCTCTAGGTTTGGATAAATTCCTAAAGCAGAAAAAACGTACCAAGAAGAATTTTATCTCAAATTGTTATTCGTCCCTTAAAAGCAAAATCTAAAAAAATAGCTAGGTATCATTTTTAATTTTTTGCGCAGGCAATCTACTAAAACCGTATCTTGAGCTTCTTTCAACCATTACAATAAAATCAATTTCTTACTATGACTTTGCAACGGACACACACTTGTGGTGAACTCAGAAAAACCGATACCGGAAAACAAGTAATTTTAAACGGATGGGTTGATACCCGCAGAGATCTTGGTGGAGTAATTTTTATTGATCTCCGCGACCGTTACGGTAAGACACAATTAGTATTTTCTCCGCAAGATGATGCGGAATCTCACGCAATTGCCGATCAACTAAGAACAGAATATGTGATTGGCATAAAAGGAGTTGTGGAAAATCGTGAGGATATGAATATCAATCCAAAAATGGCAACAGGCGAAATTGATATTCGTTGTTCCGATTTGGTTATTTATTCAAAAGCAGAAACTCCTCCATTTGAAATTAAAGACGATACCAAAGTAAACGACGATGTTCGCTTAAAGTATCGCTATTTAGATTTACGTCGCCCTTCGATGCAAGAAAAACTCATGCTTCGCTCAAAAGCGTATCATGTAATTCGTTCTTATTTTAATCAAAATGAATTTGCTGAAATTGAAACACCGGTTTTGATGAAATCAACACCTGAAGGCGCGCGTGATTATTTAGTGCCTAGTCGTGTTAATCCAGGTAAATTCTTTGCTCTTCCACAATCTCCACAAACCTACAAGCAAATTTTGATGGTTTCGGGAATGGATCGTTATTTCCAAATCGTGAAATGTTTCCGTGACGAAGATTTACGCGCAGATAGACAACCTGAATTCACACAGGTGGACGTTGAAATGAGTTTCGTAGATGAAGAAAACATCTATTTACTCATGGAAGGCTTGATTCAAAAAGTTTGGAAAGAATTAGCTGGAATTGATGTTCAGGCTCCGTTTCCACGTATGTCTTACGATACAGCAATGACCAAATACGGTTCAGACAAACCTGATACTCGTTTTGATTGTACGTTTGTAGATTTTTCTGAGATTGTTGCAAAATCCGAATTCCGCGTATTTACTAAAACTGTTGCTGATGGTGGCATTGTTGCTGGATTTGTTGTTCCAGGCCAAGGCGTTTTAGGTCGTGGTGTAATGGATCGATTAACCGATCGCGCGAAATCTGAATTAGGTGCAGGCGGATTGATTTACATCAAAAACAATAAAGACGAATTGTTTTCAAGTGTAGGGAAATTCGTTTCTGAAGATATTACTCGTGCCATGGTTGAAAAAGCAGGCGCAGCAGAAGGCGATTTGATCCTAATTTTAGCAGGAAAACCAGCTGACGTATATAATCAATTAGGCGGAATGCGCTTGATTATGGGACATGAATATAATTTAATTGATTACACGAAAAACAACTTCTTATGGGTAACAGATTTTCCATTAGTTGAATATTCTGCTGAAGAAGGTCGTTATTTTGCGATGCACCATCCGTTTACATCTCCTAAAGATGAAGACGTCGAAAAAATGTCAACAGATCCATTAAGTATCCGTGC
>Ga0102812_10002049_pt1 | contig 13713 bp, 11 predicted proteins | sample ColrivemetaGS713_FD_79334 | JGI IMG/M metagenome (GOLD analysis project Ga0102812, IMG submission 79334) | Estuarine microbial communities from the Columbia River estuary - Flood tide ETM metaG S.713 | ecosystem: Environmental > Aquatic > Marine > Intertidal zone > Estuary | place: USA... | reverse complement strand
CGTTCTGTATGAAAAGCGTCCCATGCATTTGCCCTTGACCCTCAAGGCAGGGGATCGCGTGCTGATCAAGAATACGGGTGCCTATACCTCGACCTATTCGTCGGTCTGTTTCAACGGCTTCCCTCCGCTGGCGGTTGTCTGCATTTGATTATTTCGCGGCGCACGGTATGCAATCGTGTGCCGCGAAGTATTTGATATTGCGACAAAATATCCGTTGATTTGGGGCGCAATCGGTCTAGGGTGCCGCATATGACATCCTTTGCCGATCATCCGTTGCGCTACGCGCTGACAAACGAACTCCACGCGCGGCCGTTCCCGACATTGGCGGCACCCGGGCGTGCGGCTTACCTCGCGCTTAAACCGGCAGAGCGCGCGGCAGCCCGCGACCGCCAAGCGGACCGCGCGCATCTGATCGCGCTCTTGGACCGCTTTGGTGCGCAGCACCCGCAACCGGACGCGACCCATTGGTCGGGCCAGATCGGTCGGCATTTCCTGAAATGGGAAAGCCATACCGAATTCGTGACCTACACGATCTTTGGCACCGGCAATGCCGAACGCCCCTTTGACGCGGCGACCTTTTCTGTCTTTCCTACCGACTGGCTGGCCGCAGCACCCGGCACGCGGATCACATCGGCGCTGATCCGCGTTGAATTGCTGGATGGCGACGAAGGCATCACCGAAAAGGCCGAAGAATGGTTTGTGCCCGAAAGCCTCGCCATCAGTCGCGTCCTGGATGACGAACTGGTCGTTGCGACCGATTTCCGGATCGATCCATCGGGCCATGTCCGGTTGGCGCTTTTCGCGCGGGCCGAAACCGGCGAACGCCGCATTGGTCGTGTGGTCCAGCGCCTATGCGAGATCGAGACCTATAAAACCATGTCGATGCTGGGCCTTGCCAAGGTTCGGGACCTGTCGCCACGTTTGGGGGCCTTGGACAGGCGCCTGACCGATCTGGTGGCGCGGATGGCGGATGATGGCACCAGCCCCGCTGAAACCCTGCATTCGCTGCTGGATGTCTCTGCAAATCTGGAAAGCATCATCGCGCAATCGTCGTTCCGGTTCGGGGCGACGGGGGCCTATGAAACCATCGTCAACCAGAGAATCGAGGTTCTGCGCGAGGCGCGGTTCCGTGGTCGCCAGACCTTTGCCGAATTCATGATGCGCCGGTTCGATCCGGCCATGCGAACGGTCAAATCCACTGAAAAGCGGCTTCAGGCGATGTCCGAGCGCGCGATCCGCGCGGCCGAGCTGTTGCGCACAAGGGTTGATGTGGAACGGTCCGCCGAAAATCAGGCGCTGCTGGCATCCATGGATCGCCGCGCCGATCTACAACTGCGACTGCAACAAACGGTCGAGGGCCTGTCGGTTGTCGCCATCAGCTATTACGCGGTCAGCCTCGCACTCTATCTACTTGGGCCGGTGGAAAAGATTTTCCACATCGAAAAATACTGGATCGCCGCGGGGGTGACGCCGGTGGTTCTGCTCTTGGTCTGGCTGGGCCTGCGGCGCATTCACAAAGGGATGCACTAGGTCTTATCGGCTCGCTTCACCACACAACACCGTGGCCAGGCGTTTGCGGCGCGTGGGGGTATCTTCCGACCAGCCGATGACATGGGCGAGTTTGGCATAGGCGGCTTCGACCGTCATGTCGCGGCCATCGACGACCTCAGCCTCGACCAGCATCGCGCCCGCCGCATAGGTGCCAAAGGCGATCCGGCCTTCGGGGCACTGGCTTACGGCGATGACAAGCGCGCCGCGATCCTTTGCCGCCGCCAGCGCCCGCCGCAGCGTATCGGTTTCAGGGACCGTGCCCGACCCAAAGACCCGCAGCACGACCCCGTCGCAGGTCCGCAAGACATAGTCGATGACCTTTTCCGATACCGCAGGCGCCATGGACAGGATCGCAAGGTCCGCTGCGGCAAATGGCGTGCGGGTCAGCGCCGGGGCATTGATTGCAGGCGGGGTCGGTTCGTCGGCGGCCTCGAATGCATCCAAGGCGGACGAATGCGATTTGCGTACTCGCGCCCCGTGGAGGAGCTTGCCCGCGAACTGCACCCAGACACCGGCAGGGGCGGTTGAGGCAGCCGTCAGTGCGTCACCCAGATTGCGCAGCCCGTCGCTATTCGGCTGGGTAAGGGGGATCATCGACCCCGTTACGATCACCGGCTTGGTCAGCCCCGAAAACGCAAAGCACAGCGCCGAGGCGGTAAAGGCCAGCGTATCGGTGCCATGGGTGACAATGAACCCGTCATAACGGTCGAACCCTTGTTCGATAATCTCGGCAATCCGGTTCCAGTCCTGCGGGGTGGCATTTGCGCTGTCGATCAGCGGTGACATCTCGACCACATCGACATCCGTGCGCTGCAATTCCGCCAGCCCGTCCTGAAGGGCACCTGCAACAGGGGCATAGCCCTTGTCGGTTTTTCCCATGCCAATGGTGCCACCTGCATGGATCAAAAGAAGGGTCATAGCGTGCCTCGGGGGTTCGGTGTCAGAGCCCGCGAATACGCGGGTCAAGCGCGTCACGCAACCCGTCGCCGATATAGTTTACCGACAGAACCGTCAGCGAAATACAAAGCCCCGGCCAGATCACCCGTTCGGGGAACACGGCCATGCGGGCGACGCTGTCGAACAGGATCTTACCCCATGTGGGAAAGTCCGACGGGAACCCGAGCCCGAGGAACGACAGAGCGCTTTCAGTGATGATCGCACTGGCAAGTCCGAGCGTGGCTGAGACCATGATCGGAGACATGACGTTCGGGAGCAGATGCCGTGTGATCATCCGACGCGACGGCGTGCCGATGGACCGTGCGGCGAGCACGAATTCACGTTCCTTGATGGCCAGAACATCGCCCCGCACGATCCGCGCGGTATGCATCCAAGATGTGATGCCGATCCCTGTCACGATCAGGATAAAGATACCCGTTTCCGGCCCAAAGGCCGCCCTCAGGGGATCACGGAACAGCAGCATCATGACCAAAAGAAGGGGGAGCAGCGGCAGCGCCAGAACAAGGTCGGTGAACCGCATCAAGAGGCCATCAAGCGCCCTGAAATACCCTGCCAGAACCCCGATGAAAGTGCCCAAAACCAGCGAAATGACCATCGCCGTCCAGCCCACCGCAAGGCTGATCTGCCCGCCTTGGATCAGGTTCGCCAGAATATCGCGCCCGAGGTTATCGGTGCCCAGGGGATGTGACCAGCTCCATTTCACGTCACTGAAAAAGCCGACGTAAAAGGGTCGCAGGTCCTTGTTCCGGATATCAAGCGCGGTGGCATCGATCCGCCAGATATAGGGGCCGAGCAGGACGAAAAGCGTGATGAAGATCAGAAACGCCAGCCCGATCATCGCGCCCTTATGGGTCTTGAACTGGTCCCAGACGTCCCACCATTGGCTGCGGACTCGCTGAACAGAGGTGGTATCAGTCATAGCGGATCCTTGGGTCGAGCACGCCGTAAAGGATGTCGGCGATCAAGTTGAAAAGAACGATCAGGATTGCGAAGATAAAAGTCAGCGTCATGACCATCGGAATGTCGTTGCCATGAATGGCAACAATGAGCAATTGGCCAAGACCGTTCACCTTGAACACCTGTTCGGTGATAATGGCGCCGCCGAACACCTGCGGCACCCCCAGCGCGATCACGGTCACAACAGGGATCATCGAATTGCGCAGAACGTGTTTCAGCACGACGACCTTTTCCGTCATCCCCTTGGCCCGCGCGGTCCGGACATAGTCCTGCCCGAGGTTGTCCAGCATCGAGGCGCGCATATACCGGCTGATTTGCGCAGCGTTATAAAGGGCCAGCACGAAAACCGGCATCGCCATCTGGCGTAGCTGCATTTTGAAGCTGGTCCAGTCGGTGACTTCGAGCGTGGTGTCATAGATCGACGGGAACCAGCCCAGATGGACCGAGAAGATAACGATCAGCAAAACACCGGTAAAAAAGGTCGGCACGGAAAAGCCGATCATCGAAATCAGCGTCCCGATCTGGTCAAAGATCGAATACTGCCGATAGGCCGAAATGATCCCGATCGGAATGGCCAGAATGACACCGACCACATAGGACATGCCCACCACCCAAAGAGTCTGGGGGAGACGTTCCCCGATGGTATCAAAGACCGGGCTGCGCGACTGGAAAGAAATGATCCGCTGCGCACCTTGCGCAAAATCCGTGCCAAAGAGAGCGTCGATCCAATACTGCGGCTCAACGATAAAGAACTGATAAAGCCAGAGGTAGAACCGCACATACCACGGCTGCCCCAGACCCAGCGCCTCGCGCATCTTTTCCTTGACCTCTGGCGGGATGGTCAGCGGCATTTCTGCCATAGGGTCGCCGGGGGCGAGTTCAAGCAGCAGGAAGATCACCAAAGCGATGAACAAAAGCGTCGGAATCGACAACAGCAGTCTTCGAATTGTGAAGGTCAGCATTGAAGGCGCCTTTGGTTATGACTTTGAAACAGGTGGGGCAGGGTGGGCCGGAACGGCCCACCCCTTGATTGAACGGATTACTTGATCCGGTACCAGTCAGAGACATTCCACAGTTCGCTGTCCCAGGTGTTCAGGACGACGCCACCAAGGCTGTTGGAATGTGCCGAGTTCCGGCCACGGTCAACGAGCGGCATGATCGTCATGGTGTCTTTGGTCAACATGTCGTTCATCGCACGGGCAAGACGGCCACGTTCGGCGATATCGGCAGTCGCGCCGAGTTCGTCGATCATCGCATCATAAGCCGGATCACAGAACCGGTTGATGTTTTCGCCCTGCCACTGGCTGTCAGGCTTGGGCTCGCCGCCGCAACGATAGGCTGCGAGGTAGGCCTGCGGATCGGTGCCGTCAAAGTTGTTGGCATACATTTCCACGTCTGCATAGAACTTCTGGAAGGTATCCGGCGAACCGGGGTCACCACCAAAGAACACCGAAGCGTCGATGTTACGCAGTTCGGTTGCGATACCGATCTGGTCCCACCAATCCTTGATCAGCGCTTGGAAGTCCTGACGGACTGCGTTGGTCGAGGTCTGGTAAAGAACGCGCAGTTCAACGCCGTCTTTTTCGCGCACGCCGTCGCCATTGCTGTCAACCCAGCCAGCGGCCTCGAGCATGGCTTTCGCGCCTTCGAGGTCTTGGGTCAAACAGCCAGTGTTGTCCATCGACGCATAGATTTCCGGGCCGGGGACGAGGTTACAGGTCGGGCGACCAGCCTGACCATAGCCGACTTCAACCAGCAGGTTGCGGTCGATTGCCATGGACATTGCGGTGCGCACTGCAAGATCCGACAGGAACGGGTGCGGGTGCGCCACGGTCGACCGTTCACCTTCGGCAAGGTTGGGCGAGGGGTCGGTCAGGTTGACTTCGATCCGTTCGACGAGCGAACCAAAGGCCGAAACTACGGTGCCTTTGCCTGCAGCCTGCATGGCGGCCAGAACGTCGGGTGCCAGCTGCATGTTCCACGCATAGTCGAATTCGCCGGTTTCCAGAACTGCGCGGCCTGCGGCCTCGGCATCGCCACCGCCCTTAAAGGTCACGGTCGCAAAGGCCGGTTTGGCCGGATCGCGGTAGTTGGGGTTGGCTTCCATCTGGATCACGTCATTCGTGCGGAATTCGGTGACACGGAAGGGGCCGGTGCCGATCGGGCCAAAGTTGGCGTCGGTGCATTCGGGAGCTTTGGCGCCAAGGCAGTCAGCAAACTGTGCTGCCTGAATGATCGGCGACTGGCCACCCATGAACGGGCCATAGGGATTGGGCTTGGGCGCACCAAAGGTCACTTTGACGGTCAGATCGTCCAGTGCCTCGACCGAAGTCACGCCGTCGAACTTGGACAGCTGGGCACAGCCGCCGGCCGGGTCCATACAATAGTTTGCCGTGAACACGACGTCAGCGGACGTCACCGGGGTGCCGTCGGACCACAGAAGGCCGGGCTTGAGCCGCCAGGTGATCGAGGTCAGGTCTTCGGCCACGCCGCCGTTGGCAACGGTCGGGATTTCTGCGGCCAGATAGGGAACCATGGCGCCGGTCTGGTCATAGCGGGCCAGCGGTTCGATTACCATCGACGACGATTCGATGTCCTTGGTGCCGCCCGACAGATAGGGGTTCAGGATCGACGGCGCTTGCCAGTAGATGATGTTGAGATGTCCGTCGCTTCCGCGCTCGGCCATCGCAGCCGGGGCCATGGCCATCAGGGCCACTGCACCCATCAGGGCTGATTTGATCTTCATTTTTCTTACTCTCCTTGTTGTGGGCTCTTTGACCTCGGTCCCGCCGCAGTTTTCCCCGCGGTCGGTTTAGTTTTTTTCGTAGAGATGGCAGGCAACAAAATGGCCTGACTCGATCTCTTGATAATTGGGTTCGATTGTCTTGCAGATGTCCATGACTTTTGGACAGCGCGTGCAGAAATTACAGCCCTTGGGCGGGTTCGAAGGCGACGGCACATCGCCCTTGAGGATGATGCGGCTGGTGCGCGCCTCGAGACTGGGGTCGGGTTCGGGAACCGCCGACAAAAGCGCCTCGGTATAGGGGTGCCGGGGCGCGCCAAACAGCGCCTCGCGCGGTGCGAGTTCGACGATCTTGCCCAGATACATCACAGCGACACGGGTCGCGATGTGCCGGACCATCGACAGGTCATGGCTGATGAACAGATAGGTCAGCCCGAATTTTTCCTGCAGATCTTCGAGCAGATTGACGACTTGGGCCTGAATCGACACGTCCAGAGCCGCGATCGGTTCGTCGCAGACGATGAATTTCGGGTTCAGCGCCAATGCCCGCGCGATCCCGATCCGCTGGCGTTGTCCGCCGGAAAACGCATGGGGATAGCGGCCCGCAAAACGGCGGTTCAGGCCGACGGCATCCATCAATTCGCCGACTTTTTCGCGTTTTTCGGCCTCTGACAGGGTGGTGTGTTCATCCAGCGGTTCCTGAATGATCGCCTGAACGGTCATCCGCGGGTTCAGCGACGCTTGCGGGTCCTGAAACACCATCTGCATGGTAGGGCGCATCGACCGCAGGTCGCTTTGCCGTGTCTGGCCGATGTCGCGGCCATCGATTTCGATACTGCCTGACGTGATGTCATAAAGGCGCAGCACAGCGCGCCCCGCCGTTGATTTGCCGCAGCCGCTTTCACCGACGAGGCCCAGGGTCTCGCCTTCGAAAACATCAAAGGAAATGCCGTCAACCGCCTTAACTTCGCCGGTCCGGCGACGCAGTAGGCCGGAATGGATCGGGAAATGCATGGTCAGATCGCGGACCTTGACCAAGGGTTTGCTTGCCGACGTGTTACGCATGGGCGACCTCCAGCGGATCGGCCAAGAGACAGGCAACGTCGTGGCCATTGCCGACCTCGACCCGCAGGGGGTTTCGTTCGGCACAGCGGCCAAAGGCGAAAGAACAGCGGTCGCGGAAGGCGCAGGCACTGGGGGCTGCGCCAAGGATCGGCGGCTGGCCTTCGATAATGGTCAATCGCTTTTGCCGTTCGCCGCGCACCGATGGGATCGTTTTGAGCAAGGCCTTGGTATAGGGATGCTGCGGGTTGGCGAAAAGTTCGCGCACGGGCGCCTGTTCGACCACCTGACCGCCATACATGACCATCACGCGGTCCGCGATCCCTGCGATCACACCCAGATCATGGGTGATCCAGATCACAGCCATGCCCAGCTTTTCGCGTAGTTCTTTCATCAGTTCCAGAATCTGGGCCTGAATCGTCACATCAAGGGCTGTGGTCGGTTCGTCCGCGATCAGCAGTTTGGGGTCGCAGGCCAGCGCGATAGCGATCATGACCCGCTGCCGCATCCCGCCGGAAAACTGGTGGGGGTAGTCTTGCAAACGCCGTTCTGCGTCTGGAATGCCCACAAGTTCCAACAACTCAACCGCACGTTTGGCTGCCGCGGATTTGTCCAGCCCCATGTGTTTGCGCAGGGGTTCCATAATCTGCATGCCGACATTGAACACCGGATTAAGCGATGTCATCGGGTCCTGAAACACAAAGCCGATCTTGCCACCACGCACCGACCGCAGAGTTTCCGCATCGACCTTCAACAGGTCCTTGCCGTCGAACAGAACCTTGCCACCACGGATTTCCGCAGGCGGCGAAGGCAACAGCCCCAAGAGCGACATCATGGTAACCGATTTGCCCGATCCGCTTTCGCCGACCACGCCGAGCAATTCGCCAGCTTTGACGTCGAAAGACACATCATTCACGGCATGCACTTCTCCGCCGCGAATGCGGAATACCGTCTTGAGATCCTGAACAGACAGGACTGTCGCGGCCCCTTCGGCCATAGAAACCCTCCCAGTGGTCCCAATCAATGCGGGTCGTTGCCCGCCTTCTGCGCTATAGTGCGCATTATGAATTATATTGCAACATCATTCCGCATTGCCGAATTGGGCTTTGAAGATCAGTGTCACACTTGACCCAAGACAATGGTGGTGGCTCTCCTTTGTCAACGATAGAGTTGAGGAGACCTCGCGTGAACGTCGCAGATGCAAGATTATTGTTGGAACAGCTTGTTTCTTTTCCAACTGTTAGCCGTGATAGCAACCTCGATCTGGTAGATTTCGTCGAGGGATTTCTGTCATCGCATGGAATCAGTTCGGTCCGTGTCCCGAACGAAGACGGGACCAAGGCCGCGCTTTATGCCCATGTTGGTCCGGCGATCGATGGCGGGGTCGTTTTGTCGGGACATACGGATGTGGTTCCTGTCGACGGTCAGGCATGGACCAGCGATCCATTCACCGTCACGGAACGGGATGGCAAGCTTTTCGGGCGTGGCACCTGTGACATGAAAGGCTTTGACGCGCTGTCACTTTGGGCCATGGCGCAAGCGGCGGAATTGCATCGGCAGGGGGGTTTGACCCGCCCGCTCCAGATTGCGCTAAGCTATGACGAAGAGGTCGGGTGCACCGGCGCCCCGCCGATGATCGACCATATGGTGAGCCACGGGCTCCCACGGGCCGCAAGCGTGATCGTGGGCGAACCGTCGATGATGCAAGTGGTCACAGGCCACAAGGGCGGCGCGGGGTGGTGGGTCCATGCCAAAGGATACGAAGTCCATTCCTCGATGCTGCATCAGGGCGTCAACGCGATCATGTGGGGGGCCAAGCTGGTCGATTGGTGCAACCGCGTGAACGCAGAAAACGAAACCAAGGACCCAAATCCCCTTGCTGCCCAATTCGTGCCGCCGTGGACTGGCGCTCATGTCGGGATGATTTCGGGCGGGACCGCCCACAACATCACCGCAGGCGACTGCAAGTTTGCGCTGACTTTCCGCGTGGTCCCCGGAGAATCCCCCACAGAATGGATGGATGCGGCCAAGGCCTATGCCGATGCACTGACTGTCGAAATGAAGAAGACCCATCCCGATGCCGGGTTTACCCTTACCCCGATGTTCCGCGTGCCCGCGCTCGTCCCCGAAAACGATGGCAGCGCCGAGGAAATCTGCCGCCGGATCACAGGCGACAACGCCACCCATGTCGTCAGCTATGGCACCGAAGCGGGCCAGTTTCAGGAACGCGGCTATTCAGCGGTGGTTTGCGGACCCGGGTCGATCGAACAGGCACATCAGGCGGATGAATTCATCACCATCGAACAGTTCGATAAGGGCCAGCAATTCATGCGCGACTTGCTGGGAATGCTATCAGCCTGAACAAGTTTTGCGCGTTCGCATAGGTTTCGGTCCAAAAGGGTAAGACGCCTTTCGGATTTATTCTGACTGATAGAGATTGGGCGGGCGTGGGGGCACGCTTGATTTCGAGGTCACAATGCGTCTTTTGGGTTACTTTATTGCTGTGGGCGCAGTCTCTGCTGTCGCCGGTTGCACGGGGATGGAACAAGAAACCGAACCAGTGAAGGTGAACACTGATCAGGGTGTGGTTACTTGCCAGCTCTATCTTCCCGATGTTGTCATGCTGGACGAGGCCATTGACTGGCCTGAAGCAATGACCAAACAAGTTGGCGATGCGGTCTGCCGCGCAGAAGGCACGCGCCGTCTAAGGGAAATGTCCCAGTCTTCTTGATTTGGCATTCTGAAATTTGGACACGGAACTGGGTTTCCGTGCCCTTTTCTTTTGCGCGAACCCCTGATTAGCATTCCGCCAAACACTATGGGGGCTGCCATGACCGGATTTCCTTTTCAACTAGACCCGCAACCCGAACATGCGGGGCCGTTGCCGCAATCGGCCGACTGCGTGGTGATTGGTGGCGGGATCATCGGGGTGATGACCGCTTGGGCGCTTGCGAAAAAGGGTCTGCGCGCAGTTGTGCTGGAAAAAGGGCGCGTGGCGGCCGAACAATCCAGCCGCAACTGGGGCTGGATCCGACAACAGGGCAGGGACCCTGCCGAAATTCCAATCATGATCGAAGCCAATGCCATGTGGCGGCAACTCTCGGCCGAGATCGGGCCTGAATTGGGGTTGATGCAGACAGGCGTGCTGTATCTGACGGACCGACCCAAAGGGCTGGCCGCCTATGAGGATTGGATGGTCCATGCGCGGGCGCATGGGTTGGACACCCGCATCCTGACCAGTGCCGAGGTGTCTGAAATGGCCCCCTCAGCCTCCAAGTCTTGGGCTGCGGGGCTCTGGACCGCGTCGGATATGCGGGCAGAACCCTGGCAGGCGGTGCCTGCTTTGGCGCGTGCTGCTGTCGCTGCGGGGGTAACGATCGTCGAACACTGCGCCGCCCGCGTGATCGACACTGCTGCCGGTCGGGTGTCGGGCGTTATAACCGAAAAGGGACGGATCGCGGCCCCGTCTGTCGTGGTCGCGGGGGGCGCGTGGTCGTCATTGTTTCTGCGGCGGCACGGCGTCAACATCCCGCAATTATCGGTCCGCGCGACCGCTGCGGCCACTGCGCCATTACCCGACGTGTTCGGCAGCCCTGCGGTTGACGAAACAGTCGCGTGGCGGCGGCGGCAGGACGGTGGCTATACGCTGGCACCGGGGGCCTTTCACGACATGTTCGTGGGGCCGGACGCCTTTCGCGCGTTTCGGGCCTTTATCCCGCAACTGTCGGCGGACCCGTTTGGCACGCGATACCGGATGGCCGCGCCCAAGGGCTATCCCGATGCCTGGGGCACCGCGCGTCGCTGGTCGGGCGAAGACGTGACCCCTTTTGAAAAGATGCGCATCCTGAACCCTGAACCGAACGCGGCCCAGGTCGCCAAGATCGCCCGCGATTTCGCTGCGCGATTCCCGTCGGTCGGAGAGGTCAGGATTAAGGCCGCTTGGGCAGGGATGATCGACACAATGCCGGATATCGTGCCGGTGCTGGACCGTGCGCCGACGATTGACGGTCTGGTCATCGCGACCGGCATGTGCGGCCACGGCTTCGGGATCGGGCCTGCCTTTGGCCGACTTGCCGCCGCGCTGGTCACGGGCGATGCACCCGGTCATGACATTTCACGCTTTCGGTTGTCGCGGTTCACCGATGGGTCCAAACTGGTGCTTGGCCCTAGTCTTTAGTCGGGGCTTGCAGGGCAGGGTCAGTTCGGACAGGATCGGATTATGATCAAATAGGGGGCCGCCATGCCAATCAAGAACCGCTTTGCCGAGCTGTTGCCGGAAATCACGGAATGGCGGCACGATTTCCACGAGAACCCCGAAATTCTATACGAGGTGCACCGGACCGCTGGGATCGTTGCCGAAAAACTGGCGGGCTTTGGCTGTGACGAGGTCGTGCCCGGCGTTGGCCGGACAGGCGTTGTGGGGGTCATCAGGGGCCGCACCGATACCAAAGGGCGGGTGATCGCCTTGCGGGCGGATATGGACGCGCTGCCGATGTCGGAAATGACGGGCCTGCCACATGCCTCAAAGGTTCCCGGAAAAATGCACGCCTGCGGCCATGATGGCCATACGGCGATGCTGCTGGGGGCGGCGCAATACCTGGACGAGACCCGCACTTTCGACGGGACGGTCGTATTGCTGTTCCAACCCGCCGAAGAAGGCGGGGCAGGCGGCAAGGCGATGGTGGATGACGGGGTGATGGACCGCTGGAACGTGGACGAGGTCTATGGGCTCCATAATATGCCCGGCCTGCCTGTCGGCGAATTCGCGATCCGATCGGGGCCGTTGATGGCTTCGGCGGATGAATTCAACATCGTTGTGACCGGCAAGGGCGGCCATGCGGCTGTCCCGCACGAGGCTGTCGATACCGTTCTGGTGGCCAGCCAGATCGTGGTGGCCTTGCAATCCATCGTCGCGCGCAATGTCGATCCGGTGAAACACGCAGTTTTGACGGTGGCGACGATCCATAGCGACGGAACCGCCTTCAACATCATCCCGCATACGGCAAAGCTGGGCGGAACCGTCCGCACCTTTGACCCCGATATGCGCGACCTGTGCCAAGAGCGGATCACGCAAGTGGCGACCCAGATTGCCGCCGCCTTTGGGGCCACGGCAACAGTTGACTATGAACGGGGCTATCCGCCGACCGTGAATGCCCCCGAACACGCCGAATTCGCCGCCGATATCGCGCATGAGGTCTGCGGCAAGGTCGATCGCGACACCCCGCCGATCATGCCCGCCGAAGATTTCGCCTATATGCTGGAATCCCGGCCTGGCGCCTATATCTTTCTTGGCAATGGCGACACGGCCATGTGTCACCACCCGCTCTATGATTTCGCCGATGATGCCATTCCCTTGGGCTGCAGCTGGTTTTCGACGCTCGTCGAACGACGCATGCCCATAGCCTAATAGTCAAAAGGACTGACCCGATGCCTGTCAAAAACCGCTTTGCCGAACTCCTTCCTGAAATCACCGCATGGCGCCGTGATTTGCACGAAAACCCCGAAATCCTGTTCGAGACGCACCGCACCGCAGGGATCGTGGCCGACAAACTCCGCGAGTTCGGATGTGACGAGGTTGTGACAGGCATTGGCCGCACCGGTGTCGTCGGGGTGATCAAAGGCAAGACTGATACCAAGGGTAAGGTGATCGGCCTGCGGGCGGATATGGATGCCTTGCCGATCCTCGAGGCAACTGGGTTGCCCTATGCTTCGAAAACGCCCGGCGCCATGCATGCCTGCGGGCACGACGGTCATACGGCGATGCTGCTGGGGGCCGCGAAATATCTGGCAGAAACCCGCAATTTCGACGGGTCGGTCGTGGTGATCTTTCAGCCCGCCGAAGAGGGCGGCGGCGGTGGCCGCGAGATGTGTGAAGACGGAATGATGGACCGCTGGAACGTGCAAGAGGTCTATGGCATGCACAATTGGCCGGGTCGTCCTGTCGGCAGTTTTGCGATCCGTTCGGGGGCTTTCTTTGCCGCAACCGACCAGTTCGAGATCAGCATCGAAGGCAAAGGCGGCCACGCCGCCAAGCCGCATGATACCATTGATCCGGTGGTGACCTCGGCCCAGATGGTTCAGGCACTCCAAAGCATCGCAAGCCGCAATGCGGACCCTGTCGATCAGGTCGTTGTTTCTGTCACCTCGATCGAAAGCTCGTCCAAGGCGTTCAACGTCATTCCGCAGCGTGTGCACCTGAAAGGCACGGTGCGGACCATGTCCAAGGAAATGCGCAATCTGGCAGAGGAACGGCTGACCAAGATCGCCGAACAAACCGCCGGGGTATTCGGGGCGGTGGCGACCGTGTCCTATTATCGCGGCTATCCGTCGATGGTGAACCACGAAGAAAACACCGAATTCGCCGCCGAAGTCGCCCGTGCAATTTCGGGCGATTGCGCCGAAGCGCCATTGGTCATGGGGGGCGAGGATTTCGCCTATATGCT
>Ga0102812_10002047_pt1 | contig 13716 bp, 12 predicted proteins | sample ColrivemetaGS713_FD_79334 | JGI IMG/M metagenome (GOLD analysis project Ga0102812, IMG submission 79334) | Estuarine microbial communities from the Columbia River estuary - Flood tide ETM metaG S.713 | ecosystem: Environmental > Aquatic > Marine > Intertidal zone > Estuary | place: USA... | reverse complement strand
GGAATGGCTCAGGGTGCCATGGAGTTTGACGGGGATGCTGTTGCCGCAGCTTTGGCCACAATGCAGGCATCCGCTGAAATGGCACAGGGTGCCTTCCCAGCGGAACCAGATCTGGACCCGAACTCCAGAGCGCTCGCCGCTATTTGGGAAAATCGGGCTGATTTTGACGCGCGGCTGCAAAGTCTTGCCGATGCGATTACAATCGCCCAAGCCGCGCCACCCGCTGATGCCGCCGCCATTGGCGCATTTATGGGTCAGGTTGGGCCAACCTGCCAAGGCTGCCATGAGACTTACCGCGCACCGATGCAGTAATCTTGCGGCGTCTATTAAAAATTCTAATCCCCTTCGCCATTTTGGCGATGGGGATTTTTTGGTTTTTGACAGAACCAAATTGGCTGACAAATGACCCAATATACGCCAGTTCTGGCGACGCTGTCGCTGGCGAACGTATCTATCGCATTGCTGGCTGTGGCGCCTGCCATATGGCAAAAGGGGCAACAGGTAATGACCAGTTGCGTTTGGTCGGCGGGCAGGCTTTTTCCTCGCCCTTTGGCACATTTATTGCGCCCAATATTTCGCCCGATGTTGAAACCGGCATCGGCGGTTGGTCGGCCTTCGACCTTGCCAACGCACTGCTACGCGGCATTTCGCCGACAGGCGCGCATTACTACCCTGTTCTGCCCTATGCCGCCTATACCCGGATGAACCCAAGCGACGTCGTGGATTTGAAAGCCTTTCTCGACACATTACCCGCGGTCGCGCAAACCAACCCTGACCATGACCTGCCGCTGCCATTCCGACTTCGCCGCGGCCTTGGATTATGGAAATTATTGTTCCTCAACGATGCACCCGTTATCGCCGATGCCCCTGAAGAAGGTCGCTATCTGGTCGAGGCACTGGGCCATTGCGCCGAGTGTCATACGCCGCGCAACCTAATCGGGGGACTGCAGACATCACAATGGCTGGCGGGCGCGCCACACCCATCTGGCACGGGCCGCATTCCTAATATCACCCCCGGGGGTTTGGTTGGATGGAGCGCAGCTGACATCATTTACTATCTGCAAACGGGGTTTACGCCCGAATTTGATACGGCTGGCGGCGAAATGGTTGAGGTGATCGCTAACCTGTCCAAACTATCGGACGAGGACTTGGCAAACATCGCGGACTATTTGCAATTCGTTCCCGCCCATACATCAGAACCCCGCTAGCACCGCAAAAAGGCGCCCAAGCGTCGTATATAGATACATTTTCCAAAAATAAGACAGATCTGAGCAAACATTTGAGATGACTCTGTGCACTCAGCGCTTACAATCACTTAAGATATCGGGGAGCAACGCCGATTGTAACAAGGAGGACTACATGTCATTAATTCTGAACCGTCGTAACCTAATGCAGGGAGCTGCTGCCGGCGCGCTCATCTTGGGCTCTGGGGTGAAACCTGCGTTCGCTCAGCCCAAAGCGGGCGGCACATTGCGTGTTGGTAAGGGCCATGGCTCTACTGCTGATAGCCTAGACCCAGCAACATGGGAAAACGGATATACGCTTTCAATCGCCTTTGGCTGTTACAACTTCCTGACCGAAGTTGGCCCAGATGGTAGCTTGCTGCCTGAACTGGCCACCGAATGGGAAGGCTCGGAAGGTGCGTCTGTTTGGACATTCAAACTGCGTGAAGGTATTCAATTCCACAATGGCGCGCCGTTTGTTGCGGCCGACGTTGTTGCTTCGCTTAGCCACCACATGGGTGATGACAGTGAATCCGCTGCAAAAGTGATCGTGGCTTCCATCACTAAAATGGAAACGCCGGATGATCATACGATCATCTTCACGCTGGATGGCGGCAATGCCGACTTCCCATTCATTCTGACCGATTACCACCTGCCAATCGGCAAGCCTGGCGATGATGGCAAGGTTGACTGGTTCACCGTCAACGGCACCGGCGGTTATACGCTGGAAAGCTTTGATCCCGGTGTGCGTACCGTGTTCCAAAAGCAGGGCAATTACTGGAAAGAGGGCCGCGCCCATTTCGACACAATCGAATTGCTGGCCATTACCGACCCAACCGCACGCACCAACGCTCTGCTTTCGGGCCAAGTTGACGTGATTGACCGCGTGGATGTGAAAACTGCCTCGCTGTTTGATGCCGCGCCCAACATCGCGCTTCAGTCAATTGCTGGCACACAGCATTTCGTGTTCCCAATGGATACCCGCGTCGGGCCGTTCAGCGACAATAACGTGCGCAATGCGATCAAGCATTCGTTCAACCGTCAGGAATTGGTCGATAAAGTGCTGTCAGGCTTTGGCTCTGTCGGCAACGACCATCCCATCGGTTCGGGCCAGCGCTACCATGCTGCAGATCTGCCGCAGACACCTTATGACCCTGATAAAGCCAAATGGTTCTTGGGCCAGTCTGGCCTGACATCCATTGATGTTGATCTGTCAGCTTCTGACGCAGCATTCGGTGGCGCGGTTGATGCCGCCTTGCTAATTGCAAACTCGGCAGCAGCATCGGGCATCAACATCAACGTGATCCGCGAACCAAATGATGGTTACTGGTCCAACGTCTGGATGGTTAAACCTTGGTGTGCATCCTATTGGGGTGGTCGTCCGGTCGAAGACCAGATGCTGTCCACAGCCTATGCCTCGGGCGCGGCTTGGAACGACAGCTTCTGGGAAAATGAGCGGTTCAACACCCTTTTGGTAGAAGCCCGTGCCGAACTGGACGATGCAAAGCGTCGTGAGATGTATTTTGAACTGCAGCAAATCCTCAACACCGACGGTGGTGTGGTTGTGCCAATGTTCGCAAACTACGTCTTTGCAATGAACACGACCATCGGTCACGAAGACAAGATGGGCTCCAACTGGGATATGGACGGCGAGCGCTATATGGAGCGTTGGTGGTTTAACTAAACCCTTCTCTTTAGCAATAAAGGGCGGCCTTCGGGTCGCCCTTTTCTTTTAGCCTATACCTATCGCGCGGGTCAGGTTAAAACCCAGAAATGGCCCCATATTAAAGACGACGAGGACGCATGGCATATCTATTGGGAATTGATGGCGGCGGCACGGGATGCCGGGCAGCTATTGCGAATATGGATGGCATGATTCTGGCCGAAGCCCAAGGCGGCCCTGCCAATATTGCCACCAATTACACCGATGCACGTGCCAATATTATCGCCGCTGCAACCCAAGCCGCGGCTTTAGCTGGCCTTGGCGCTGGTGCGCTTGCGCAAAGCAGTGCTGTATTGGGCTTGGCCGGCTCCAACCTTGGCGATTATGCCGCGCGCCTCGCCGATGATTTGCCCTTTGCCGCCAATGAAATCGTGAATGATTCCATCATCACACTTGAAGGCGCAATTGGCGGGGTTGAGGGCTGTATTGCAGCTATCGGCACCGGATCCGTTTTTGCGGCGCGTGATGCTAATGGCGTGCGCATGCTGGGCGGTTGGGGGTTCTTGTTGGGCGATGATGGTTCTGGCGCGCGCTTGGGCAAAGATTTGCTACGCTTGGCGCTTCTGGTTCACGACGGCGTGCGGCCAACTGGCAGCTTAACCCGAGCTATCCTTGATGAATTCAACAATCGCCCCGATGAAATTGTTGAGACCGCAAAAACCTGGTCCCCCGGGGATTTTGGCAAACTAGCCCCGCGCATTGTCGATGCATGGCGTTCGGGCGACGAACAGGCAGCACAATTGCTGCGCCACCATGCCGGTTTGGTGCAAGACAGCGTAGATGCGGTTGGTTTTTCACCCGCCAAGGCGTTCTGCGTGCTAGGCGGTCTTGGTCATGTTTATCTGGAATTACTCGACCCAAAATACCGCCACGCGGCCCAGCCGCCCAAAGGCAATGCCCTAACAGGGGCCGTGGCACTTGCCCAACGGAAATATGCTACAGCTTAACTGGCGCTACGCCGGGCCGCGGCGCGGGCGCAAATGAGATCGTCAGGTGCTAAGGGTGCCACGCCGCCACAGCCGGTTGGCCAAGGGTTAACCGGCTCGTACAGCTGCTGCCAGCGCGGCAATATCGAGCTTTTTCATCTGCAACATGGCCTTCATAGCGCGCCCTGCCGCAGCCGGGTCAGGATGGGCGATGTATTTAGGCAAGTCTGCCGGAACAATCTGCCAGCTTAGGCCAAACCGGTCCTTCAGCCAGCCACACATACTTTCCTGCCCGCCATCCGCTGTAAGCGCCGCCCAAAGCTGATCGGTTTGCGCCTGATCTTCTGTGCGAACAGAAATCGATGCGGCCTCAGAAAACTTAAACTGCGGGCCACCGTTCAGACCCTGATACGGTGTTCCGTCCAATTCAAACTCAACCATCAAAGCTGGCCCTTCGGCCTGCGGGCGAAATACGCTTGTGATGCGCGAATTCGCAATCAGACTCACATAAAATGCGGCGGCTTGCTCTGCTTGGCCATCAAACCACAGGCAGGTTTTCACTGATCGGGTCATATCTGTCCTCGCGGCCCACTTTAGTCATGGAAATGGCAGGCAACCTCGTGGCCATCGTCCAAAACTTCTAGTTCGGGCCGCTGTTCGGCGCAGATCGCCTGCGCCTTAGGGCATCGCGTGCGGAACACGCAACCCGAAGGCGGCGACAGCGGCGAAGGCAGATCACCTTCCAAAAGAATGATTTTTTTTGCCTTCTCAATTTTAGGATCAGGGATTGGCACAGCCGAAATCAGCGCCTGCGTATATGGGTGGCGCTGGGTTGCATAAAGCATCTTAGACTCTGCCACCTCAACCACATTGCCCAGATAAAGCACCATGACGCGGGTCGAAATATGCTTCACCACGCTCAGATCATGCGCGATGAAGATCAGCGCAATCCCCAGCTCTTTTTGCAATTTCATCAGCAGATTGATCACCTGCGCCTGAATTGAAACATCGAGTGCTGAAACCGGCTCGTCACAAATGATCAGCTTAGGATTGATGATCAGCGCGCGTGCGATACCGATGCGCTGGCATTGCCCACCAGAAAATTCATGCGGATAGCGATTGATCATGTTGGGCAGCAGCCCGACCTTCTCCATCATATCCTTTACTCGTGCCTTAACATCATCGCGGCTTAGATCAGGATGATGCGTGCGCAGGGGTTCGGAGATGATTTGGCCAACCGTCATGCGCGGATTAAGGCTGGCCAATGGGTCTTGAAATATGAACTGAACATCGCTGCGTACAGCCTTCAAGTCGCGCGCACCCATGCCCAGTAAATCTTTGCCAAGCCACAAAACCTCGCCCGCGCTGGCTGGCACCATACGTGCAACAGCACGCGCCAATGTGGATTTTCCGCAGCCCGATTCCCCAACAATACCGAGCGTTTCACCAGAAAAAAGATCAAAATCTACGCCATCAACCGCTTTCAGCTTGCGCGGTTTGGTCCATGGCATGGCACCTGATGGGTATACATCAAAGGTTACCTTCAAGTTGGAAACCGACAAAAGAATTTCGCGCTCACTCATGCGAACAACTCCTGAGGTGTGCGATGGCAGGCGCGGCGATGCCCGCCTTCAACCAACAATTCTGGCATGTCAGTTGCGCAACGTGTTTCGACAAAACTGCAGCGTGGGCTGAACGGGCAGCCTTTGGGCATATTCATCATGTTGGGTGGGTTGCCGGGTATGGTTGCCAGCTCATCCCCACCTTGGTCTAGCCGTGGAATAGCGTGCAAAAGCCCCATCGTATAAGGATGGGTCGGCGTGGCAAACAAACCTTCAGTATCGCCCTGCTCCATCACCTGCCCGCCATAAAGCACCAGCGTGTCGCGGCAGGTGCCGGCTACAACCCCAAGATCATGGGTGATCAGAATAATCGCCGTCCCAAATTCCCTCTGAATTTCAGACAGCAGGGTCATGATCTGCGCCTGCACCGTTACATCCAGCGCGGTTGTCGGCTCATCGGCGATCAACAGTTTCGGGCGGCAAAGCAGCGACATGGCAATCATGACGCGCTGGCGCATCCCGCCGGAAAATTCATGCGGATACTGGCGCAGCCGGGCCTTGGCCTCGGGAATGCGCACTGCATCCAACATGGCGATGCTTTCCTTGGTCGCGTCCGCCTTGCTCATTCCCTTGTGCAGCATGAGCACTTCGGTCATCTGCTCGGAAATGCGCTTATATGGGTTTAGCGAGGTCATCGGGTCTTGAAAGATCATCGCCATTTCAGCGGCGCGAACTTTGTTCAGCGCTTTCAAAGGCGCATTCAGGATTTCCTTGCCGTTAAACAGAACCGAGCCTGTGGCTGAGCCGTTTTGCGCAAGCAGGCCCATCATCGCAAAAACGGTTTGGCTTTTGCCAGACCCACTTTCCCCCACAATTGCCAGCGTTTCGCCCTGATCAAGCGTAAAACTTACATTCTTAACGGCCTGTACCTGTCCGTCTGGTGTCGAGAACTGGACCGAGAGGTCTTTTACATCCAACAGCATGGCTGGCTCCTATCTGTCCTTGGGGTCAAGCGCATCGCGTAGACCGTCGCCCACGAAAAACAATGAAAATATCAGCACCACAAAGAAGCCTAGCGGAAACATAAGCTGCCATTTGGTGCCATATTGCAGCGTGCCTGCACCGACATTGATCAACTGGCCAAGGCTTGTATCAGGTGCTTGCACGCCAAGACCGACGAAGGAAATAAAGCTCTCAGTCAAGATCATCTCGGGCACCAGCAATGTAGCGTAAACCGTGACTACGCCCAAAAGGTTGGGCACAATATGGCGGATGATGATGGTAAAGTTGCCGACGCCGCTGGCTACTGCGGCCTCAATGAACTCTTTATTCTTAATGCTAATGGTTTGCCCGCGCACAATGCGCGCCATGCCAAGCCATGACAGCATGCCAATGCCGATAAACAGCATTACAAAGCTGCGTTCAAACACCACAAGCAGCAGAATTAGAACGAACATGAAGGGAATGGCCATCAGGATGTCGACGATACGCATCATGATGGAATCGACCCGGCCACCGAAATAACCGGCAATGGCACCATATAGCGTGCCGATCACCACCGCGACCGATGCCCCGATGACGCCCACGAGGATTGAAATCCAGGTGCCTTGAATAACACGCGAATACAGATCGCGGCCTTCATCGTCATAACCAAAATAATGACCGTTCGCGATGCTGGGTTGGCCCTTTTCAGCCGCCTGCCCGATCATCGAAAAATCGATGGTTTCATGGTCAGTTACGGCGATCAGCGGGCCCAAAAAGGTGAACAAGACGATAAGAAACAGCACAACCGCAAAGAACAGCGCCGCTTTGTTTCGCATGAAGCGTACACGTGCATCCATCCACAGCGAGCGGCCCGCAACATCGGCCTCAGCCAGATCGTTTGATAAAAGTTGATCGGTAATCATATCCGCCTCACAGCCGCACTTTTGGGTCGATCCACGCGTAGAGGATATCGACGATCATATTGAAGGTGATCGTCAGCGTGCCGACCAAAATTGTAATGCCCATCATCACCGCATAATCACGCGAGAAGGCCGAGTTCACAAAGGCCTGCCCGATGCCGCCCGTGGAAAAGAAGGTATCAATCACCACCGAGCCGGTAATCATGCCCACAAAAGCCGGCCCAAGATAGGATACGACGGGCAGCAAGGCTGGCTTCAACGCATGGCCAAAGATGATTTTGCGGGACGGCAGACCCTTAGCCCGCGCCGTGCGAATGAAGTTAGAATTCAGCACCTCAAGCATGGAGGAGCGCATAAGCCGGGAAATTGACGCCATGTAACTGGTGGAAAGCGCAATGATCGGCATCACCAAATAGGGAAACTGCCCGCCGTTCCAACCGCCACCTGGCAGCCAGCCCAGCGTAAGCGTAAACAGCCACACCAGCAGCGGTGCCATTACAAAGTTTGGCAATACCTGCGCGCCAATGGAAATGCCCACCGCGAAATAATCTATGATCGAATTGTGTTTCAGCGCGGCCACAACGCCAAGGCTGATGCCCAAAACCGTTGCCACGATGAAGGACCAGAACCCGTAAGTCAGCGTCACAGGGAAGCCCTGCGCGATGATGTCATTTACGGTTCTGTCTTTGAATTTATATGAAGGACCAAAGTCAAACTCGGTAACGACCCCAACAAGATAAGTGTAAAGTTGCGTATGCAGCGGCTGATCTAGCCCATATTTGGCATTGATGTTCGCCATAACCGAGGCAGGCAGCGGACGTTCTGAGTTGAACGGCCCACCCGGTGCAGCATGCATCAGATAAAAGGTGACTATGCAAAGGATAAGCAAGGTCGGAATGGCGACCGCAAGGCGCCGAATAATAAACATGATCATGGTGTGCCACCCGCAAAGGCGACACCGCACCCATTATTGGGCGCGGTGTCTGTCAGTCTAGGTCGACTTAGTTGTCAACGCGATACAGATTGCGCGAATACCAGTTCTGCTCAACGTTGTTGATTGGCCAGTTCTGGATATCGGCATTCAGCATCATGTTACCAGCATAGTGGTAGATCGGAATGACCGGCATTTCGTCTGCCATGATCTCTTCAATACGGGTGTAGTTCGCCGAAGGATCTTCCATTGTTTTGGCTTCAGCCAACAGCGCATCAACTTCTGCGTTGTTGTATTTGCCATCGTTGTAACCCGAGGACGAGTTCACCAGATCGAGGAAGGTTGAGGCTTCGTTGTAGTCGCCACACCATGCGCCACGTGCCAGCTCAAAGTTCTGGTTGCCGCGCTCTTCCAAGAAGATCTGCCATTCCATGTTGGACTGGGTCACGTCGAGACCAAGCGTCTGTTTCCACATCTGCGCCATGACTGTCGCGATCTGGGCATGCGCTTCAGAGGTGTTGAACACCATGTCAAACGCAAGTGGGCCGTGCTCAAGGCCTTCGCCATAACCAGCTTCTGCTAGCAGGGCTACAGCCGCTGCATTACGCTCGTCCTGAGTCATCTTGCCGAAAGCAACTTCTGGAACTGTGAAGTTCGCCGTTGCGCCCGGCGTGAAGGTAAAGGCAGCAATCTGGCCGCCCTGCAACACCTGATCGGTGATGACGGAACGATCAATTGCATAGCTTAGCGCCTGACGTACACGAACGTCTTTGAACGCTTCTGGGCCACCTTCCGACAGGTTGAACGTATAGTAATACGAACACAGGCGTGGGAAGGACAGCGCTTCGCCTGGGTATTCCTGGCTCAACGAAGGATACTGGCCTGTTGGAATTTCTGTACGATCAAGTTCGCCAGCTTTCCAGCGGGTCAGCGCGGTGTCGTCATCATTGATGACCAGAGCAACGACTTTTTCGATGATCGTTGCGTCATTGTTCCAATACATTGGGTTACGCTCACGCACCGAACGCTCCTGAGGTACATGCTCGGTCAGAACATAAGCACCGTTGGAAACGATGTTCTCAGGGCGGGTCCACTGGTCGCCATGCGCTTCAATGGTTGCAGCCGGAACTGGGAATGTGGTGGTGTGTGTCGTCATCAGCGGGAAGTAAGGCAACGATGCTGTCAGACGCACTTCCAATGTGTGGTCGTCAATTGCGGTCACGCCCAAAGTATCGGGCGTCATTTCGCCAGCGATAATCTGTGCTGCGTTCTCAATCGACATCAGCTCGATATACCAAGCATATGGCGATGCCAGCTCAGGGCTAGCAGCACGGCGCCAAGCGTAAACGAAGTCGCCAGCGGTCACTGGCGTGCCGTCGGACCATTTTGCATTATCACGCAGGGTGAAAGTGTAGACGTTTTTCTCTTCATTGGCGGTGTAGCCAGTGGCAACGCCGGGAACCAGATTGCCGTTCTCGTCCTGGTTCATCAGGCCTTCGAACAGGTCGCGGATCACTTCGGCGCCAGATACGTCTTCGGCAATACCCGGATCAACCGAGCTATGCTCGTCAAGCAGACGATAGGTAAAGGTCTGGTTATCCGAAAGCGCCTCACCGGTTTCCGGATGGGTGCCTGCGGCCAGAACCGGGCCTGCCAACATTGTCGTGGCGGCCAGCATGGCAGTTAGGGATTTGAATTGTAATGTCATAGATTGTCTCTCCACTGTTGAGGCGGTCGCAAAAAAATTCACGCCGGCATTTTGAATCAGCCGTTATACCGCTTGCGATGCAGCAGGCTTACACAGCGCAAAGCAACAAGCAACGCTCATAATTAATCTGACCGTGCGTCAACTCATCAACTTTTGACGGCGCGCAACTTGCGGAAATTTTTGAAGGATTTTGTGCAATTTTTGGAATGCAATTCGCAAGTTCCATCGTCGGCATGTATAGCGCTTTCGTCATTTCGACGAAACCCTTCGCCAATTTGACCAGTCTACTTCACTAAAGTGATTCGCTGAGCGCGAGCGCGGCTATTGCCAGCGGTCGGCAATCGCATCAATTGCACGGCTTGCACCAAGGTCAGTGGCCGGGGCATTGCGGACCTGATTGAAGTGCACATCTGGGTCATAGAGCGGGATACCAATGTTGAGTTGATCCGCCGTCAGTGCCCCAATCGAAGCCAGCAAATTATACCCGGCCACATAGGCGTTACGCTGGGCCTCGTTCAAACTGTTTTGTGCGTTCAGCTTCTCTTGCTCGGCATTCAGCACATCAAGCGTGGTGCGCGCACCCAAACGCGCCTCTTCCTGAGAGCCTTCATAGGCAAGCTGGGCTGCCTCCACCTGCAGGCGGTTCGCCTCAATCGCGGCGCGCGCAACCTGAAGGTTCGCCCAAGCAATTGCGGTGTTCTGACTAACTTCGCGGCGCGTATTTTGAGTTTCAGCCATCCGGCGTTCCAACACGCTGCCGGCCTGACGGACAAGCGCTGTCAGCGACCCGCCGGTATAAAGCGGGATGGTCCCGGTGATGCTGAGAGAATCTCCGGTCGCAAGATCGGTGTCAGAACTAATACTTGCGCCAATCCGCGCCAGCCCTTGGACCTTTAAGCCACGTGCTGCACGTGCGCGCTCCATGTCCAACAATGCAGCCCGCTCAACATGCATGGCGGCGGCAATCTGCGGATGGTTGGCCTGCGCAGCAGCCTCGGCAGCGGCAAGCGATGCAGGTAGGCTGGGCAAAGCAGGCCGCGGGGCAAGGTTATTCGGTGCCACGCCGATCACCAAACGATAGTTCTCGTTGGCAAGGGCCAACATGCCCTGCGCTGCCGCAAGGTTCGCCTGTGCGCCCGCAAGTCGTGCCTCGGCCAAACTCACATCAGTACGTGTGACGGCGCCAACATCAAAACGATCGCGCGTCGCCTGCACCTGTTCGGTCAGCAAACGGACGTTGTTTTGGGCAAGGCCAACGGCGGCAGCGTCGCGCTGAACATCAACATAAGCAATAATCGCCGATAGCATGATCTGTTGTTCAACCGCGCGCAGCCCGGCGCGATTGCCCGCAACAGCTTGCAAAGCCGCCTCAACTGCCATGCGAGAGCGCCCGCCGTCATACAAAGTCAGGCTTGCATTCAACTCGGCAGAATAGGAATCAGTTATCTGACTGTCTAAGGCGGGCACCTGCGTAAAAGTCGCCGTCGCACTCATGCTAACTTGTGGGCGCATAGCGGCACGCGCAAGCGCCACATTTTCATCGGTGGCCCGCAATGCGGCGCGGTTTGCCGCAAGGGAGGGGTTTGTTTCATAAGCAAGGCGCAAAGCGTCGGCCAGAGTGTCAGCATACGAAGCGGTGCCCAGCATCATCAAAGCCGTGCTTGCAACCATTAGTCGTTGACCGAGTGATCGTGCCATCCCTAGTCCTCAAATTAAGTATCAGATACCTAGGCTAAATGCGCATCGCATCAAGCCAATAGGTTCAGAATATGAATTCAGCCTTTGCCGCAAAACCCGGCAATACAGGCGCAGCGGCATCAAATGCGCGCCGCCAAATGATTTTACCCTGCGATTTGAGACCCAAAAGGCAAGTGCCATAGGCGCCTTCAGCCCGAATACCAACAATTCGCCCGCCGTCTTTTAGCTGGTCATTCAAGGTATCAGGCAGGGTTTCAAACGCGCCCTGAATAATAATCGCGTCATAGGGGCCATGCGCAGCAGCACCAGCTGCCAAATCACCAGTTATAACGGTGGCATTGTCCACAGATTGCGCCGCCAAAATGCCCTCGGCCTCGCTCGCCATTGATTCGTCTTGCTCAACGGCTACAACAAACTCAGCCAAACGTGCTGTTACGGCGGTTGAATAGCCAAGCCCACAGCCGATATCGAGCACCATTTCTGTCGGACGAATGTCTAAGGCTTCAAGCATTTTGCCAAATGTGCGCGCATCAAGCACCACACGGCCGGGCGCGAGCGTAATATGCTCTCCCAAATAAGCGGTTTCGCGTTGGGCGCGCGGCACATATTCTTCGCGCGGTATGGCCGACATTGCGGCAATGATCGGGTAGCTGGTCACATCAGATGGGCGCACCTGACAATCAACCATGGCTTTGCGCGCGGTCAAAAAATCGGTCATGCCAAGAATCCTTACCTAATAGTCATACAGCGAAGCAGTGAACTTCTTGTGCCAGATTCGCAGCACAGGGGCAACGCTTGGAATCGCTGCACGAACGTAAAGCCCCGTCTTGACGGTGCAATGTCTGTGTGATTGAAGGCTGAACGAAGGCGTCATGGCAGAGTGGTGATGCAACGGATTGCAAATCCGTGAACTCCGGTTCGATTCCGGATGACGCCTCCATCTTCTTACTTACCCCGCTGCCACGCCCGCTTCTGCAAACGTGGCCATGCCGGAATGACAATTCACAGCCGCCTGTAAAATACCCACCGCCAGCGCTGCACCCGAACCTTCGCCAAGCCGCATACCCATCGTCAAAATCGGCTCAAGGCCTAGGTTGCTAAGCACGGCCTTATGCGCTGCTTCGGCTGAGGTATGGGCAGCTTGGCAATGATCGAGCGCACCGGGTTGGGCTTTGGCCAAGACGGCAGCCGCTGCACAGCAAATAAACCCATCCAACAGCACTGGAATGCGCAATGAACGCGCGCGCGCTATCGCACCGGTCATAGCGGCGATTTCGCGCCCGCCGAGGCAGGCCAGAACCATCAATGGATCGCTGAGTTGCGCTTTATGCAGCGCGATGCCACGCGCGACTGCGTCAGCCTTGCGATTCAATCCGGCATCGTCAACACCCGTGCCACGGCCAACCCAATCAGCCGCCGCACCGCCAAACAATGCGGCCAAAATTGCCGAGGCGCTTGTCGTATTTCCAATGCCCATCTCGCCTGTCAAAAACAAATCAGCCTGAGAATCTACTGCGTTCCAACCTGCACTAAGGGCAGCACAAAGCTCTGCCTCAGTCATCGCCGGGGCTTGGGTGAAATCGGCGGTCGGATTGTCTAGATCCAGCGCGATGACATCCAACGATGTGCCGAATGTTTTGCACAACTGGTTGATTGCTGCCCCGCCATGCTGAAAATTGGCAACCATTTGCACGGTGACCTCTGCTGGGAAAGCCGAAACGCCCTGCGCAACCACACCATGATTTCCGGCAAAAACAACGGCTTGCGGCTTGGTGATTCGTGGTGCGGCTTGACCGCGCCAGCCTGCATACCATATAGCCAAATCTTCAAGGCGGCCCAATGCGCCGGGTGGCTTGGTCAACTGGCCGTTGCGGGCCGTTGCTGCTGCCGTACTCGCCGAATCGGACATAGTTTGTTTGGCGATTTCGGTGCGAAAATCTGCCAGAGTCGAGAATGTGATTGTTTGCATGGGTCCTGCCTTCTATTATTGGGTTTTATCTATCTGATCATGCAACTGAATTTTAGCCCGAAAACGGAAATC
>Ga0102812_10002046_pt1 | contig 13719 bp, 13 predicted proteins | sample ColrivemetaGS713_FD_79334 | JGI IMG/M metagenome (GOLD analysis project Ga0102812, IMG submission 79334) | Estuarine microbial communities from the Columbia River estuary - Flood tide ETM metaG S.713 | ecosystem: Environmental > Aquatic > Marine > Intertidal zone > Estuary | place: USA... | reverse complement strand
GGGGGCTGGGAGGTCTCACTGGTACGGCATCACGTGTTAAAAAAAGCACCGATACTCAAGCTACTCACATCGCAGAATTGGTAACAAGCAATCCTTAGAAAATCGTTTCGTTGAATGAGGTGATGCCGATCAATGAGAGCCGTTAGTGTGCCACGCGGTAACCCGCGTTGCGCAGGCAGGCACGGTTGAACAAATGGTCGCCACTGCGCGTGTTCAGGCGGCAATGATGCGGTAGCGCGCTGAAGCCCGCGTTGCGCAGGCAATTGCCCCAGTAGCCATTCCGGCGCTGACCATTCTCGCGATAGATCATCTCGCAATGCGATGGCAGCGTCACGTTGCGGGGCTGAAAGTAAGGCGGGTGCGAGGGCATTGGTGGCTCAGGGCGAATGCTGGGGGTGTTGCGCCACCCGTGCTCGCGGCTGAAACCCGACTCCCACAGGCATTCGGCAACATAGCCGACACGGTTCCGCCCATGCACATTAAAGCTTCGCCGACATTGGTTCGGCAGGCTGTTATAGCCGCCTCGGTTCAGACAGCGGCCATTGTACACCGGAATGGTGCGGTGATTGACGCGCATGTTTTCCAAGCACGAGTCCGGCAGCACCCAACGGTCGATATAGCGTGGCGTATGGTTGCCATCGACGGCATTAACGATGGCCGCGATGATCACCGCGCCAGCCAGAAACCGAAGCAGATCATCGACATCCGCTTTGGCGGGGCGGGCCCCAGCGGTCAAACCCGCAAGGGCGATGGCGGCGGCTCCGACGATCATGGTCAGGCGTCGGGACCGAAGGCGAAAACGGGCGCCGGGGGCGGGCATACTGTATGTCATTGAAAATACCTTTCAGGAAGAATCGCAAGGTGGGGCGGCGTCAAAAGGGACTGTGCCGTCATGCGTTCGACCGTGGGGGCACCCTTGCTGACAGGCAATATCGGCAAGCGGTTATCCGATAACCAGCGGTTTGGGGTGCTGTTCAAGGGAGCCGTTATTGCATAGCAGCCGTGCAATAGGCATGTTCGGGACAACACGAGTTAACGACCTGAAATTTTAGCCTGAAAAGGTGACACGAGATGAAACTGAAAACTTTCCTTTATGCGTTTGGCGCATCGCTGGCCTTGGCCCTACCCGCTTCGGCGCAATGTTATGCCGAGTATCGCGCACAGCAAAGCAACCCGGTGCGATTCCATGTTGGTGTGGCCGCCGTTTCGGATAACGCTTGCAGCAATTCCAGCCTTGCAGCCGGTGAGTTGAGCGGCCGTTTACAACAGAATGGCTGGACCTTGGTGAATGTTCGGTCCACATTCGGACCAGAAGGTTTGGAGCAGCGTCGCTACAATGCAGGACAATACTATCTCCGTTACTGATCTGACGCGCGTTGGTTCGCGCGCGATCAAGATAGGTCTGGCCGCCATCGTCGCTATTCTGGCGTTGGCGGCCGTTTTGCTGTTCATCAACCTGCCGGACACCAATGCGTTCAACGAACGCGTGCAGGCGATTTTTGCGGAAAACTCCAACCTGACCGAGCAGGCCGAATTGCGCCTGCTCGAGATTTTGGCGCAATCGGGCACGACATTTTCCGAGGTTCTGGTCAGCTATCGCATGGTGATCTTCGTGTTGATGGTGTTCGCCAGCGCGCTGTTGATCACCTCACTGATTTTGGTTTTGGCGCTGATCGGATTGAACAGACGCTTGGCGACGGTGCAAAAAGCCGGGATTCAGGTGGCCTCGCTGATCATCAGCCGGGGTGAGCGCAAGGTCTATATCAACGATCTAGAATTCAATCTGACCGAGGCTGCCGTGGAAACCCTTGCGGTTTTGGCTGAGGCGCGGATGGATGGTGAGATGATGACCGGGGCGCAGTTGGAATCGGTGATTTCCGGGCGACGTGAACCAGATTGCGAAGAGGCTGCGGGGGCGACACGGATCAAACGGTTGCGCGATTCGCTGGGCAATCAGATCGTGACTGAACTCTTGGTGCGCAACATCGCGCGGCAGGGCTATATGCTGACCGTTGAAAAAGACGTGATTCGCATGATTTGAGCGCTTCTGCGCGGTTTTCGAGGGGGCGGCACAGCGCACGGCCCCCTCGTGTTTCTTGGCTTACTGCGCGGCTTTCAACATCGCAGTGGCCCGCGCCAACCCTTCCAGATGATCGGCAATCGCCGCCGCGATCTCGGCTTTGTTGTCGATGGGGGTGACGCCGTCTGGCCGCACCATCAAGGCCCGTTGCTCGGTGCCACGCGTATCCTCGCCACGGGTGGCGACGACCAAACTGGTGCGATCCAGCCGTTTTGAGGCGACTTGGATCAATTCCTCTTCGGTGACGCCTTCGAGGTATTTGAACGCAATCGTGTGCATGTCGCCGCCTGCGTTCATCGCCATATCGATGACTTTCTCGGTCGGTTCCAGTTCCAGCATCAACGAGGCTTGGCCCGACGCGATCTTGCCCGTCACCGCCTGTTTGGGGCGGTAATCCGCGACGCCTGCTGAAAAGATCCCGGCCCAAAGCCCAGATTGCGCGCGGGCGACGACGGTGTCGCGATACTCATCAAAGGTGCGGGTAATGGTGATCGGCATCGGCGTTTTGGGTCGCCACGCGCCGTCGCCAAGGATCAATTCCGCCTCGGCGCCGCGCCATGTCAGTTCCTCGGCGACCCGCGCGCCCAAACGGCCCCGGAACCGGTTGACGATCCGCCGCACGCCATCAATCGGCACCGGAGTCGGCCCGGCGGTGACCATGATCGCCCGCCCTTTCAAGGCCGAATCGCTGAGCGCGCGGCCCACGGCGATACACAGGGTTTCGGTGTCGGGCAGGTTGTGTTTGCCATAGGCGTCACGCGGACGGATCATGTGCACACCCTGCGCCGCAAGCCTGCGTGCGTTATCGACCAATTGCGCGTTATGCATCGTGCCGTGCATCGTCGGCGCAACTAAGACTTGCGTCTGACCCCGCTCCATCCGGCCCAAGGCCGAGATCAGTGTTGAGGTTACAACGGTATCGCCAATGCCCTGCGCCATCTTGGCAATCGTCGAATGCGTGGCAGGCGCGACCAGATACGCGTCGAACGGGGCGTTATCGCTGAGGTGCTCCGCTTGCCACGTTAGCCCCGTGACCACCGGCCCAAGCGTGGCCCATTCCAACGCCTCACGCGCGACATAGCGCAAGGCGTCTTCGCTGGCGAAGGCCGTGACTTTGGCCCCGTGGCGGCGCAATCCGCGCGCCACTTCGGGGGCTTTCATCGCGGCGATACCACCCGTCACCAACAGCGCGACGCGCCGCCCTGACAGGCGGTCAGAGGCGCGCGGCACATCGTGATCGCCCATCCCCGACAGCGAGGGTGCCGAGAAATCCCAGTCGTATTGGCTCATGCGCGGGCCTCATCGCTGTCAGAAATCCCGTGCTGTGCGGCTTTACCCCATTGCAGATGCGCACCACGCGCGCGGTCGACACGGGTATTCAACGCCTCGAAATGGCGCGGCAAAAAGCGGCTGCGCTTGCCCATTTCTGCGGCGATGCTGTCGGTTACGGTGATGTCGAACAGGTCCGCATGTTGGATTTCAAGCGCAGGGATATAGGGGGCGCCTTCGGTCAACACGGGTTCCTCACGATTCGCCATCCACGGGAACATCTCGAGGAAAATCCGGTAGCTGGCGTAATCATACGAGGAATCCGCCCCGTGCCAGATGCCGTTCAGCTTTACGGCGGCGAAATAATGTTTGACCGTTGGCCGTTGCAGCGCCAGCCAGCCCGTGGGCATCAGTTTGCCCAATACGCTGGTTTCCATGGGAACTTCGACGAATCCAGCCTCAAGACCCGCGGCGCGCATCAAGGCGACTTGAAGGTTGGTTTTTGTCGTACACATGCCAACACCACGCGCCATTGTGTCGGACGCACGCTCTTGCCACGCGCCAAAGCGATAGGGAAAACCGTGAACATATTTGAGGATCGCCTCGGCTGTGGCGGCCCGAGTGGTGCGGCGCAAACGTGCGGCGCGGCGGCGGATCTCAGGGTGATCGAAATCGCAAAGCGTGTCTGAGTCGGGCAAGATGGCAGGTGGCGTTGCATGCGCTTCGGCCGCATCCGCAGCCAACAGCGCCTTTACGGTGGATTTGCGAAGCGGTCGGTTCGACGTCGCGTTCCACGCCGCAGACCCGAGATCTAAGGTCCAGACTTGGGCGGGAAGATCGACAGCCAACAAGTCTTGCCTGCCGGTTTCGAAATGATTTCCGGGCCCAAACCAGTCCTTTGGCCCGGCAAGCCGTCCGTTGAGCACCACATGCAAAGGATGAGTGCCGGCGCCATCCAGTTGAGTGCCCGGCGCCAGATGGCGAACGGTCCCCGATGCAAAGACTGCATCGGTATTTCCATCAAGATAGAGTCCAAAAGTTGAATCTTGAAAGAGATCAAGCAATTCTGGGTTGTGTTTTTTTTGCAGCTATTGTTGTCATTGGTTCCCCCTAGGTGTCATAAAAGCAGCAGAAGACGCCGACCCTTCACGATTTGGCAGCATTTTTGGTCGGCAATTGTTTCAAGTTAGCGCCCTAATGCACGCATAAGAAGAGTTTTGTTTCCAAATTAACAACAAATTAGCGGGTGTAGACTTTGGGGAACGCTCTTGGTTCGCCAAGTTTCCGTAGCGTCGCTTATCCGCGAGTTTGAGGAAAATGCTTGAAACAAAGCGGGCTTGCGGCAATCCTACGGTCAGGCGCTCAATATTGGCCGACACCGGCGGCAAACGACGGGTCAGGAGAGCGCCGGTCTGGGAGGACCATCAATGGAATTTTTTCAACTGCTGTTGAGCGGGCTCGCCAACGGTTGCGTCTATGGGCTTGTGGCTTTGGGCTTTGTGCTCATTTACAAAGCGACCGAAGCCGTCAATTTCGCCCAAGGCGATTTTATGATGCTCGGCGCTTTCGTCATGGTCGGACTGGTTAATCCGCAATTTTGGGGCCTGAATTTCTGGGTGGCTGTGCCGATAGCGCTGATCATCATGGGCACATTTGGCTATTTGCTGGACCTGCTGGTTCTGCGCTTCATGTTTGGCCAAAGCCAAATCGCCGTGATCATGCTGACGATTGCGCTGGGCTTCGTGATCCGCTTCTTTGCGGGCGTGATTTGGGGCCATGAGCCTCTCAGCCTGCACTCGCCGTTGGCGTTTGGTGACTTCCGGCTGGGCGATGTGGTTATCAGCCTCGCCGATGTGTCGGTGATCGTTGTGACGGTCTTGATGACCTTGGGCCTGTGGCAATTCTTTCAACGCACCAAGCTGGGTCTGGCCATGCAGGCTGCCAGTCAAAACCAGATGGCGGCGTATTACATGGGCATCCCGGTGAAGCGGGTGCAGGGTGCCGTTTGGGCGCTGGCCGGTGTCGTCGCCTGTGTCGCGGGCATCTTGTATGCCTCGAAAGGCACGCTTGATATTTCCTCAGGGTTTATCGGCATCAAAGCCTTTGCCGCTGCCGTGATCGGCGGGTTCGGCAGCCTGCCGGGCGCGCTGATGGGCGGTATCATCGTTGGTGTGATCGAACCCTTCGCCTCGCGCTATCTTCCGGCTGGTTACAGCCAGATTGCCCCCTATGCCCTGTTGATCATTGTGCTGGTGTTCCGCCCGCATGGTTTGTTCGCGCAGGTCCGTGTGAAAAAGGTCTGATGCCATGAGATTTCATTTCAAGACGACCTATGATCAGGACATCCGGCTCTTCCCTGACTGGTGGAACTTCTCGCTTTATGCCGTGTTGCTGCTGGTTCTGCTGGTGATGCCTTGGCTGATCGACAGCTTCTTTTTGGGCGAGGTGACCAACGTACTGATCTGGGCGGTCGCCGGACTGGGCCTGATGCTGCTGACCGGGCAAACCGGGCAGGTAAGCCTTGGGCATTCCGCGTTCATGGCGCTGGGCTGTTACACCACCGTGAACCTGATGGAGACGGGGATGCCGTTTCTTGTGGCCTTCCTGCTGGCCGGGGCGATTACCGGGATCATCGGCGGCATTATCGCTATTCCAGCGCTGAAACTGCACGGCGTTTACCTGTCGATTGCGACACTGGCGCTGGCGATTTTGGCGGACGATTTCATCGTGATCCTCGATCACTGGACCGGCGGCGTGAACGGCTATTTCGCACCGGATATCTGGATTTTCGGGGTCGAGGTGAACCGGTGGGTCAATCCAGGGGCGTGGTATTACCTCGCTCTTGGCACGGCTCTGTTCGTGACGCTCTTGTATCGCAACCTGCTGCGCTCGCCGCTGGGTCGCGCCTTTGCTGCCGTGCGCGACTCTGAGATTTCCGCGCAAGCGATGGGCGTTGATGTGGCGCGCACCAAGACGATTGCCTTTGGACTGTCCTGCGCCTTTGCCGGGCTGGGCGGCGCGTTGATGGGCCTGTTTGCGGGTGCCTTCAACAACGAAACCTTCAACTTCCTGATCTCGATTCAGTTGCTGATGATGATCATTATCGGCGGACTTGGCTTTATCCACGGCGCGTTTCTGGGCGCGATTGTCATCGCCTTCCTGCCGCAGCTTTTGTCGATGAGCACCGATTTCATGGGCTCGTCATCCATCCCCGGCCTTGAGACGGGTGTGTTCGGCATGATCCTGATCGCGTTTATCCTGTTCGAGCCGATGGGCCTCTATGGGCGATGGCTTAAGGTGCGAACATGGCTGGAACTCTTCCCCTTCGCGCGGCGCGACATGTTCAAACGTCAGAAATCCTATCTGAAGACGGAGCGCCTGAGATGAGCCTCCTAGAATTGAAGAATGTCACGCTGAAATTCGGCGGCGTGACGGCGGTGAACAACCTGTCGATGTCGGTGGATGAGGGCGAGGTTTTCGCGCTGGTTGGGCCGAACGGCGCGGGCAAATCGACCGTGTTCAACATGATCAGCCGGTTCTATCGGCCTTTCCGTGGCTCGATCACCTTTGATGGCGGGGATTTGCTGCTGCAAAAGCCGCATCAGGTGTCCAGCCACGGAATTGCACGCACATTCCAGAACATCGAATTGTTCGAGCGTGCGACGGTGCTGCAAAACCTGCTGGTCGGGCGGCATCGGCATCGCAAAACCATGCTGCTGGAAGAGATGTTCTTTATCGGTCGCGTGCGGGCGCAAGAGCGCGAGCACCGCAAGGCCGTCGAGGATGTGATCGACTTTCTGGACCTGCAAGCCTACCGCGACAAGCATATCGCTGGTCTGCCGTATGGCGTGCGCAAAGTGGTCGAATTGGCGCGTGCCTTGGCGACAAAGCCGCGTTTGCTGCTGTTGGATGAACCGGCGTCCGGTCTGTCGGTCGAGGAAACGCAGGATATGCGCTGGTGGATCGACGATATTCGCCGCCAGATGGGGATCACGGTGTTGATGGTCGAACATGATATGGGTCTGGTCAGCAAAGTGTGCGACCGGGTTCTGGCCCTCGCGGATGGCGCGGAATTGGCCAGCGGCACGCCCGCCGAGGTGCAGGCGCATCCCGCCGTCATCGAGGCTTATCTGGGCACATCCGCCATTTCCAAAACGGCGAACGCGAAGGGAGAGCGGGTATGAGCGCGCTTTTGGAGGTTCGTAACCTTGAGACATTCTATGGCCCGATCATGGCGATCCGGGGTGTCTCGTTAGAGGTGAACAAGGGCGAGGTCGTGACGGTCCTCGGCGCGAACGGGGCCGGGAAAACGACCCTGCTGAAAACCATTTCTGGCATCATGGACCCGGAAAAGGGCCAGATCGTCTTTGATGGCGAAGAGATTCAAGGCAAAGAACCGCATCAAATCGTGCGACGCGGCATCGTTCAGGTGCCCGAGGGGCGCGAAGTGTTCCCGCTGCTGACGGTCGAGGAAAATCTGGCGCTGGGGGCTTATACCCGCAACGACAAGGCGCAAATCGCACGCGACCGGGACATGGTGTTCAGCTATTTTCCGATCCTCGCCGAACGTCGCGGGCAAGAGGCCGGAACGCTTTCAGGCGGTCAGCAACAGATGTTGGCGATTGGTCGGGGCCTGATGGTCGCGCCGAAAATCATGCTGTTGGATGAGCCCAGCCTTGGACTGTCACCGCTGTTGACGCAGGAAATCTTTGAAATCCTCAAGCGCCTGAACACCGATGAGGGCGTGACGATGATGTTGGTCGAGCAAAACGCCGCTGTTGCGCTGGATCTGGCTGACCGGGGTTATGTGATGGAACTGGGCCGCATTGTGATGGCCGACACCGCCGACAAACTGGCTGCGTCTGAGGATATTCAGAGCTTTTATCTGGGTCACGCCAATGAGGGTGCACGCGGTGAACGGCGTTGGAAAAAGAGAAAGACTTGGCGATGAACGCTTTAAGCGAAAAGACGCTGAAAGGCGTCCGGATCAATGCCGAGCCGGGTCAACGCCCCATCCATATCGACGGGCATCGGACGGTGCCGTCTTTGTTGCGCGCGCGTTGCCAAGCGAATGGCGATACCGTTGCGCATCGGGAAAAAGACTTCGGCATCTGGCAGACATATACGTGGAATGACTATCTGGCTCATGCGCGGCTGATCGGCATGGGCCTGCGGTTGCTTGGGCTGCAACGCGGTGATGTCATCAGCATCCTGTCCGAGGACAACAAGGAATGGATGTATTGCGACATGGCGGCGCAATGCATGGGGGCGATCTCGTCTGGGGTCTATACGACCGACTCGGCGAGCCAGTTGGCCTATCTGGTGAATGACAGTCAGACCAAGTTCCTGTTCGTCGAGAACGAAGAGCAGTTGGACAAATTCCTCGAGGTCGAGGATCAGATGCCCAGCCTTGTGAAGGTCATCATTTTTGACCCCGAAGGCCTGCACAATTTCACCAATGACAAATGCATCTTGCTGTCGGACCTGTATGACCTTGGCCGCGCCAATGATGATGAGGCCGTGTTCAACGCCGAAATCGACGCCGTGCAAAGCGATGGCGTGGGGGTGTTGATCTACACCTCTGGCACCACGGGCCAACCCAAGGGCGTGATGCTGACGCAGGAAAACATCGTCGCGGGGATGGAGAGCAGCCTTTATGGTCTGCCGTTCGAAAAGCAGGCCGAGCAACTGTGTTTCCTGCCGCTCTGCCATATCCTTGAGCGAATCGTGTCGCTGTATACGCCGCTGATCGTGTCCTCGACGGTGAATTTCGCCGAAAGCCCGGAAACCGTGTTCGACAACCTGCGCGAAGTCTCGCCGCATGGGTTCGTTGCGGTGCCGCGTGTTTGGGAAAAGGTCTATTCCCGTGTTCTGGTTATGGCTCAAGAGTCTACGGCGATTGGCCGCTGGGCCTTTGCACAAGCAGTCAAAGCTGGGCAGGCACGCGCGGTTTATACGATGGAGGGCAAAGAGGTGCCCGGCCGTGTTGCGTTGCATTATCGCATCTGGGATTTCCTTGTTTTGGCGAACCTGCGGCGCATGTTGGGTATGGACCGGATCACACGCGGGTTGACGGGTGCGGCGCCAATTTCGCCAGAGCTGCTGAAATGGTATCACGCAATCGGCGTGCCGCTTTATGAAGGGTTCGGCATGTCGGAAACGGCGGGCGTGGCCTCGACCAACCTTCCGGACCGCAACAAAGCAGGCTCGGTCGGGCAGCCCAATCCGGGGGTCAATGTTCGTATTGGCGATGCGGGTGAGATTCAGCTTAAGGGGCTGAACATCTTCTCAGGCTATCTGAACAAGCCCGAGAAAACCGCCGAGGCCTTTACCGAAGATGGATGGTTGCGCACGGGCGATGTTGGGCGGCTGGATAACGAGGGTTATCTGACCATTACAGGCCGGATCAAAGACATCATCATCACTGCGGGCGGCAAAAACATCACCCCGGCTGAAATCGAAAGCCGTCTGAAGTTCAGCCACTATATCAGCGATGCCGTGGTGATCGGTGACAAGCGCAAATACCTGACGTGCCTGATCATGATCGACCAAGAAAACGTCGAGAAATTCGCGCAGGATCACAAGGTCCCGTTTGGTGATTTCCGCAGCCTGTGTCGCGCCCCTGAGGTGGTCGAGTTGATCCAGCGTGAGGTGAACGCGGTGAACAAGGAATTCGCCCAAGTCGAGCAGATCAAGAAGTTCCGTCTGATCGACGTTCTGCTGACGGCAGAAGACGAAGAACTAACCGCTACTATGAAATTGAAACGTTCGACGGTCGAAAAACGCCACAACGCGTTGATTGATGATATGTATTAAACAGGGCCAAATGGCTCACAATGGGGAGGAAACCATGAAGCATACCAAGACTTTGCTTGTCGCAGCCGCTGCGGCGACCCTTGCAGTCGGGGCTCACGCTCAGACGCGCGGTGTCACAGATACCGAAATCCGTATCGGCGGCGTGCACGACCTATCGGGCGTGTTCGCGGCTGTTTCGACGCCTGCTGTTGCCGGCGCGAACCTGTATTTCGATATGGTCAATGAGAATGGCGGCGTGCATGGCCGTCAGATCAATTACCTCGTCGAGGATCACGGCTATCAACTGCCCCGCGCGACGCAGGGCTATAACAAGCTGATCGAGCGTGATCAGGTGTTTGCGATGCTGCTGAACCTCGGCACGCCGCACAACCTGGCACATTACCCGCTGATGGAGCGCCGTGGCGTTCCGAACATTGCGCCACTGACGGCATCGCGCATGATCCTTCCGGATCCTCCCGGCATGAACTTCACGTCGTTCTCCAGCTACTATGATCAGGTTGCGGCCGGGATCGAGTATCTGCAAGCTGAGACTGGCGCGGAGACCGTGTGCTCGATGTATCTGCCGACGGATTTCGGCGAAGAGATCGCTTTGTCGTCGCATGAAACCGCCGAGCGTCTGGGCATGGCCTTTGGCGACGAAACCACGCACCGTCCAGACGATCAGGACTTTGTCGGTGCCGTTAGCCGTCTGCGTGCCGCTGAGTGCGATATCGTCACGATGGCGCTGGGCGTTCGCGCTGGCATCACCGTTGTTGGCACGGCCAAGCAATTGGGCTGGGACGATGTGTCGTTCCTTGGCACCTCGGCTGGCTTCCTTGAGCCTGTCGCTATGGTTCCGGGTGGCGTGACCGATGGTCTCTATGCGGCTGCCGGTTGGCAGGATCTGCGCGCACGCGCTACCGAAGAGGCTCCGGCTGCTTTCATCGCTGCCTATGAGGCCCGTTATGGCCAACCGGCAAGCGGCTTTGCTATGCTCGGTTATACCGCAGCACAGCAAGTTGTGAGGGCACTTGAGGCCGCAGGCGCCGACTTGACCACCGAGTCGTTCATCGCTGGCATGGAAACGCTGGATTATGATGATCCGCTGTTGGGTACGCATATCGACTTTGGACCGGGCGACCACCAAGGTGCGAATGACATCTTCATCAGCCAAGTTGGCGGCGGATCATGGCACACCTTGGCCCGCATCGACGGCGACGAAATGTAAGGTCTCATGACCTTAGACACATGGGAAAGGGCCGCGAAAGCGGCCCTTTTTCTATGCCGGGTGCCCGCCTTGCGCCATATCAGGGCGGCGTTGCCGTGGCAGGGGTAACCTTCATCCAGCAACACACAGAGGAGGCCGCTATGGATATCAACCGTGTTCCACCGCTTCATTTGGATGACAATCCGACCAACTGCTGTCCGAGGTTTCACCCCGAGGATTGGGAGGGTTTGACTCTGCACTTTCGCGACAAGCCCTTTGTCCGCGCCACGGTCGCGGAGGCTATGCATATCCCGCTGAATATGGGGACGGTTTTTACCCGCGTTATGGCGCACATAGACGCGGCAAAATCTGCGGAAACTGATGATTTCATCGTGCTGTCGCGCGATGTGTCACCGTGGAAAGGCGAGCATTTCTTTGCCGTGACAGGGGACGTCCCGGATGAAGAGATGACCGCTATATCCGGTGATTTCGTCACCAAGGTTTTTGAGGGACCATACGCGCAAGCCGGGACATGGTTTAAAGAAATGGCGGCGTTGGCGGCTGAGAACGGCAAATCCGAAGACAGTGTATGGTTCTACTACACGACCTGCCCGAAATGCGCGAAGGTCTACGGCAAGAACTACGTCGTTGGTTTGGCCGAGGTCTAATAAAAGGGGCGACCGTTTGGCCGCCCCTTGATCTTTGCGCTTATTCAGCCGGCATCGCCGAGGCTTCGACCACCAGCGGATGCGGGATATGCACCAGCATTTCCTTGGGGCAAATCTGCATGAAATTCGCCTTTTCCACATCCCAACGACGCAGGATTTCTGCGGCGCGGGCGCTTTCGGTCTCAAGAACATGGCGTTCCAGAAGGGATTTCAGCTCGTTCTCCCAATGGGGAACGGTCACGGGGCAGGTCACCAGCGTTTCCATGTTCATCAGGTCCGGTGCCAACCCATCGGGGTCATAGACGTAGGCCATTCCGCCCGTCATGCCCGCGCCAAAGTTCGCACCAATCGCCCCGAGGATCACGGCGGTTCCGCCGGTCATATACTCGCAACCATTCGAGCCACAGCCCTCGACAACAACCGTCGCGCCAGAGTTCCGTACGGCGAAACGCTCGCCTGCACGCCCTGCGGCAAACAACATGCCGTCGGTCGCGCCATACAGAACCGTGTTGCCGATGATCGTATTCTCTCCGGCTTTCAGCGGCGAAGACATGCGCGGACGCACGACAATCAGACCCCCCGACAAGCCTTTGCCAACATAATCATTCGCGTCGCCGAAGACTTCCAGCTTGAGCCCCCGAACTGCGAAAGCGCCCAGCGATTGGCCTGCACTTCCGGCCAGTTTCACTGTCAGATGATCCGACTGAAGCGCGTTGTTCATGCCGAATTCTTTGACGATATGGCTGGATGCGCGCGTGCCCACGGTGCGATGCGTGTTGCGCACGGCATAGGACAGTTGCATCTTTTCGCCTTCACCAAAGAAGCGGGCGGCATCGCGGATGATCTCGGCGTCCAGCGTATCGGGCACAGCGTTGCGCGGCTTATCGCGATCATAGCGAATGTTGCGCGAGCCATCGACGGTGATCAGCAGCGGGTTCAGATCAAGGTCATCCAGATGCGCCGAGCCACGGCTGACCTGCGTGAGCAAATCAGCGCGACCGATGATTTCATCGATCGAACGCGCGCCCAGTGACGCCAGAATCTCGCGAACTTCTTGCGCGTAGAAGGTGATCAGGTTGACGACCTTATCGGCGTTGCCGGTGAACTTGGCGCGCAAGTCCGGGTTTTGGGTGCAAACCCCGACCGGGCAGGTGTTCGACTGGCACTGACGCACCATGATACAGCCCATCGCGATCAGCGCGGCAGTTCCGATACCAAATTCCTCGGCGCCCAGCATGGCCGCCATCACGATGTCACGCCCGGTGCGCAATCCACCATCGGTGCGCAGCGTCACGCGGTCGCGCAGGTTGTTCATCGCCAAGACCTGATGCGCCTCGGTCAGGCCCATCTCCCACGGGAGGCCCGCGTATTTGATCGAGGTGCCCGGCGAGGCACCCGTGCCGCCGTTATGGCCCGAGATCAGGATGATATCCGCCTTGGCCTTGGCCACGCCCGCCGCGATGGTGCCAACACCCGAGGACGCCACCAGCTTGACGGTGACCTTGGCCTTTGGGTTGATCTGCTTGAGGTCATAGATCAGCTGCGCAAGGTCTTCGATTGAGTAGATATCATGGTGCGGCGGCGGCGAGATCAGCGTCACGCCGGGGGTCGAGTGCCGCAGCTTGGCGATCAGGCTGGTCACCTTCATACCGGGCAACTGGCCACCCTCGCCGGGCTTTGCACCCTGCGCGACCTTGATT
>Ga0102812_10002042_pt1 | contig 13724 bp, 4 predicted proteins | sample ColrivemetaGS713_FD_79334 | JGI IMG/M metagenome (GOLD analysis project Ga0102812, IMG submission 79334) | Estuarine microbial communities from the Columbia River estuary - Flood tide ETM metaG S.713 | ecosystem: Environmental > Aquatic > Marine > Intertidal zone > Estuary | place: USA: Columbia... | reverse complement strand
TAGCAGTAATGCCAACCTGATCAGGGTGGTGTGGGCCCACGAGCTGGGGCACAATTTTAGTGCACAGCACGATGCCGGTGGGAGTGGCTTTATCATGGCACCTTCCGTAAATAATTCAACTACCTGGTCTTCGGCATCTATTAATTCTATCAACAACTTCGTGTCGAATGCCAATTGTTTAAGCAATTGTACTTCTTCTCAGGAACCTCCATTCGCGATTATCGAAGCTTCCGTAGAGGAAGCCTGTACGGAAAGCTTCGTGGCCTTTTTTGACGAGTCAGAAGGCGTGGTACTTAATCGTACCTGGGATTTTCCGGGCGGTACCCCAAGTTTCTCTACGGCAGCGCATCCTATTGTGTTTTATGATGAACCAGGCACTTATCAGGCTTTCTTAAGTGTGGAAAATAACGTTGGTGATGATTTCACCTCCTTTGTAGTAGAAGTAGGCCTGGACGAAAACTTCCGTAAAGTTATTCATTACCAAAATTTCGAAAATGGTTTTGGTAGCTGGGATGTGGAGAATCCAGACAATGATTTTACGTGGGAGATTACTAATGTGGACGGCAACTTTGGGAGTAAAGCAGCCTTCGTTAATAACTTCGACTACGATGCGGATGGCGAAAGCGATGCACTGATTAGCCCTGGATTTAATCTGTCCGCACAGGGAGATGTGAGACTCTCCCTGGAGTATGCTTACGCTCGTTTTAATAATAATTCACGTGACCAGTTGCGGATTTCGGTATCCATCGATGGTGGTACAACCTTCCCGGCTGTACTGTTCGAGGGAGACGAAACTGGCAATGGCAACTTCGCAACTACGGGCGATCGCAACAATGCGTTTACGCCTCAGGATCCCTCCGAGTGGTGCACCAACAGCCCCGGCTGTATTGATCTTGACCTGTCGGCTTTTGATGGGCAGTCAGATGTGGTGATCAAAATAGAGAATATCAATGGCTTTGGTAACAACATGTACGTTGATAACATTTCGCTCACTTCTTTTTGTGGTGCCATTGACCCCCCGGTAGCCAACTTCGAGGTCAATCCTACGATTGGCTGTGCGCCATTGGTCGTGTCTTTTGATGATCTGTCAACGGGAGTAGTAGAATTCTGGGACTGGTCGTTCCCTGGTGGAGACCCTAGTTTCAGCAATGACCAGTTTCCTTTTACCGAGTATAATTTCTCCGGTGTATATGATGTTTCGCTAACCGTTGAAAACAATATCGGTAGTGATACGCACACCGAAATTGGAGCAGTGACGGTACTTGGCTTGCCTACACCAGGCTTTACCTTTGTGAATACTTCAGGCCTCACGTACCAGTTTACGAATACTTCATCGTCTGATGTAGAAGATTTTGCCTGGGATTTTGGTGATGGCACTTTCTCCCAGCAGGAGAACCCATTACATACTTTCCCTGGCGCTGGCACTTATCAGGTGGAATTGGAGGTGTTCAACCAATGTGGTAGTGATATCATTATCCAAACCATTATTGTTGAGCCTGTACTTGTCGCTGATTTTACCAGTGACGTGACCAATGGCTGTGCCGACCTTACCGTGCAGTTTACGGATTTATCCGAGGGCAGTCCCAGTGCCTGGTCCTGGGAATTCCCCGGTGGTATTCCTGCTACCTCAAGTGACCCCAACCCACAGGTGGTTTATACGACACCTGGTGTCTATGACGTGACCTTGACGGTAGAGGCGGATGGTTTGTCTGAAACGATTACCCTGACTAACTACATTACCGTTCAGGGTTTACCTACGGCGAGCTTTACGGCTACGCTTGCACCAGGTGAGGCCACTCCGGTAATTGTCAACAATTCCACCAATGCCACCAGTTTCAGCTGGGACTTTGGCAATGGCGAAACTTCGGCCCTGGAGAACCCTTCGGTTACCTATACGGAACCAGGAACTTACATTATTACCTTGATAGCTACGAATGAATGTGGCAGTGTAGAAACCACTCAAACGGTCGAGGTTGTTTTCCCCGTTACTCCTACTGTTGCCAGCACTGGCACTACCGGGTGCGCCCCATGGAGTGTAGACTTTACGGCCCAACCACAGGAAGATGGGCTGATGTATGAGTGGGGATTTCCTGGTGGTGATCCCGCTTCTTCCACAGACCCTAACCCGACGGTCAATTACCTGGCAGCGGGTGTTTATGATGTCATCCTGACCATTACCAACGCGGCGGGATCATCATCTGTGACGGAAACGGGTTACGTTGTTGTCAACGAAGGTCCTACGGCAGGATTTACTGCTACAGCTACACCAGGTAGCCTTACCGTTGATTTGACAGATTTAAGCAGCAATGCCACTAGTGTAACCTGGGATTTTGGTGATGGAAATACCACTACCGATACTCCTTCTTCTTACACTTACGAAGCAGAAGGCACTTACATCATTACCCAAACGGTAGAAAACCAGTGTGGTACGGATGTAGCGACCCAAACAGTAACCTTGGTTTTACCGGTAACGCCAACGATTACCTCTACGGTGACCAGCGGTTGTGCCCCTTTGACGGTTAGCTTTACGGCAAGTCCTCAGGCTGATGACTATACCTATGCGTGGAGTTTCCCCGGTGGAGCACCCACAGCTGCCGATACCCCCGAAGCTTTGGTCATTTATAATGCACCAGGAACCTACTCGGTAGCGCTGACGATCACCAATGCTGCTGGCGCTAGCACCGTGACGGAAACGGATCTGATTGTAGTAGCACAAGGACCAACGGCCGATTTTTCTTACGTCAATGACTTAGGAAGTGGCGTGGTTAATTTTACGGACAATAGCTCCTTAGCAGACGGATTACAGTGGTTCTTTGGGGATGGAACAATGTCTGTTGAAACGAACCCAGAGCATACCTACGCCAGCGAAGGCAGCTACGAAGTAGCCTTGGTCGCAAGCAATGAATGTGGTACCGATACGAGCAGACAGACCATCGCTATTCTCTTTGCTCCTGAACCTGCCATCACGGCTTCTGTCAGCAGTGGTTGTGCGCCGCTAACGGTGACTTACACCGCTCAGCCGCAAGGACCAGGGTTGACTTACGTTTGGGATATTCCCGGCGGTCTGCCAATGAGCAGTACCAATCCGGAAGTAACAGTAGTGTACAATGAACCAGGTAGCTATACCGCGAGTGTAAGCGTGACCAACGCTGCAGGAACGGGCACCACCCAGACGACCACTCCGGTGATGGTATTGCCCGCGCCTATGGTGACCTTTAATATCGATTATGTACTAGGGGCTTACGAAGCTACCTTTACCAGTACGAGCCAAGGAGTTGATAATCTTGTCTGGAACTTTGGTGATGGGAATACGGACGAAGGACCGATGGTGACGCATACTTATGCTGCCTCCGGAAATTACGAAGTAAGTCTAACGGGTACAGGCCCTTGTGGTACCGAAACCATTACGCAGACCATTATGGTTGTCGTGGCTCCGGCGGGTGGCTTTACGAGTACTGGTCAAAGTGGTTGTGCTCCTTTTACAACGACCTTTACGGCCAATGATCAGGGAAGCACCTATACTTATGCCTGGACCTTTATCGGTGGTTCGCCGCAATTTAGTGACGAAGCCAATCCTACCGTAAGCTACGATGCTGCCGGTACTTACTCGGTAAGCCTGGTCGTCACCAATGCGGCGGGTACTGCTACCGAAAATCTGGAGGACTATATTGTCGTAGGAGAAGGGCCATCCGCTGCCTTTACCCTTGCGTCGGAACTGGGTAGCCTCACCATTGGAGCTACCGGGCCTGCGGAGGATGGAATAACCAGTTGGGTGTGGGACTTTGGCGATGGCAACCAGGGCAGTGGCATGAACGTCATGCACACTTACGAAACCTCAGGTACTTACACGGTACAACTGACCACCACCAATGAATGTGGTAGCAATACGACGGAACAATCCGTCACGGTGCTCACTGCCCCGACGGGTACCTTTACTTCGAGCAGCCTTAGCGTTTGCCCGGATGAGATGATTGTCCTGACGGCGGATGAGCAAGGCCCTGGTTATGCTTACAGCTGGACCATTGACGGCGGCATGCCGGCTACGGGTACTGACGCTACGGTAATGACCTCTTTTGCTGCCGCAGGTGCTTATCAGGTAAGCTTAGAGGTTACCAACGCTGCCGGCACCACCACCACCACACAAACGGTAGTAGTGGCAGCATTGCCCACGTCTTCCTTTACCTACACCTTGAATGGCTTAACGGCAACCTTCGACAATACGAGTACGAATGCGATTGCCTATACCTGGTTATTCCCTGACGGGACGACGAGTAACGAGGAGTTTCCTACGTTTACTTTCGCCGGAGTAGGTACCTACGTTGTTCAATTAACGGTTGATGGGGACTGTGGTGTATCCCAGTCGGAGGCTAGCATTGTGGTAGAAGGTGCAATACCTGACATCAACTTTTCGCTGGATAACGAAGAAGGATGTGCACCTTTAACGGTTTCCTTCCTTAGTACAACGGAAAATGCAGATGCCATCTTGTGGAGTTTCCCCGGAGGTAACCCTGCTACGTCAACGGAAGTTAATCCTACGGTTGTTTATTCCACGCCCGGTGTTTACAACGTTTCGCTATCAGCGACCAATGCTTTTGGAACCAATTCGGTAACCATGCAAGACGCTGTAACGATTTACGCAGCAACTACCGCCAGCTTCGATTACACCCTCAATGGAACGACGGCTACCTTTAACAACACCTCTTCTGGAGAAACAGGTGTCGTTTGGACCTTCTCGGATGGGTCGACCTCAATGATGGACAACCCGACCTATTTTTTTCCTGGTAATGGTACCTACGAGGTGAGTCTGTTGGCGACCGGCTTGTGTAATGATGACGCGGTGACCCAAACAATTGTTATTGATGGGCTTCTCCCTGAGATAATTTTTAGTGGGGATATTGCGGGATGTGTACCATTCACGGTTACTTTTACTGACCTTTCAGAAAATAATCCAACAAGCTGGGCTTGGTCGTTCCCCGGAGCGACACCTGCGACTGGAAGTGGACCAACAGTGACGGTTACCTACGAAACGGTGGGCACCTACGATGTTAGCTTAGAAGTAAGCAATATTTACGGCACGACGATGGTGGAAGTGATGGATTATATGACGGTTCTGGAAGCTCCGGCAGCACCCGTATTTACCACGACTACGGACGACGAGATGACCTACACGTTCACGGTTGATTCCCCTGTTCCTGGATGGACTTATTCCTGGGTGTTTGGCGACGGAGAAGTAGCAACGGGTGAAAACGTGGAGCATACCTATACGATGAGCGGATCATTTGAAGTAACCTTGGTGGCCATCAACGATTGTGGCTCGGCTACGGCTGCGGTGATGGTAAATCCAATCATCTCAAGCGTAAGCACCCCAGCCTGGGCCTTCGATTTGACACTGTCACCTAATCCTACCCGTGACCTGTTGTTCCTGCGGGCAACCAACTGGCCAATCCAGGGAGCTTTGTCATTCCGTTTGGTGAATGCACTGGGACAACACTTAGGACAGGACGTACGCAGTGTAACCGCCGGAAATTGGCAGCAGCAAGTGGATCTTAGCAAGCTGCCTGCCGGTACTTACTGGCTACAGATCAGTTGGGACAACGAGTTGTGGTCACAAAAAGTGATTAAGCTTTAGTAATACTGAATTTAGAAATGGAAAGCGCGGGAAGCGAGACCTAAGTAGTTTGACGGAAATAAACCTATTTTCTTTTTCTGAAGATTTACCTTTTTGCGCACGACTAGTCCAAGTATTCCTAGTCTTAGCACAAAAAGCGAAATCAAAAGAAAATAGATTTATTTTTTCCCCGTCCCTAAGTCTCGTTTCTCGCGCTTTTGTTTTGGACCTGAACCAAGGAACCCGAAAAACCAATTACCTTTGCTGCCCCAGCAATTCTCACTTTGACTTTTCTAGCCACGGAGAGACTAAGACACGGTCCCGACTAGTAAGTCGGTAGGGGTATTCTACAAAAAAACTCCGTGCCTCGGTGCCTCTGTGGCCAATTATTTTTCAAAGTGAGAACTGCTGTTGTTGGCCTAACTATTAATAGAATCTAGATGACTCGTTTAAGCGTAAATGTAAATAAGATAGCTACCCTACGTAATTCCCGAGGAGGAAATTTGCCGGATTTGGTTCAGGTAGCCAAAGATTGTGAAGCATTCGGAGCAGAGGGAATCACGATACACCCTCGCCCGGATGAACGCCACATTCGTTACAGTGATGTGCCTTTATTAAAATCCGTTGTTACGACCGAATACAATATCGAAGGTTACCCTCACCGATCTTTTCTTGATTTGGTTTTGGCTAACCGTCCTGATCAGTGTACGCTGGTACCTGATGGGCCAGGTGTGCTCACCTCCGACCAGGGGTGGGATACCATTGGGCAGGCGGCCTTTCTGAAAGAGGTCGTAGCGGAACTGCAAGCGGCCAATATTCGGGTATCCCTATTTGTGGATGCGGAGGAACGGTTTGTGGAAGGAGCAAAAGAAGTAGGCGCCGAGCGGATTGAATTTTATACCGGGCATTATGCCCAGCAATTTAGCAGTAATCCAGCGGAGGCGGTTGCTCCGCATACCCGTTGTGGGGTGTTGGCCAACCAAATAGGCCTGGGGATCAATGCCGGGCACGACCTTAATTTGGAGAACCTGGCTTATTATCAAAAAAATGTACCTGATTTGTTAGAAGTGTCGATTGGGCATGCCTTAATTAGTGATGCTTTATACTTTGGTTTACAGAATGTTATCCAAATGTACCTACGCCAATTACGTTAAGGCGAGCATATTAATTTTGGTGATAGGCAGCGTTTGCCAAGAAATATGCGTTGTTAAGAGTGTGTTAAAGTCGAAAATATTTCTGACCTTAGCGCGGCCAATAGAAATACAACTTTGTGCGATTAGTAAATTTTCGAGTTTAAAAAAGCAAAGCACAAAGGAACAAGCCCTCCTAGCTCAGTAGGTTTGTCCTCATAAAACCAAAGAAGAGATCACAATACCTTTCGGTGTTGATTAAAGAAGTATACTTGCCCCGATGGGCAGGTATTTTTGACTAGTATTATTTTATTTAAAACGCCATTAGTATGAAAAAAATCTCACTAGTATTATCGCTAGTGCTGTTTGCCGTGAGCTTTGCTATAGCTCAGCGAGCAGTATCGGGTACCATAACCGATGACGGCGGCGAGCCGTTAATTGGTGCGAGTATCCTCGTAAAAGGCACTTCTTCCGGTACAGTAACCGATATCGACGGTTCTTACTCTTTAGAAGTTCCAGACGGATCTAACACATTGGTTGTTAGTTACACGGGATTTGAAACCCGTGAAGTGAAATTAGGTGCCAGTAACGTGCTGGATATTACCATGAGTGAAGGGGTAGCCCTTGACGAAGTGGTTGTAACTGGTTTGGGTATTCGACGGGATAAGAAAGCCCTCGGATATGCGGTAACCACCCTTGGATCTAATCAACTTGAGCTTCGACCAGAAGCTGATGTTGCGCGTGTATTACGTGGTAAAGTTCCAGGTGTAGATATCTCACAAACTTCCGGTCTTGCCGGTTCTGGTACCAACGTTATTATCCGTGGTTATTCTTCTATCACCGGTTCTAACCAGCCGTTATTCGTTGTTGACGGAGTTCCTTTTAACTCTGACACCAACAATGACCGTGGTTTTGATGAAGGTGGTTCTTCGGCTTCCAGCCGTTTCTTGGACATTGACCCCAACAACATTGCAGAAGTTTCTGTATTGAAAGGTCTTTCTGCTACCGTACTTTACGGTGAAGCGGGCCGTAACGGGGTAATCCTGATTACCACTAAGAATGGTAACATCGGTGATCTGGACAAGAAGTTTGAAGTAACCGTAGACCAGTCGTTCTTTGCGAATGACATTGCCTCTTTACCTGATGATCAGGATAGCTGGGGTAATGGTTTCCACAACTTCGCTTCTGCAGCCTTCTCTAACTGGGGTGCGAACTTCAACGAGCGTACCGCTAATGACGGTGTTGCTGCGGATGGTACAATTCGTCACCCTTATGATCGTGCTGCATTAAACAGTGTTTTGCCTCAGTACGATGGTGCTCGGTACAACTACCAGGCTTATGATAACCTACAGAACTTCTTCCAGACAGGATTGATCGCGAGCACTTCGGTGAACATCGCTAATCGCTTGTCAGAAGGAACTTCTTTGAACTTCAGCTACGGTTACCGTTCTGAAGAAGGTTTCATTCCGTTGAGTACCTTTGACAAGCACAATCTTGGTTTGGGTATTAACACCAAGTTGGCCAATGGTTTAGAGCTGATCAGTACGTTTAACTACGTTACTTCCGAGCGCCAGGCACCGCCTACCGGGGTAAGCTTTTCTTCTAACCCTACCGGTGCTTCTTTGTTCTCTAACATCTTCTACACGCCTCGTTCGGTTAACTTGACAGGATTAGAGTTCGAGAACCCTCAGGATTTCTCGAGCATTGGTTACCGTGGAGGTAACGATATTCAGAATCCTTACTGGACATTGAAGAACACCTCGGACAACGAACGCGTTAGTCGTTTCTTCGGTACGATTGCGCTGAAGTACAAGTTGACGGATTGGTTGTCTGCGATGTATCGCGTTGGTTACGATGGGTTTGCCCAAACGCAGCGTTACTCGGTGAACAAGGGTGGCAATCAGTTGCCTTTAGGTGTGCTGGAAACTTCACAGCGTGCTAACACCATTGTAGACCACAACCTGAACCTTCAATACAATGCCCGGATTAGTGACGACCTCACTTTGGATGGTGTTATAGGGGTGAATGTTCGTAATGATACACGTCGGCAAACTTTCGCGAACAGTTCGCAGCAGTTTGTTTACGATCTGTTGACCCACGACAACTTCATTAATCACCTCAACCAGTCGGACACTCGCGCAGAGAATTTGATTGGTGCTTACGCCACGGCTTCCTTAGGTTTCAAGAACTTCTTTTACCTGAATGTCCAGGCGCGTAATGACTATACGTCTACCTTGGAGAAGGAGAACCGTTCTATCCTGTATCCTTCTATTTCTGCATCGTTCATTGCTACGGAAGCATTCGCAGGTTTGCAGAACAACACCACTTTGAATTACCTGAAACTTCGTTTAGGCTACGGTACTTCTGCAGGCTATCCTAATCCTTACCAGACGCGTAATATTTTAGGTGTTTCCACACGTGACTTTGTCACCAATGGTGGTACGGTAGTTAATAGCAATACGGTAGACAACCGTTTTGGTAACCCGGATCTTAAGCCAGAGCTACACGCAGAATTGGAATTCGGTGTAGAGATGCGTTTGTTCAACAACCGTTTCGGTGTTGATCTTTCTTTATACGACAAGCAGTCTTCAGACCTGATCATCGATTTGAATCTTGACCCATCTACGGGTTACCAAAATACGACGATCAACGCTGCTGAAATTAGTAACAGAGGTATCGAGTTAGGACTTGACCTAGCGGTTATTCAGACGAGTAACCTCCGGGTTGCGCTGAATGCCAACTACACCAGAAACGTTTCTAACGTTGAGAAGCTTGCCGACGGTATTGATCAGTTGGTTTTCGCAGGCTACTCTAACCTGGGTAACTTCGCTATCAAGGATCAGCCTTACGGTGTGATCCAAGGAGAAGTGATTGCTCGTGATGCTAATGGTGACCGGATCGTTCAGAGCAATGGTACTTACCTTACTGCTCCTGACTTAGGTATTTTAGGTGATCCTAATGCTAGATACGTGATGAACTACGGTTTGAACGTTAATTTCAAGGGGATCGCATTGAATGCTTTGATGACCTATTCTGATGGGGGTGTAATTTACTCTACTACGCCTTCCACCTTGATGGCGCGTGGTATTCTTGCAGAAACGGACTTTGACCGGTACGTACCTGTAGTTGCCCCTGGTGTTAAAGAGGATGGTACGCCTAATGATATTCAGATTACTTCTACGCAGCACTACTGGCAGAACGGTGGTGTATTCCAGGACGAGATGCGCGTTTACGACGCTTCTTACTTGAAGCTACGTGAAGTTTCTATTTCTTACAGCCTACCTGGCAGCATCATTGAAAATTCACCATTTGGTACGGTGACTATGACCCTTTCTGGTCAGAACCTTTGGTTCAAAGCACTTGGTTTCCCTGCTGGAGCTAACTTTGATCCAGAAGTACTTTCATTGGGTGTAGGTAACGGCCGTGGCTTTGAGCTGATGAACGTTCCTACTTCTCGTCAAATTGGTGGTAGCATTCGCCTCTCCTTCTAAACAACCAAAAGTGAATAAGAATATGAAAAATATTTTAAAATATAGTTTTCTCGCCTTGGTAGCCCTCGTGATCGTGGGATGCCAAAGCCTGGAGCTGGATGAGTTGTTGGATAACCCCAACTCCGTTTCGCCTGATAAGGCAGAATTGGACCTGGTGTTCAATGCGGTAATGCTGGACTTCAAAACCTTCGTTGACGAAGTAAGCGATGAAACCATGCCTTACGTACGGATGGCGGCGATGGCTGATGGTTATTTCTATAACAATCAGGACGGTCCTACCGATTTCAATTTTATGTGGCAAACGGCCTATTTCGATTTGTTGCCGGATCTTAACCTGATCATTGACAATGCGACCGAGCGTGATCTTACGACCTACGCTGGTATCGCTAAGACCATGAAGGCTTATATCATGTTTACCCTGGTAGACTTGTACGGTAACATTCCTTACAGCGAAGCTTTCCAGGGGGTAGTTGTACCTAGCCCAAAGGCGGATACGGATGCCGCCGTTTATGGTGCTGCAGCTGACTTGTTGACTTCTGCACTGGCTGACTTTGGTAACCCTAAAGGCTCCCTTGGGGGGGACCTTTACTACAGTGGTTCTGCTGGACCATGGGCTACTTTGGCCAATACGCTGTTGATTCGTTACCACGTAACCACTCGCCTTGCGGGAGGAAGTGGAGCTGCTATTGATGCCATCCTGAGTGGTGGTGATATCATGGACGAGATCAGTGAGGATTTTGAGTTCCAGTACGGTAGCAACCGTGCGGCACCTGATTCTCGCCACCCTTACTACAGTGATGGTTACGAAAATGGTGGCCCAGGCTGGTACATGAGTAACTACATGATGTGGCAAATGTTTGGGGTGAAGGATAACGAAGACCCACGTTTGCGTTACTACTTCCGCCGTCAGGATGGATTCGAAGACAATGAAAACCAGTTTACGCTGGATTGTACGACGGCTCCTTACCCTACTCATTGGGAAGACGGTTACCCTTGGTGTACAGCATCAGGTGACTTTGGTGATCCTGATGGTATCCGCGGTGGATACTGGGGGCGTAGCCACGGTAATGCCGACGGTATTCCACCTGATGATCTGAAGCGTACCGCTTGGGGATTGTACCCTGCAGGTGGTGCTTTCGACGATCTGCCGATGATCATAGAGGATGAAGATACGGGTGATGGCACCTGGCAGGTATCTAACAACGGTACGGATGGCGCACGTGGTGCAGGTATCCAGCCGATCTTCTTGTCTAGCTGGACCCACTTTATGCTTGCGGAAGCAGCCCTGACAATGGGTGTAAATGCCGACGCTCGTGGATTGCTGGAAACAGGACTTCGCCAGTCTATCAGCAAAGTAATGAACTTCAATACTGGTGTTGTTGATGCAGCATTAGCTCCTACCGATGAAGCAGTTGATGCTTACGTTGATGAAGTACTTGGCTTGTATGATGCTGCTGCTGATGACGAAGCTCGTTTGGATCTTGTTATGAATGAATACCGCCTGGCTTGCCACGGTATGGGCTTAGAGCCTTTCAATAACTACCGTCGTACCGGTTATCCTTCTTTGATGGAGCCTACTCGCGAGACTTCTGCTACCAGCTTTTTCCCACGTACCTTCTGGTACCCTGCTGTATACGTCAACTTCAATGCTAATGCTTCTCAGCGTCAGGATTTGAATGGTCGTGTATTCTGGGATACTAAGCCGGGTAACTTACGTTAATATTGTCTAACCGATTCCGGTGGTTTTCTGCCCTTGCAGAGGGCCACCGGGTTTGAAAATAATTTTGCGATGAAAAAACTTTTTTATTCGCTTTTCGCACTTTCGATCTTGGTAGGTTTTACGGCCTGTGAAGAAAAGGAACGTGCTTTTCCCGAGTACAATGACTTGGAGCACGGAGCTTTTGCTCGTCAGCTCTCCAAGACCGGGACTTACTTTTTAACAGATGTCGAAAACTCTGTGATTGACATCTCTGTAGAATTCTACGACGACAATGATGGTAAGAACGTAGCTTCTTACTCATGGGTAGTAGAATACATCGACAAAGCTAATGGCGGTGCCACTAGTGTTGCTCCTGTAAATATCTTGACGATTGATGCTGCACAGTTCAGTACCAATCCTGATACGGGGCTTCCTTTCACCAGCTTTAGTTTTTCTTTACCCGATGTGTTTTCTACCTTAGGAATCACTACTGCTGACGTAGATGGTGGTAGCACCTTCCGCTTTAATGCAACGGTAACCTTGAACGACGGTCGTACTTTTACGGCTGCCAATACCGGGTCTAACGTTATTTCTTCTGCACCATTTAGCGGTTTGTTCAGCTTTGATGCTGACTTGCTTTGTACTTCTAACCTGGAAGGCATTTACGAAGCTACGACTGTGGGCTGGTGTGGAGATGTTGGTCCAACGATCATGTCTCAGTGGGTATCTGTAGGCGTTGGTATTTACCAGATTGTAGATCCTGCTGATCCTACCAATGTCGATGCGGAAGACTTCTCTTTTGGTGCCTATACTGCTTGTTACGGCGCAGGTTCTACCCTCCCTGGAGGTGACCTACGTATCAAAGACGCTTGTAATATTATCGCTCCGATTGGTTCAAGCCGTTGGGGAGAAATTTATGAGTTTCTTAGTGTAACCGTAGATGGTCCAACGCTTACTATTGATTGGAAAAACAACTACGATCCTGAGGCTGGTGTAACCACACTGGTACGTACGGATGGTACTGATTGGCCACCATTGACTAACTAAGAAGGATAGATAATTACCCTCGGGTAATTTATTATCATCTTTATATTAAGCCACCTGAATAACCTTCGTTGTTCAGGTGGCTTTCTCTATTTTAATCATTATTATGAAGATTCGCTGCTATATTTCTCTTTTGTGCTTGCTGGTTTTATTTTGTTGCATTGACGGGGTTAAAGCACAAAATACCATAGGAACACTCCTTTATAATGCGGAAAAAAGCCTGGGGGGCTACCATTTGATTTACCCTAATCGGCAATCTACTGTTTACCTGATGGATGAGTGTGGGCAAATTGTGCATCGTTGGGAGGATGAAGATGAAGGGGCCCGCCCTGGTGCGGTAGCCTACCTTTTGCCTAATGGACAAATACTGAAAGCTAAAAATTACGCACCTCTTTTTAACGGCCCCTCCTTCAGTGCGGGAGGTTCAGGAGGCGTTGTACAGTTGGTGAGTTGGGAAAATGAAGTACTTTGGACTTATGTGGTAGCCGATAGTGTATATCGTCAGCACCATGATGTGCACCCCATGCCTAATGGTAATGTCCTGATTCTTGCTTATGAAAATCACCTTCTCGAAGATATCGTTGAAAATGGTTTTGATACCATAAGTTATGATCAACGCAGCCTCTGGTCGGAAATGATATTAGAGATTGACCCAGTTACGGATAGCATTGTTTGGGAGTGGCACTTGTGGGATCATTTGGTGCAAGAGCATGATTCCGGAGCGCAGAATTACAATAGGGTAGCAGCGCATC
>Ga0102812_10002036_pt1 | contig 13753 bp, 9 predicted proteins | sample ColrivemetaGS713_FD_79334 | JGI IMG/M metagenome (GOLD analysis project Ga0102812, IMG submission 79334) | Estuarine microbial communities from the Columbia River estuary - Flood tide ETM metaG S.713 | ecosystem: Environmental > Aquatic > Marine > Intertidal zone > Estuary | place: USA: Columbia... | reverse complement strand
CGAGTTGCGGCAGCGCCTTGATCAGCGAATTGAGTAGCATCCGCAGCTCGGGGATGATCGAGACCATCCGCAATACTCTGAAAACCCGCACTAAGCGAGCGACGAGTGCCATATCCGTGTTGTCGATAGGGATCAGACTGATGGTTACAATCAGGGTGTCGAAGATGTTCCAGGGATTCTTAAAGAAGTCCCTTTTGTGTTCTTCGCCGATAAAACGGATGGTGATCTCGGTCAGAAATATCAGGGTGATCAGATGATCGAGCCAGAGGGCAATGGTTTGCGCTATGGGATGCAGATCATAGGTCTTTACCCCGACCAGCAGGGCCGAGCCTATGATCACCATAACCACAAATAACTCAAAAGCTTTGTTGCTTCTGAGTGTCATAAAACGTTGCTGCAGTGAAGCCGTGTTCATCGTCTGACCAAATTTGGTGGTGGAGGGAGTCGCAGATAATAGGGGCGTCAGGGCGCTTTTCCAAGCTCCCTGAGCCGATCTAAGGCAATCAATGGCTAGATTATCTGGCCTCGTGCGTTGTTGCGGCTAGGCAGATACCCTTTAGTGGCTCTAGGGCAGGGGCTTGCCAAACGCTGTCCAGCTCAGCAGTTGGCTTGTGAACTGATCAGCAGGTAGCGCCTTGCTGAACAGCCAGCCCTGACTGCGTTTGCAGCCCATCCCCACCAGAAGATCCATCTGATCCTCCTCCTCGATCCCTTCCGCCAGAACTTCGAGGTCCAGCCCATCTGCCAGAGAGATGATCGACAGCACCAGGCTGCGACTTTCTGGATTGGTGACCATATCATTCACGAACGAGCGATCAATCTTTAGGGTGTTGAACGGAAGTTTTTGCAGGTAACTGATCGATGAGTAGCCGGTGCCGAAATCATCGATGGCGAAGCGTACGCCGAGTTGGTGCAGTGCCTCTATGGTCTGTAGTGTTTGGGCATCATTCTGCATTAGTAGGCTTTCGGTGATCTCCAGTTCAAGGTTATGAGGTGGTAAGCCGGATTCGTTCAGGGCTTGTTTGACATCCTCGACCAGTCGAGAGTCGCTGAACTGGCGGCTAGATACGTTAACGGCGAGGCGGAATTCCGGGTTGCTAGCGTACCAGTGACGGGCTTGGCGGCAAGCTTCAAATAGCACCCATCGACCCAGTTTATTGATCAATTCAGAGCGCTCTGCCAGCGGGATAAATTTATCAGGAAAAATGGCTCCCATTTCTGAATGGAACCAGCGCACTAGGGCCTCAGCGCCGATAATGCCCCCCCGTTGCAGATCAATCACCGGTTGGAAGTGAACGGTCAGCAGGCTGCCTTCAATGGCTTTACGCAGCTCCTGTTCGAGGGTCAGTAGCTCTAGTGCCTGCTGATTCATTTCCGCCGTAAAGTAACAGAAATTATTGCCTCCCTGTTGTTTTACGCGGTGCATGGCGGCATCGGCGTTGCGCAACAGCTCCTCGGCATTGTTACCGTCGGTGGGATGTAAAGCGATGCCGATGCTGCAGCTGATAAACAGGTTGAGTTCGTTGACCATAAAGGGCTGTCGGAATTCACGTAGGACCTTTTCGACCACCCGTTCGACTCCGGCTTCATTGTCGACTTCAGGGAGAATCAGCATAAACTCATCGCTACTAAAGCGCGCCAGCGTGTCGCTATTGCGAATCACGGAGCTAAGTCGTTCTGCCGCTATCTGCAGGATACGGTCGCCACTCTGATGGCCAAGGGTGTCGTTGGCCTTCTTGAAATCATCCAGATCGACGCACAGAACGGCCACCTTTGAGTTTTTGCTGTGGTGTCGAAGAGCGCTGGTGAGTGCCTGCGATAGGCGGTCATTGGCTAGCAGACGGTTGGGTAAGCCGGTGAGTTCATCGAAGTTGGCCTGACGCAGTAGGCGTGCCTCGTAGTTTTTACGGATGGTGATGTCATCTTTAATGGCTAGGTATTGGTTGATCTGTTTCTCAGAATCGAAGATGGGAGAAATGCTGACATGTTCCCAGTAGAATTCACCGTTTTTACGCTTGTTTTCTAACTCTCCATGCCATATCTCGCCGTTAGAAATTGTATTCCAGAGGCTTTTGTAGGTGTCATCAGAGGTGTTGCCTGATTGAATCACAGCCGGCGTTTTACCGATCACTTCATCGCGTTCATAGCCGGTATTATGGAGAAAAGTCGGGTTGACGTATTCGATGCGTCCTTGGGTGTCGGTAATCAGAATGCTGGACGGGCTCTGTTCTACTGCCTGAAGTAATCGTTGAAGGTCTTTTTCGTTGTCGCCGATGGTCTGCAACATGGTGTTGAGGGTTGTGGCAAGATGAGAAATCTCCGCTGGGCCTTTGACGGAAGCACGAGCCCCTTGATCCCCAGACTCACGATTTTTCAGAGTTTCACGGATCCTATTTAAGGGGCGCAATACCTGACTAGATACCAGACTGTAGGCTAGCAGTAGGGTGATAACGATAGAGACACCAATGAGTGAGGCCATCCGAATCGCATTAGCCAGAGCAATCGCATCAGCGCCCTGATGATCAATTAGCAGTAGGATTTGTCCGCGTAATTCGGATGTGTCGGTCGCCGCGTTATCCGGGTGTGCATTGTGGTCTTGTCCGGCAGGATGGGGATGCGGAGCAGCGTCCTGGTGCAGGGGGGCTGTGTCTGGCTTAGCCTGGTTTATTCGTGATTTTTTATGTTCTGTGACCACCGCGCTGTGTTGGTGCTGATGTTGGTCTAGCTGCTGGCCCAATGGCACAAGAATAATGCCGCGCTGCTGCTGTTGGTGGCTATGATCAGCGTGGGGCTTCTCTTTCAACAGATGAATGATATTGGAGTCGGGTAGCTGTTCTAGGGGTAACCCGATCCATTCCGGCGTGGTCGAAGCTAGCACTTGAACCGGTGCATTAGAGACGATGACCGCCATGATCAGTTGTGGCGTCTCTTTTTGCACCTCCTCAATGACATGCTGCATCTCAATGTTGGAGCGCGCTACCATCGCAGCATGGTTGAGGCTGCTAGCGATTGCACGACCTTCTTGTTGGAGTAGGCGTTTGGCTTCGTTGCCTGCGGCATGATAGGCATATGCGGCGCCGATAAGGATCACAAGCAACCCCCCTAGTAGCATGGGGATTAAAAAACGGTGACGTAACGATAGGGTAGCGATCATTATCTGGGTTCCGTTTACCATAAAGACCGCTCATCATATAAGGTTTAATAGGTCGAGTAATTAGAGTCATCGGCAATCTAAACCTTAACGGCTATCAGGTGCTGGTATCTTTGATCTGGATCAGGTAAAAACGGCCCCTCAGGCTGTTGTAAGGAGAGTCCATGCAGTTGATCTTTGTGTTGTTTGAACCCCAAGTACCAGAAAATGTGGGTGCTGCTGCGCGTGCGCTGCAGACCATGGGCTTCGATCAGTTGCGGGTGGTGAATAGTCAGGCCCATCTACAGCCTGCTGCGGGATGGGTCGCACACGGTTCTGAAAAGGTACTCGGTGGTATCCAGACATACGTTGATTTGCGCTCGGCATTGGCCGATTGTGACCTGGTGGTTGGTACCACCGCCAAGCAGCGAGCCGGCTATCGTGATGTCTGCGAGCCACCACAGCTGCGACAGATTCTTGAGCAAAAGTCTGATGATGTCGCCCGTGTCGCACTGCTGTTTGGCCGTGAAGATCGAGGATTGTCCAATCAGGAACTCGAACAGTGCCAGCTGTTGAGTGCCATTCCGTTAGCCAATCCCTATCCCTCCCTCAATCTTGGCCAAGCGGTGATGTTGTTTGCATATGAGCTCACGGAGGTGCAAGCCCGTCAGCGTCATCTTAAGCCCAGTCAGGATCAGCAGGGGCAGCTTAAGGTCTTGCGTCAACGCAGCGCGGCACTCACTGATCGGTTGGGTTATGACGAGCACTCAAAGCTGCAACGCTGGATGCAAGAGCGCTTAGAACAATTGAATAGTGAAGATGTACGCTTTCTGCACAGCCTCTGCGCGGCTCTGGAGCAGCGCTTGGATGGCATAGATCTGGAGCCTGAATAGGGTTAAGGAGGAAAAAGAGAGGCCATTAACCGCCTGCCTATCAGATGAAATCCTGCTTGAAAGGTTGTTGGCTGAGAGGCTGCTCCGCGGATGACTGAGATGCTTGCAGTGATTGCTTGACCGCCGCGAGTATCGATAACTGGCCTTCGGCGTGGGCCAGTTGCTGGGTCATCTCTTCGCGCTTACTTCGCATCTGGTCTAGCGTTAGCTCGGCAGATTCGTTGAGATCTTCCAGCTTGACCAGGCGTTTGCGAAGCTCCTGCAGCTCGCGCTCTTTGTTGACCATGTCGGTTTGCAGGCGTGTTTTATCGACTAGTGCGCTGTTATATTTTTCTTCCAGTGACTCATTACGGTTAACGAGTTCGATTTGCTGTTGCTGAGCTTTTTTGGCGTCGAACTCTAAGGCGAGTTTGGCGTCTCGGAACTGTTGGCGTTCTGACTCCATCTCGGCGTAATGCACCCGCATCCGCTCCTGCTTTTCGTTCAGGGCATCCAGTTGTTGCTGTAATTGCAGCTGTTTTTCCTGCTCTTGTTCAATTTGGATAACAGCGCGATTGAGCTCGAGTTGGGTCTCGTTGCTTTGCTGCCTGGATTTGTCTATCTGCTGTTTTTGGGTGAGATAATCCTGGTTGCGTTCCTCGAGCATGCGCATGAAATTCGCGGTATCACTTTCTAGTTTTGCTTGCAGCTTGGCCTGCTTGTAGGCCGCATACCAGCGCCCCCCCAAATAGCCACAGCCACCGGCCAGGGCAATGATCAAAACGGTAAGTAAAATATCCATGATAAAAGCTATCCCTGAAAGTGGTGGCCCCATGTAGAGAGCCAACGTTAAGCGGTAGTCCTGAGTTTGAGGATGCAAAAACTACACAGGCTAAAAATCTGCTCGCCAGGCTAAAAATCTGCTCGCAATTATAGGCTGCGGAGTGGTCGAGGTGTAGCCCCTTTGATAGGTCTGCAGGGAGCGTCAGCCGTGGTTAACGATACGTTTCCTACCGTGGGCCGTGCTGGGCATAGTAGCCTTCAAACTCCTGAGCCGGCAGTGCCGCAGAGTAAAGATGCCCTTGGATTCTGCTCAGGCCCTGCTGGCTTAAGAATTCGAGTTGCTCCTGGGTTTCGATCCCCTTCGCCACGGTGTCTATCCCGAGTCCTTGGGTCATCGCCAGCGTTGCTTTGATTAATGCCTGATCTTGAGGCTGGTCGAGAATGGCATGCATAAAGCTGCGATTGATTTTGAGACTATCGAAGGGGAAGTCTTTCAGATGCGTCAGCGAGGATATCCCTGCGCCGAAATCATCCAGCGCGATACGGATGCCGAGCTTGCGCAACTTTTGCAGGGCTTTGAGGGTGTCCTCTTGATTTCTGAGTAGCAAGCTTTCAGTGATTTCTAGCTCTAACAGCTCTCCCGGCAGCCCCAGCTGCTCCAGGGTTTGGCTGATGGTACGGCTGAGATCCGGGCTGCCGAAGTGACGCGGTGAAATATTGATGGACAGTTTGAGATCGGTCAGGCCGGCATCGTGCCAGCTTTTTATCTGGGTGAGTGCGGTGCGGATGACCCAATCTCCGATCGGAAGAATCAGCCCCGTGGCTTCGGCTAGCGGTACAAATTGGGCCGGTGAGATGCTTCCAAGTTCGGGATTGTCCCAGCGTAACAGTGCCTCTACGGCAGTAATTTTGCCGCTTTTGATGTCGACTATTGGCTGGTAATGCAGGTGCAGTTCATTATTAGCTAATGCTAAACGCAGTTGTTTCTCAACCGCCATGCGTTTAGCTGAAGATTTGTTGATGGCCTCAGAATGAAATGCATAGCGGTTGCCACCATCATCCTTAGCACCGAACATTGCTGCATCGGCGTTGCGCAACAGTTCATAAGGGTCTTGGCCGTCGATGGGGAAGATGGCCATGCCAATACTGGCGGTGATAGAGAGGTTTTTATCATCGATTTTGTAGGGTGCCGCGAGTTTTGAGAGCACTTTTTCGGCAACACGGCTGGCGTCATCGGATGATTCAAGATCGTTCAGAATGACCATGAACTCATCACCGCCGAAGCGGGCTGCGGTATCGGTTTGGCGAATGGCCTGTTGGATTCGGGATGCTGCCATCGCAATCATCTGATCGCCACTGTCTTGGCCATGGTTATCGTTGATCTGCTTAAAGTTATCCAGATCGATAAACATAACGACCACGGTCTGGTCGTGACGTATAGCGGCGTTGATCGCCTGACCCATACGGTCCATCGCTAAAAAACGGTTGGGGAGTTCTGTCAACGCGTCATAGTTTGCTTGATGCTTGATCTCGTGTTCTTGGGCTTTGCGTAACGAAATATCTTCCTGGATGGAGACGAAATGAGTGATGTCGCCCTTGTCATCTCTTACCGCGGATATGCCCGCCTGGACCCAGTAGAGTGACCGGTCTTTACGCTGGTTTAGCAGTTCTCCTTCCCAAGGTTCTCCGTCGCTGAGGGTTTTCCACAGGGAGGTATAGGTCGCGGCTGGGGTCTTGTTTGATCGCAGGATGCGAGGGTTCTTGCCGATAGCCTCGTCGCGACTGAAGCCGCTGATCCGCTCAAATGCTTGGTTAACGTATTCAATATTGCCCTGGGTGTCGGTAATGATGATGGATACAGGGCTTTGGCTGACCGCTTGGGACAGGCGGGTGAGCTGCTGGCTGCTGGCTGCGGATCTGGCTTGCTCTGCATTACGCTTGTGCAGCTCGCGGCTAAGTAAGATCAGGATTAATAAGCTGGAGAAAAACACAAAGGCCCAGCCCATATAAGGCTGAATATGGGTGCTGTCATCGGCAAACAGCAGCTGTACCGCAGTATCAGATAGGCTGATCCAGAGTATAGCGAAAGCCGCGTAGATGGCGGCCGTTTTGACAGGAAAAGTCATGGCGGAGAGTCTCAAGTTAACACGCGGCTTCCCAGTTATGAGACCGTTGAGTGTAGCCGAACCCTGTGGTCAAAGAGTTGATGCAGATCAGGTGTTGGCGAATGAACGGAGCTTGGAGCGGGCTCGTGGCTCAAGCCTGCGGGTCTGTGCAGGTCGCCAGATAGCGTCCTGCACAGCGGTAGGTTGGCCTACTGAAGGTTTTCGTTATCCGAAAACATGCCATCGAATAGCACGGTAGAGAGATAACGTTCACCGGAGTCAGGCAGAATGACGACGATATTCTTACCTTTGTGTTGGGGCTGCTGCGAGACTCTAACTGCCGCAGCCATAGCCGCGCCGCTGGAGATCCCGGCAAGAATGCCCTCTTCGCGCATTAAGCGGCGGGCGTATTCGATCGCATCTTCGTTACTGATTTGCTCTACCTGATCGACCATCGTCAAGTCGAGATTCTTAGGGATAAATCCTGCGCCTATGCCCTGAATTTTGTGCGGTGAGGGTTGAAGTGGTTGGCCGCTGAGTTGCTGGCTGATCACGGGAGACGCTTCGGGTTCTACCGCCACCGAAGTGATGGCTTTGCCCTGCTGCTGTTTGATATAGCGAGAGATTCCGCTAATCGTGCCACCCGTGCCTACACCGGAGACTAGGATGTCGATTTGACCCTCGGTGTCTTCCCAGATCTCAGGCCCGGTGGTTTGTTCGTGGATCTGCGGGTTGGCAGGATTTTCAAACTGCTGTGGCATGTAATGGGCGGCAGGGTCTGAATTGACAATCTCTTGCGCTTTGTCGATAGCGCCCTTCATCCCCTTGGGGCCTTCGGTCAGTACAATATCCGCGCCCAGGGCCTTCATCACTTTGCGTCTCTCGATACTCATGGTCGCCGGCATGGTCAAGATCACTTTATAGCCGCGGGCCGCCGCGACGAAGCACAGGGCGATACCGGTATTGCCGCTGGTGGGCTCCACGAGGGTCATGCCCGGCTTGAGCTTGCCGGATTTTTCGGCATCCCAGATCATATTCGCGCCAATGCGACATTTGACCGAGCTGGCAGGATTGCGGCTTTCAATTTTGGCCCAGATGTTAGCGTTGCCAAGGTGGTTGATTTTGACCAGCGGGGTTTTGCCGATGGAGAGGGAGTTATCAGAAAAAATTGCGCTCATGCTCAAAGTCCTGTGGCTGAATTCTTCGTTAGGTGGATCGATTATATCGATAACCCGATCTGAGATTAGCTTATTATGAGATATGGTTATTTCGGAGGGTTATAGACACGGAGAGGGTAGGGGTTAAAGTGTGTGCTGCTTCTGGGTATCTGCTGGGGGTAACCGTGGCTTGGTATTCGGATAGAATCAGTGATCAGGGAGGTAACGTGCTGTATAAGTTTTTTTGGATATGGATGCTGGCGTTGCTGGCGTTGCTGGTGGGATGTAGCGGAAAGCCGTCGCACCCGTCTAGCTATTCACAGGGCGTGGTTCTCTGGCATCAACAGCAAGCGTTGCTTCCTGCGGATTTAAATCAGCAGATACTCGATAGTTATGAGCGACTTCAGCAGCTTAGTAATAGCCAAGCAACGTTGGAGATTTCGGCAGATTCTACGCCGAATGCGTTCGCCAAAATGGATGCGGCAGGGGTGACGTCGGTGCGCTTAAATGCGGGGTTGATCGATCTGGTGGGCTACGATCTGGATGCGATCAGCTTTGTACTGGCGCATGAGATTGGACATATTGAATTGGGTCAGCTCTCGGCTGAATCTGGACAAGGCGATAAATATCAAGATACCGCGGTGGACGTTCTAAGCACCGTTGCTGATCTTATCATCCCCTTTAGCAGTTTGGTGGTGCTGGCCGGTAACGAAATGATGAAAGCCGGTTACAGTCGTGATCAGGAGCGCGAGGCGGATCGCTACGGCCTCGAGTTGATGAGTAGGGCGGGTTTCGATCCGCAGGGTGCGGTCCGCTTCCAGCAACGCTTGCTGTTGATATCGGATCACTCCAATTTGAATGTGTTAGCGACTCACCCTAGCAGTCGTGAACGGTTGGAAAATATGCAGCGCTTGATCGCTCGCTCGGCGGTTGCGGCTGATTAAGCCAGCAACCTTGTCTAGGTCTGTCTAGAATATAAGTTTTAGCCGATACCCAGTGCACTATGTTTGGAGAACACTATGTCTGATGTCGTCATCGCAGGTCGCGGGCCGGTTTTTCTTGAACTGGAGCCTGGCGAGTATTTCTATTGCCGTTGCGGTCGTTCGCAAAAACAACCTTTTTGTGACGGTGCTCATCGTGGCACGGGGTTGAGTCCGTTGGCGTTTACAGTGGATAAAAAGCAGCAATATAAACTCTGCCTGTGCAAGCATACCGAAGATGCGCCGCACTGTGATGGCAGTCACCATGATCTGGACTAAGCTCACCGTCTCCAGACTAAAGAGTTCGCCTAGTTTTTAAGCTGTTGGCGCAACTCTTCTAGTTCTTGCAGCTGGCGTTGGTTGGTCACGCGTTGTTCAAAGAGTTTTTCATCGCTTTTTTCCAAGCGTAATTGCAGCCGTTCCAATGCCTGCTCATGGGTGGCTTTTGCTTGATTGAGCTCGTCGATCTGGCTCTGCAATTTCTCGATCACCGAGAGTCTGGAATTGCCGCCGGAAAAGGCAGAATATGGCGTCGGCAGTGCTGAATGGCCCTGCAGCTCATGTTGGATCTGACTCTGAATTGCTTGCAGATCTCGGGTTTCTCTTTCAGTATAACTGATTGATTTTGCAAGTGCTTGGTGGGCGCTAGCGCTGCCGATGGAGCCAGCTAGTGCGTGTTCAAGCATCCGGTGAAACTCCAGTAACTCTATGATGGTGAGGTAGTCCTTGCTATCAATATGCAGTTCTTCGGCGATCTGTTGAACGCTGGACTCGGAGGTATCTTCGGTGAGGTATTCTTGCAACAGTAGGGTGGCTTCCTGGAGTTTGTCTTTGGACGTTATATAGGCGTCTAGCCCGGTTGCGCGGCCATGGTGTTGGCTGCTGCCTGCAACCAGGGCGTTCATAAATTCATTCCGATGATTGCGTTCAATCTTTGATGGTTTAAGCAGCAAGGATCCCAGCAGGTAGAAACCCAGGTTGAAGGCCAATGACCAGAGTGCGCTATGGCTGACAGGGGACAAGCCTTCCAGGCCAAATAGCTGCTGTGGACGGAGCCAGTCAATTCCCCAAGGGCCTTGAGATAGCAGTTCAGGTGCTAAACCATGGCCGGCAAAAGCAGGCAGCACCAAGGTGTAGAACCACAACAGGAAGCCTGCGCTTAATCCCAAGACCGCTCCGGCTCTGTTACCTCGGTTCCAGAACAGGCCGCCGAACATCACCGGTGCAAACTGGAACACCGCGACAAAAGAGATCATACCCATGGCTACTAGCATATAGCCATCGCTGACGGTGATAGAGAACCAGTAGCCACTGCCGATGATCAATCCGATTAACAACCAGCGACACTGTAGTAGATAGCTGCGCAGGAAATTCAGCGGTTTAATGTGCTCGATGGCGACTATCAATAGGTGATTAGTGGCCATGGTCGACAGGGTCATAGCGCTGAGAATGATCATGCCCGTGGCGGCAGAAAACCCGCCAATAAAGGCCGCTAGTGATAGCCAGTCAACGCCTGCGCTCTGGGGAAGTAATAGGATGAAAAGGCCGGCGTCTTCGCTGGGCAGCCCCTGGAGTAGTCCTGCTGCGGCAATAGGAATTACGAAAATTCCGATCAAAATCAGGTATAGGGGTACAACCCACATGGCTGTGAGGATATGGCGTTCAGAGGCGTTTTCCACGACCGCGGCATGAAACAGTCGGGGCAGGCATTGAATAGATACCGCGCCGAGCACGACTAGGGTAAAGGCATGCAGCATGCTTGACCCTTCGAGGATGTCGATGCGGGTGAGCTGGTTAAGCTCCGCTTCTGAAATCCGTGTCAAAATATCATTCGGACCGTCGTATAGGCCGTAGCTGACGAATATCCCGACAGCTAAAAACGCCAACAGCTTGACCACGCCCTGGACGGCCAGCACTGACATGACTCCCAGATGGCGCTCGGTAGCGTCTAATCTGCGTGCGCCGAACAGGATAGTGAACGCAATCATGATCAACGGCACCAAAAAGCCCGCTAGCTGACTGAGGTCGCTGCCGGGTGCGGATGCTGTGATCACGGTAAAAGATTGGGTGACGGCTTTGAGTTGCAGTGCCGTATAGGGAACGATGCCGAGCAGTGAGATCAGAGTGACCAAGGCCGCTACTAACTGTGAGCGGTTATAGCGGGCGGAAATAAAGTCGGCGATGCTGGTGATGTTGTACGCTTCTTTGATCCTCACCATCGGCCGCAGGACTTTCCACCAGGCTAAAATGGCCAGAATCGCACCGATGTAAATGGCAAAGAATAGGCCGCCCGATTCGGCCGCAAATTCAACACTGCCATAAAACGTCCAGGAGGTGCAGTACACAGTTATGGCTAGAGCGTAAACCAGTTTTGGGGTATGAGGTTTTACCCGGTTGGCGTTATTGCGTTCAACCAGTAAGGCGATCACAAAAAGCACGGCCATATACACAAGAATGACGCTGATAACTGTGGCAGTGGTAAACATGTAGCTTCTCGGGTTAGTGCGTTGAGTTATCCGCTTTGGGGTCACAGCAAGGTTTGGCTGGCACCAGATCGATACCTCCAGCGGTAAAGGGGTGGCAGCGCAGCAAACGCCGCAATCCAAGATAGAGTCCTCGAACGGGGCCGTGGATCTCTATCGCCTCGATGCAGTAGCTTGAGCAGGAGGGGTAATAGCGACAGTTATTGCCTAGCAGTGGACTGATGAGCCACTGGTAGCCACGAATACCAATAAGGAGGATGTTTTTCATGCGGGTATTTTATCGCAATAGGATTGCATTTATAGAGATATTTACGGCATAACTAACGGTTATATTAGAACGCTGAGAAATGCGTATAGAAATAATCATCATCCTGAGAGACAGGTTCGCTGTTTATGCTTCGTAAAACCTTACTGCCCTCTATTTTTTTGTTGCTGGCCTATGGTTTCTGGGTTAGTCCCGACTTTAAAGCGATCTCTGCCGGGGTGGCGATTTTTCTGTTTGGCATGCTGTCTCTAGAAGAGGGGTTTAGGGCGTTCTCTGGCGGGGTGTTAGAAAAAGTCCTCAAACGTTCCACGGATCGCTTATGGAAGAGTTTGGGGTTTGGGTTTTTGACCACCACTCTGATGCAGTCCAGTTCGCTGGTCTCAGTGATCACTATCTCGTTTATGAGTGCCGGGTTGCTGGGGTTGACCGAAGGGGTCGGTATTATTTTTGGTGCCAACCTGGGCACCACTACGGGCGCCTGGTTGGTTGCAGGCTTCGGTTTGAAGGTGAAGTTGTCCGCATATGCTATGCCGATGCTGGTGTTCGGGGTGATTCTACTGTTCCAGAAAGCCTCCCACTTGAAGGGTATCGGTTATGTGCTGGTGGGGCTGGGGTTTCTGTTCCTCGGTATCCACTATATGAAAGAGGGTTTTGAAGCGTTTAAAGATAGCTTTGATCTGGCTGCTTATGCGGTACCCGGCTACCCCGGATTGTTCCTCTACGCGGCTATCGGCATCTTGGCGACAGTCGTGATGCAGTCGAGCCACGCGACGCTGGTACTGATCATCACCGCGTTGTCCTCCGGACAGATCAGTTATGAAAACGCCTTGGCGCTGGCGATCGGAGCTAATGTTGGTACCACAATCACCGCCATCATTGGTGCGATGAGTTCCAATGCGCAGGGGCGTCGTCTGGCAGGCGCGCATCTGATGTTCAATGTCGCCACCGGTGTGGTGGCCATTGCACTGATCACGCCACTGGTGTTGTCGGTGGATCAGGTCAGTGATTGGCTGGGAATAGTGGCCGATAACCACACGTTAAAACTGGCGGTATTTCACACCCTGTTCAATTTGCTGGGGGTGATCCTGATGTTGCCACTGATCAACAAGATGGTGTTGCTGCTCAATCGGGTCATCAAGGACGATGTCGTTGATATCGATCAGCCGCAATTTGTGGTGGCCTCTGCCGTGCAATTTCCTGATACCACCGTGGAGGCGGTGCGTCAGGAGACTAACCGAGTCTATGACCATGGCAGAGATATCATTATCAGCGGGCTGGGGATGAGCAAAGCGCAAGTCTTTGCCGATATAGACCTGGAAAAACCCCTCAATGCCCAAAACAAAATTGTTCGGGTTGATATTGATGATCTGTACCAACGCCGTATCAAAGGGTTGTTCAGCGCCATTATTGCCTTTATCAGTGAGGCTGCGTTTACCTGGAAAGAGCAGCAGTCGGGTACGTTGCACTGGATGCGAGATGCCAATACCAACATAGTCGAGGCGGTGAAGGCCTGTAAGCATCTGCAGAAGAACATGCTGCGTTATCTGCTGTCTGATAATTACCATATTCGTCGTGAGTATAATTATTTGCGAATCAGGGTGGCGTTGTTGTTGCGGCGTTTGGAGCAGGTTCGTAGCGATAATCCCGATGAGAGTTCGCTGTTGGGGTTAGACGAGATTCGGTTGTCATTGTTGGAATGGGATCAAAAACAGAGCCTGCGTTACTATCAGCTGATACGTGAAGGCCATATCAGTCCGCAAATGGGTAGTTCGTTAATTAACGATGCTGCGTATGTCGCTGACATTCATTCAAATTTATTGGCGATGGCAACAACACTGTTTACGGATAGGGAGCGCAAGCACAGTTCGGTAGAGCGGGCGCTCTCTTTGGACGATGCTGAACTTAACGACATTCTAGGGGCTGCCGAGCAGGCTAGGAGGGTACTGTGAAAACGAAGAGGCTAATCGATCGTGTGCGT
>Ga0102812_10002035_pt1 | contig 13758 bp, 8 predicted proteins | sample ColrivemetaGS713_FD_79334 | JGI IMG/M metagenome (GOLD analysis project Ga0102812, IMG submission 79334) | Estuarine microbial communities from the Columbia River estuary - Flood tide ETM metaG S.713 | ecosystem: Environmental > Aquatic > Marine > Intertidal zone > Estuary | place: USA: Columbia... | reverse complement strand
GTACCGCACAGCAGACGTTCATTCGAGCAGCGGCCGTGATGGCGGGCGGCAACCCAGTCTGCGATGCGCTGTTCTTCCTCGACCTGTGGCGCGACACTGACATGGCCGCCTTCGGTTTCGACCACCTGCCAGCCGCGGGCATCATCACCCACCAGCAAGGCGACACCCAGCCCGGTGCCCGGACCGATGACGGTTATCGGGCCGCGGCGCTGCACCTCCGGAGTGCCGTGCAGAATGACACGGTAGTCATCGCCCATGGCCAGCGCAGCGAGCGCGGCGGCCCCGAAATCGTTGATGACCACCTGCTCCCGAAACCCGAGCGCCGCCTGCAGCTCGGATTGGCTGAAGGCCCAGGCGCGGTTGGTGAGGCGGATATCATCGCCGTTGACCGGACAGGCCACCGCGAACGAGGCGAATTCCGGTTCGGCGCCGACCTGCGCCAGATAGCTTTCCACCGCATGCTGCAGGGTCGCGTAGCCGGCGGTCGGCAGGGTTTTTGCCTCGCGCAGCATGGGTTGCGGGCCCCGGATGTCGGCCAGGGCGAAGCGGGCATTGGTGCCGCCGATATCGGCGACCAGGGCGAAACTGCGGGGGTCGGTCATGCGGGGATTCCGTGCAAAAAAAAGCCTTCGCCGGCTTGCACCGGCAAAGGCAGTGTACAACAGGTTTGACGCTTAGAACTTGTAGCTGAAGCCGATCAGGGTAGTGCGGCCGTACTCGAAGTACTGCACCGGACGGGCACCCGGATCACCGCCATCGGAGGTGGTGAACGGCTCATCACCGATATTGCTCATCTGCAGGAACAGGGTCAGGTTCTCGAAAGTACCTTCGCCGAAGCTGTAGTTGATCTGGGCATCCTGCACGGTTTCGGCATTGATGTTGATGTAGGTCAAATCGGCGCCGAAGCCGCGGGTTTCAGCACGGAAGCCCGAACGGTGACGTTGGCTGAAACGAATCGAGAAACCGCTGTTTTCATAATAGGCGGTCATGTTGGACACATACTTGGACAGACCCGGCAACGGCTGGGAAGTGTTCGGACCGTTGGGACTGATTTCGCTCTTGGTGTCGGAGTAGCTGGCCTGAATGCCGAAGCCTTCAAGCGGCGCCCACAGGATATCGAGCGGGGCCGACACAGCCAGTTCAAGACCCCGCAACGTACCGCCCTGACCGTTGGCCGGTGCGCTCAGGATACCGTTGGTGCTGCTCGGGTAATTGACGCCGACAGTCTGACCCGCGCCCGGAGGCGGCAGCGGATAGCCGGAGTAATCCCACAGAATCGGCTGATTGTAGATGTAGGACAGCAGATCCTTGTAGAAGTACGCGGCACTCACGTAACCTTTGTTGCCGGCATCGGTGGTGAAGTATTTTTCATACGACAGATCGAAGGCATTGGCCAACCAGGGCTTCAGCTTCGGATTGCCGCCACCGCCGGACCAGACCGGACCGGTCAGTGTGTTACAGCTGCTCAAACAGATGCCGATATCAAGACTGGAACGCAGGTCGTCCATGCGCGGACGGGCCATCTGGCGGGCCGCAGCGAAACGGACGTACTGATCGGCCGGCAGGCCAAAGCTCAGGTTCAAGCTGGGCAGGAAATCGCCGTAGCTGTCGCCGTTGGTGGCCAAAGTGCCGGTCGGAGCACCGTTGATGATCATGATGGCGGTGGAACTCTGGTCAACGTTGACGTACTGGAAGCCAACGTTACCACGGAGGCTGATGTCCTCGTTAATGTCGGTATCGATATTGGCCTGCACGAAGAAGGTCTGGACCTGCTCGTTGACTTCCCAGTTCTTACGGGTGATGTCCTTGTCGTCCTTGCGGACCAGATTATAGAACCCGGAGTTCAACAAAGAAACCGCATCGAAGGTGGCTAGGTTATCAATTCCGCCGAAGCTGAAGCTTCCACTGGTTCCCGGGAACGGTGCGGTATTTTTCACGCCGCCTGGATAGGTGCAGTCCGTGATGCAGAGCTTGAATTCATCGGCGCTCTTCTGTTTTGTGCGATCGGTGACGTTGTAACCGAATTCAACGCTACTCAGGAAGCCTTCATCGAAGGTTCGGGTAGCATCCAAGCGGAAAGCCTGGATGTCATCCTTGATTTGGAAAGCCTTGTAATAACCATCTTGGCCCCAGTTGCCGGCATCGATGAGCTGCAGATTGCTGGGATCGTTCAGGTCGACACCGAACACATAATTGTTGTATTGACCGCTGGCATCCAAGACCACGTTAACGGTGGTGGCGCCGCTACCTGTCAGGCCAGCGTAGGTTTCCAAGACGTCGAAGTTACGGGTGGCGGACGATACCGAAAGGTCGGCAGCGACTGTCCAGTTATCATTGAGCGTGAATTTGTTATTCCAGCCCATCGAAAACAGTTTGTCGGCAATCGGGTTGCTGTCAGCGCGCAGTACCGGCTTCACACCGGTCCATGTGCTATTGGTGATGGTGCCGTTGCTGTTGGTGGTGTAGCCCGGCTGCAGCACACCTGAACCCCAAGCGGTGCCGAACTCCATACCGGACTTGATTTCGGTCTTGTCGAACGTGGAGTAGAACATGTCCAAGGTGCTTTCGTAGAATTCGGTCGGCTTGAACTGCACGGTGGCCATCAGGCCGTTGCGTTCCAGGTTGTTGTCGAACTTGTAGATTTTACCGCCCCCAAAAACTTTTCTACCGCCGGGAGCGTCGGCATAACCCCAGGCTTCGTTCTGGTAGCCCGGACTTGGGCTGTCGAGATGGGCGTAGCCAAGCGCGATGCCCAACGTGTTGTCCATGAATTGGTCGATGTAGGAGAAGCTGTAGCGGCCGCCGTTTTCGGTTTGGCCGGCGACTTTGTTCTGATCGAAGCGGTAGTTCATGGCCACGACCTGCTCGCCGAAGCTCAGCGGCTTGACGGTCTGCAGATCGACGGTACCCGACAGGCCTTGACCGACCAGGGAGGCATCCGGCGTTTTATACACGGTCACGGCACTGAGCAGCTCGGACGGGTATTGATCGAACTCGACACCGCGGTTGTCGCCGAGGCTGACCTGTTCGCGGCCGTTCAAGGTGGTGCCGGCGAAATCGCCAGCGAAGCCGCGGATGTTAATCTGGGTGGCACGGCCACGCTCGCGTTGGGCGGTCAGGCCCGGCAGACGCGCGATCGATTCGGCAATCGAGGAATCTGGCAGTTTGCCGATGTCTTCGGCAGAAATCGACTCCAAGATACCGGTTGCAGTCTGCTTGGTCTCGATGGCGTCTTCGATACCGCGACGGATGCCTTTGACGGTCACCTTGTCGATGGTTTCGGCATCGGCCGCTTTCTTGGCGGCTTCTGCTTTTTCAGCATCGGTCGCTTCCTGGGCATTCGCGGTTCCCACCAACAGCATGGTGGCCGACATCAATGCAACGCTGAGCATATTGCGCTTAAGTACCATTATCCCTCTCCATATAACAGCAAAATGTGATTGAATGTGTTGTAGCAATCGTAACGGTGCACCTCAGACGGCATACCCGTTTTTTATTAACGAACGGTTAAAATGATTGCAGACTTTATAAAGTATTAACACTAAATACATACGTATTCATTGCATATTCAGCTTCGCAAGGCCGCTACGGCATGCCATTCTTTTTTATCTAACTAATTGAATTATTGGCGGAATTATTCATGAAGCGAGTTTCTTTGCGAACGAAAATCGTCGCACTTGTCCTATCGGCCAACCTCAGCAATGTGAATGCGCAGAGTTCCGGCGAATTGCATGTCCCCTCGCCGGATTGGCGCGAGCAAATCATCTATTTCGTGATGCTGGACCGCTTCAATGACGGCGATGCCACCAACAACAACCAAGGCGTCGGTGAATACGACCCGGGACGGAACAGCCATTATTCCGGCGGCGATCTTCCCGGCCTTGTCAACAAAGTAAGCTATATCAATAATTTGGGTGCTACAGCCGTCTGGATCACACCGCCGGTGGGCAACCAGTGGTGGAGTCCTACAGCCCAATACAGCGGTTATCACGGCTACTGGGCCGAGAACCTGATGACCGTGGACAAGCACTACGGCCGCCTGAGCGACATGCAGAACCTGAGCCGGCGGCTGCATGGCCAAGGCATGTATCTGGTCCAGGACATCGTGGTCAACCACATGGGCAATTTCTTCGCTTACGACTCCAAACAGTGGAATGCGCAGAATCCGGCCTTGGGCTACCGGCGCGAAGCGGCCACGGCGCAGAGCCCCATGCCCTCGCAGAAACCGTTCAACCGCAACGACGCCCGCGATCCGGCCCAGGCGCGCGAGGCCATCTATCACTGGACACCCGATATCCGCGACTTCACCAATCCGGCGCAGGAACATGACTGGCAGATGGCCGGTCTGGACGATCTCAATACCGAAAATCTGCGTGTGCGCGAAGCGCTACGCCGCAGCTACGGCTATTGGATCCGCGAAGCCGGGGTGGATGCGTTCCGGGTCGATACCGCGTTTTACGTGCCGCCGGATTATTTCCGCGACTTCCTGTATGCCGACGATCCGCAGCACCCCGGCATTCTGCGTGTGGCCGAGGCCACCGGCCGTCGCAACTTCCATGTGTTCGGCGAAGGCTTCGGCATTGACAAGCCGTTTGAGGAAACCCAGAGCCGTAAAATCGAATCCTTCGTACGCGGCGCCGATGGCAAGGCCCTGATGCCGGCGATGATCAACTTTCCGCTGTACGGCACCGGCATCGACATCTTCGCCAAAGGCCACCCGACCCGGGAAATGCGCCATCGTATCGAGACCATGATGCGCGTGCATGAAAGCCCGCATCTGATGCCGAGCTTCGTCGACAACCACGACGTCGACCGATTCCTGGCCAACGGCGGCATGGCAGCGCTGCAGCAGAACCTGCTGTTGATCATGACCCTGCCCGGTATACCCGTCATCTATTACGGCACCGAGCAGGGCTTCACCGAACAGCGCGGCGCCATGTTCAAAACCGGCTTCGGCTCCGGCGGCAGGGACCGCTTCGATGAAAGCGCACCGCTGTACCGCAGCCTGCAATCCATGACGGCCCTGCGTAAATCGCACAAGCTGTTCACCCATGGCAACCCGACGGTGCTCAAGGACAGCGCCACCGGAGCCGGGGTGCTCGCCTACCGCATGCGCCACGGCAATGCCGACGCACTGGTGCTGTTCAACACCTCGGACAGCACGCACCTGCTCGACAATCTCGACACCGGCCGGCCGGATGTGCGCAGCTGGCGCACGGTGTTTTCACTGACGGCGTTCCCGGAAACACTCGCTGCCGATACCAAGGGCCGGATGTCCGCGGTGTTGCCGGCCCGCGCCGGCATCGTGCTGCTGCCCGAAGCCGGTATCTCGGCAAATCCGAAGCCTTCGGCCACCTTGCGGATCGATGCCCTGCAGGAAACGGTTGAAAGCGATGTTCTCGTTGTGCAGGGGCGCAACGGCAACGCCGACCCCTTCCAGCTCAGCTTGAACGGCGATCTGGCCCAAGCCGTAACGGTGTCGCCCTCGGCCAACGGACGCTGGCAGGCCCGGCTGCCGATCGAAAGTCTGGCCGAGTCACGCGACGCGCATCAGATCGTGGCCTGGCAGGACAGCACAGCCAGCGCCTCGTCGCCACAGTCTTTCCTCGTGCGCCGGAATTGGCAGACGCTGCTGGAACGGACCGACCCGCGCGGCGATGACCGCGGCCGAAGCGGCGGCCTGCGCTACCCCACTGATATCAGCTGGGGTGAACACCATCAGGGCGATATCGAAACCCTGAGCGTGCAGCGTGCCGGAAACACCCTGCGCATCGTGCTAAGGCTACGCGGCATGACCCAGTTCTGGAATCCGCCGAACGGCTTCGACCATGTTGCGGTCACCGCCTTCCTGCAACTGCCCGACTACGCCGGTGGCAGCACGCTGATGCCGCAGCAGAACGGCAGCCTGCCCGAAGGCATGCGCTGGCACTACCGGATGCGCACGCACGGTTGGTCGAATGCCTGGTTCAGCGCCGAAGGGGCCGATGCCGCCAGCGAAGGACGGGTGTCCAGTCCGGGCGCGCAGGTCGTCGCCGATGCCAAGGCGCGCACGCTGACCATCACCATTCCCGCCAAGGCCCTGGGCAATCCCGCATCGCTGTCGGGGATCAAGCTGTATCTGAATACCTGGGATTATGACGGCGGTTATCGCGGCCTGTCGGTGGAAGGCGGTGGCATGCTGTTCGGCGGCGACCGTGCCGACGGCACCAAGGTGCTGGATGAAACCGAGGTACTGGTGCTGCCCTGATCAGGCCATTGAGCCGGTAAAAAAGCCATTGAAGGTCAGGCGCCCGGTCAGGGGATTTTCAGTCAGCGCTTCGGGCCGGCCGATGTCACCGCTATGGAACTTCATGCCGGGGTAGACGATCATGCGGTTATACCGCGCGGGAACCGTCAGCACTTTCTCGAAATAAGCGTTGGAGTCGGTCATGTAGCCGCGCGATAGGCGGTAGTGTTGGAAAAACGCTTCCGCCTCCATGCGGTTCGAATCAATCAGCAGTTGCGTCAGCGGCGCCTTCTCCAGAATGGGCCGGAAAAAATGCGTGCCTCCGAGCGGCGGATCATCGAATAGATACAGTACCGAGGCCAAGGGCAAGGTTCCCGGAGGCGCCTGCAGTCGATCGCGGTGGCAAAGCGATTGCGCCGCCGTCAATTGTTCCGGCGCCAAGGTCACCATGGACAGGCGGCAGTAACCGTCGACGATGCGGGCAATGCCGAAATGATGCCGTAGCCAGGGTGATACCATGCCCAGCAGCGCCGCCGTGACCGTATCGGGCAGCCTCAGCTCGCGCCCGGGATAGGCGTTGTGCTGCGGCGGATCGAATTGTGCTGCGAACTCGGCGGCACGGCTTCGCCATCGTTCGGGCTCCAACAGGATGTCATCGAAAACCAGACACAGGCCACCGCCGGGAATCGGCAATACCTGCGGAACGATATCGGGACGGAACATCGGTCAGTCCGGCGGAAACAGGAACTGCAGGGGAATATCCAGGCGCGCCGCCCAGGCCTGTTCGCTGTGCTCGGTGCCCGGAAATACCTGCGTCCGCCAACGGGCATCGGTGTATCCCCGCTGCCGCATTACCGCATCGGCGCGGACCTGCAGCGGCGGATACAGGGCGTCCAGCGTGGCGGTGCCGTGGTCGAAGTACATCCGGTGCGATACCGGATCCGGCAACGCCGTCTGCATGTAGTCGAAGAACGCCTGCGGAATGGGATTATTGTCCACCGTGAAGATTCCGGGCCAGTGCGTGGAAACACAGGCCGCCGCACCGAACACCTGTGGATATTCGGAAATGGCGTACATGGAAATCAGGCCACCCATGCTGGAGCCCATCACGGCGGTGTGCTCGGGGCCCGTGTCGACGCTGAAGTGGCTGTCGATATAGGGTTTGAGTTCTTCCACCACAAACTTCAGATAGGCATCGGAATCGACCGCACCGTCGAACAGCACCTGCTGCGGGTTGCGGTTCATACCAAGCAGCTGGCTGCGGAAATCCTGCGGCAACGCCTCGAACGGTTTTTGCGGAAAATACTCGACATGGCGGCGCGGCCCGCCGTTGTGGATGCCAACAATGATGAACGGACGGACCTTGCCCTCGGCCATCAGTCGGGCCGCGGTTTCATCGGCACGCCATTCCTGCTTGTTCCAGGTGATTCCGGCATCGAACAGCATCTGGCCGTCCTGCATATACAGCACGGCATATTTCTTTTTGTCGGAATAGCCCGACGGCAACCAGACATCGACATCGCGCGGCGGTACGTGCGCGGATGGGAAAGCGGTCAGGCGCTGGATGCTGCCGATGCTGGGCTTCGGCACCGGCGTTGGGGTATCGGCACCGGCGGTGCCGGGTGCGGTGAACAGCATAGCGGCCAGGATGCATGCCGCGGCTTTCAGGACTGTCATGGTGATGGCTCCTTGGAATGTACAGAGTACGCCCAAGACCGGAAGTGCGGCAATATCCGTTTACAGGCAGGTGCGAAGGCGGGAAGGGCAACGACGAAAATGTGGATTTTCACGGCGACCCCCACATCGGCGGCCGAGGCCAATGCTAAGATAATTACGTTTATCCACAGCTGAAACGGAACGTATCATGAGCCATGCCGGTATCCGGAAAGTCATCATCGTCGGCGGCGGTACCGCCGGCTGGATGGCCGCCTCCTTCCTCTCACAGGCCCTCAACGGCAAGTTCGCCATCGAACTGATCGAGTCCGATGACATCGGCACCGTCGGCGTCGGCGAAGCGACCATTCCGCCCATCATCAATTTCAACTCGGCGCTGGGCATCGACGAAACCGATTTCATCAAGGCCACCCAGGCCAGCTTCAAACTCGGCATTGAATTCCGCAACTGGGGCGGTCTGGGCGAGCGTTACGTGCACGGTTTCGGCGGTATGGGCCAGAGCACCGGCATAATCGACTTTCACCATTACTGGCTGAAGATGCATCTGGGCGGAAAAGCCGACCGCATCGATGATTATTCGCTTAATCTGCTGGCCTGCGAACACAACAAGTTCCTGCGTGCCCAACACGATATACCGAATTCGCCGCTGAAGGATCTCGGACATGCGTTCCATTTCGATGCCGGCCTATATGCCAAATTCCTGCGCGGCTATGCCGAGAACAAAGGAGTAGTGCGCACTGAAGGCAAAATTGCTTCGGTCCAACAGCATCCGGAAACCGGATTCATCACTTCGGTGACGCTCGAAAGCGGCAGCGTGCATGCCGGTGACCTATTCATCGACTGCTCCGGATGGCGCGGTCTGTTGATCGAGGAAACCCTGAAAACCGGTTACGACGACTGGAGCCACTGGCTGCCGATGAACCGTGCGCTGGCGGTACCCTGCGAATCGGTGTCGCCACTGACGCCCTACACGCGCTCGACCGCGCATGGCGCCGGCTGGCAGTGGCGGATTCCGCTGCAGCACCGCACCGGCAACGGCCACGTCTACTGCAGCGAATACATCAGTGACGATGAGGCAGCAGCTGTGCTGCTGGCCAATCTCGACGGCAAAGCCTTGGGCAGCCCGCGCCCGCTGCGCTTCGTAACCGGTAAACGCAAGAAGTTCTGGAATAAAAACGTGGTCGCCATCGGGCTAGCATCCGGCTTCATGGAGCCACTGGAGTCGACCTCGATCCATCTGATCCAGAAAGGCATTTCCCGGCTGGTGTCGTTATTCCCTGATGCCGGTTTCGACCCGATCAACATCGATGAGTTCAATCGCCAGGCCAAGGCCGAATTCGAGCAGATCCGTGACTTCATCATTCTGCATTACAAGGCCACCAAACGCGACGACACCCCGTTCTGGAACTACATGCGCAACATGCCGATACCCGACAGTCTGCAGCAGAAGATGGATCTGTTCCGCGCCAACGGCCGCATCTACCGGCTCAACAACGAACTGTTCACCGAAGTCAGCTGGTTCCAAGTCATGTTCGGGCAGGGCATCACGCCGCAGGGCTACCACCCGCTGGTCGATGCCAAATCAGAAGAGCTGATTGAGAAGATGGTCAACAACGTGAAAGAGGTCATGCACGGCGTGGTCAAGCTGATGCCGACGCACGACGAGTTCATCGCCAAGAACTGCAAAGCGCCGCCGATGGCGATGTAAAGACGAAGCCGAACCCTTGTTCATCCACATGTCGAGTTGATTTCCGATGACCCCATTTGAACTATCCGTCATGTTCTTCCTGCAGATGGCGTTCATTCTCGCGGTGTGCCGCATGACCGCGTGGCTGTTCATGAAAATCGGACAGTCGCGCGTGGTCAGCGAGATGATTGCCGGCGTGCTGATGGGCCCCTCGCTGATGGGCTGGATGTTTCCGGAATTTTCAGCTTACCTGTTTCCGACGGAATCCAAGGCCATCCTGTTTTCGGTCGCACAACTTGGCTTGGTGCTGTACATGTTCCTGATCGGTGTCGAATTCAATGTCGATCTGATCCGCAAACGCATCCGCAGCGCCGCGGCCATTTCCATTGCCGGCATCGTGGCGCCATTTCTACTGGGCGGCAGTCTGGCCTATTTCATCGCGCACGATCCGGCCCTGTTCGCCGCCAAAACCTCGAGCCTGGAGGCCGTGCTGTTCATGGGTGCGGCCATGTCGATTACCGCCTTCCCAATGCTGGCGCGCATCATTTTCGAGCAGGGATTGACGAAAACCTCGCTCGGCACTCTGGCGTTGGCGGCTGGCAGTATGGACGATATGGCCGCGTGGTGCGTGCTGGCCGTGGTTTTGGCCAGCTTTAACTCGGACTGGAGCATTGCCTTCATTGCCATCGGCGGCGGGATTTTCTTCGCTGTCGTGTGCCTGACACTGGTGAGATGGCTATTGCAGCCGATGGGCGAACGCGTTGAAAAAAGCGGCGTGATCAGCCCGGACATGCTGGTGTTCACTTTGATGCTGGTGATGCTGGGTGCCTGGTTCACCGATTACATCCAGATCTACGCCGTGTTCGGCGCCTTCATCATGGGCGTGGCCATGCCGCGCGGCAAGTTCGCCGCCGAACTGCACCGGACCATGTACCCCTTGACCGTGGGCCTGTTGTTGCCGGTGTTCTTCGTGTATTCCGGCCTCAACACCAAAATCGGTTTGGTGAACACGCCGGCGCTTTGGGCGCTTACCGCCGCGGTGCTGCTAGTGGCGATTGCCGGCAAGGGCGTGGCCTGCTATCTGGCGGCACGCTGGAGCGGTGAACCGCACAAGGAAGCGATGGGCATCGGCACGCTGATGAACGCGCGCGGTTTGATGGAGTTGATCATCCTCAACATCGGCCTTGAGCGCGGCATCATCGAGCCGACGCTGTTCACCATCATGGTATTGATGGCGGTGGTGACCACCTTGATGGCCACGCCGATTTTCGAGCGCATCTACGGCAAGAAGGAATTGCGCACAACCTGATTGCGGGCGGCCGCAGGGGCCGCCCACAGGGCCGGATTATTTCGCTTTCTTGGCGGCTTTTTCGGCGCGCTTTTCTTTCAGGGATTTTTCCGGCTTCTTCTTTGTTTCTTTCTTCTGGTTCATGCCTTTGGACATGGCGCTTTCCTCGTGGTGGGGTTGCTAGGATTATGCCGGATTTATGCCAACACCGAAATATCCCCCACTGCATTAAATTGCGCGGCCAGATTGCGTAACAAAGTCAGGCGATTGCCGCGTACAGCCGCATCTTGAGCGTTCACCATTACGCCCTCAAAAAAGGCATCGACCGGTGCACGCAGCTCGGCCAAGGCCTGCAAAACGGCCACATAATCACGGGCGGCCAGCTTGGCCGCATTGTTTTTTGCCACCGTTTGAACGGCGCGCCATAGGTCTTTCTCGGCTTTTTCCTGCAACAAGGCTTCCGATATCGATGTCCCCGCTTCGCTACCTGATTTTTTTAGAATATTGCCTATGCGTTTGTTGGCGGCTGCCAAAGCTGCCGCTTCCGGCAGTTTGGCGAATTCGGCAATGGCCGCTAGGCGCTTGGCGAAATCAGGCAGGGAATCATGTGGCACAGAATTGACCGCTTCAAACAGCTGGTCATTGAGACCTTTGTCATTGAAATAGCTACGAAGGCGGTCATATACGAAATTTGTAGCTATACCCGTTAAATCAATGCCTTCAGACATATCAGCGCCCGGCTGCAGGCTCAATGCGTGATGAATTAATGCGCTCAATGACAGTTCATGACCGCCTTCCAACAGGGTTCTCGCCAAACCCAACCCGTTGCGCCGCAACGCGAATGGATCTTTGTTGCCTGTCGGCTGTAATTTTGCAATGAATCCACCTGCCAGCGTATCCAGACGCTCGGCAATGGCCAGCACCTGACCCAGCTTGGAAGCGGCGATGGCATCACCGGCAAAGCGCGGCAAATAAGCTTCATCGATGGCAAGAGCCACGGCCTCGGACTCACCGGCGGCCTTGGCGTAGTAACGGCCGGCGATGCCCTGCAGTTCGGGGAACTCGCCGACCATGCGCGACTGCAGATCGGCCTTGGACAGTTCCGCAGCGCGTCGGGCCTGGGCGAAATTCAGTCCGGCATCGCGGGCGATGCTTTCCGCCAACAGCGCGATGCGTGCGGTCTTGTCGGCATAGCTTCCGAGCTTCTGCTGGTAAGTAACGGATGCGAGACCTTCAGCCATGGCGGTCAGGCCCTGCTTCAGGTCTTCATCGTAAAAGAACGCAGCATCGGCGAAGCGCGGCCGTATTACGCGCTCGTAACCCTGCTTGATCTGCGCCGGGTCTTTCGAATCGATGTTGGCGATGCCGATGAAGTATTCGGAAAGCACGCCATCGGTTTCGCGCAACGGAAAGAATTTCTGGTTGGCCTGCATGGTCGACACCAGTGCTTCGTGCGGCACACGCAGAAACGCCGGCTCGAACTGACAGAGGATAGCCGCTGGCCATTCCACCAGGCAATTCACTTCGGTCAGCAAATCCTCGGGAACATCGGCCTGTTTGCCGACCGACGCGGCGGCACGAACAATCTGATCGGCGATGCGCTGCCGGCGTTCGGCCGGATCCACCAGCACCTGTTTTGCGCGCAGGGTGTCCACATAGTTTTCCGGATGGCCGATATCGACCGCTTCCGGTGCGTGGAAGCGATGGCCGCACGAGGCACGGCCGGCCTTCAGGCCCAGCACCGTCATCGGCACCACAGCATTACCATACAGGGCCACCAGCCAATGCGCCGGACGCACGAACTGGGTGTCGCGGCTGCCCCAGCGCATCGGTTTCGGAATCGGTATGGCTTTTACCGCTTCGTTGACGATGTCCGGCAACAATTCGAGGGTCAGGCTGCCCGCCCGTGAGCTGCGGGCAACGAAACGTTCGCCCTTGGCGTCGCTGATGCGCGACAGCTCCGCGATGCTCAGGCCGTTTTTCTGTGCGAACGCCTGAAGCGCCGGCGTCGGTTGACCCGCGGCATCGAGTGCGATATTGGCATACGGACCGAACACTTCCGAATGCTGGGCCGGCTGTTCGCTCTGCACCGCATCGATGCGCACCGCAAGCCGGCGCGGTGAATACAGGCAGTGCGTCTCGCCCATGGCCAGGCCGCGTTTATGCAGACCTTCGGCGATGCCGTCGGCGAAGGCCTTGGCCAGCTCCGGCAGCGCTTTCGGCGGCAGCTCTTCGGTGCCGAGCTCGATCAACAGGGCTTGCGTGTTCATGCGGACACCGTTTTCAGGTTCGGGAAGCCCAGCTTTTCGCGCTGGGCGTAATAGGCTTCAGCCACCGCACGTGACAAAGTGCGCACGCGCAGGATGTAACGCTGGCGTTCGGTCACCGAAATGGCGCGGCGGGCGTCAAGCAGATTGAAACTGTGCGAGGCCTTGCACACCTGTTCATAGGCCGGCAGCGGCAGACCGAGTTCGACCAGCTTCAACGCTTCCTTCTCGCAGGCATCGAAGCGGTGGAACAGTTCGGGCACATCGGCATATTCGAAATTGTAGGCGCTCTGCTCGACTTCATTCTGATGATAGACATCACCGTACTTGATGACGCCCTGCGGACCGGTGGTCCAGACTAGGTCGTACACGTTGTCGATATTCTGCAGATACATGGCCAGGCGCTCGAGACCGTAGGTGATTTCACCAGTGACCGGCTTGCATTCGAGGCCGCCGGCCTGCTGGAAATAGGTGAACTGGGTGACCTCCATGCCGTTGAGCCAGACTTCCCAACCCAGGCCCCAGGCGCCGAGTGTCGGCGATTCCCAGTTGTCTTCCACGAATCGCAGATCATGTACCAGCGGATCGATGCCGAGCGCCTTCAGCGAGTCCAGAT
>Ga0102812_10002034_pt1 | contig 13761 bp, 9 predicted proteins | sample ColrivemetaGS713_FD_79334 | JGI IMG/M metagenome (GOLD analysis project Ga0102812, IMG submission 79334) | Estuarine microbial communities from the Columbia River estuary - Flood tide ETM metaG S.713 | ecosystem: Environmental > Aquatic > Marine > Intertidal zone > Estuary | place: USA: Columbia... | reverse complement strand
GCAGGGTCCCGTCTTCAAACATCGACGCAAGGGCCTCTTCCAGCTGGGTGACAACGGGAATGGACCCATCGGCGGCGGGCGTGGCGTCGCGAGGTGCCGTGGCCCCGACCTCGATCAGAATATTGACGTCATAGGTTTGATCGAACGGCGGCTTTGCGCCCGGGATGATCGCCAAATGTCCTTCGATATAGTTACGCGGCATATATTCAAAGGCTTCGACCGCCCCGCCGGTCTCGATCTGCATCCGGTTCAAAAGACCCAGCGCATCTTCCAGCGATCGAACCGCGAGGGTTGCTGTGGCATAGGCCTGCGGTTTTGGTTTCAGCTTTAGAACCGCTGCCGTGATCACGCCCAATGTGCCTTCGGCCCCGATCATCAGATGTCGCAGGTTCAGGCCGGAGTTGTCTTTGTGCAGCTCGCTCATCAGGTTCATGATCCGGCCGTCCGCCAGCACGACCTCGAGCCCGAGAACAAGGTCGCGGGTATTGCCATAGCGCAGCACATTCGACCCGCCCGCGTTCGTTGACAGGAACCCGCCCACCATTGTGGACCCTTTAGCGCCAAAGGTTAGCGGAAAGATCAGCCCGTGTTCTTCGGTGGCGGTGTGGATATTGGCGAGGATGACACCAGCCTCGACCACGGCAACCCGCCCTTTGGGGCGGATTTCGCGGATCGCGTTCATCCGGTCCAGTGACAGTTTCAACATGCCATCCGCATAGGCCCCACCGACAAGGCCAGTGTTGCCCGATACCGGCACAACAGGCATTCCGGCCGCATTGGCAAGCCTCAGGATGCCTGACACCTCGGCGGTATTTGCGGGCCGAACCACGGCGATGGGGGTAGAGGCATATTTGCCTGTCCAGTCGCTCTGCCATTTGGCCATGTCGTCGCCGGTCAGAACATATTGGTCACCGATCAGGTTGCGCAGGTCGGAAAGCAGGGTCATGGGTCTGTCCTGAGATTGGATACCCAAGTGCTAGCCATGTCCGTGAACAGAATAAAGACCAAGACCGATTGCGCGATGCAATTTCTTTCGTGTCCGCAATGTCGGGGAAGTGGTGGTGGCGTGGGGGAGACTTGAACTCCCGACCTATCGATTATGAGTCGATCGCTCTAACCAACTGAGCTACCGCGCCGTTCCACAGGGGGCGAATTACTCAAGGGGCGCGGGGGTGTCAAACCGATTCTGACAAAAACTTGGAACTGGTTCCGACAAGAATGCAGATGTCGGCCTTTCCTGTCTTGTTCCAAGCCCCTACTGTGCCCCAAAACTACTAGGGAACTGCGGAAAATGTCGGAAAGCGCGTGGGAATTTTGGGTCGATCGTGGCGGCACTTTTACCGATGTCGTGGCTCGTCGGCCCGATGGCACGCTGGTCACCCACAAACTCTTGTCCGAGAACCCCGAAAGATACCGTGACGCGGCGGTGCAGGCGATTCATGAATTGATCGGAACGCCCCAGCCCGCGCCGGGTGCGATCCGCGCGGTCAAGATGGGCACCACCGTCGCCACCAACGCGCTTTTGGAACGCAAGGGCGAACCGGTTCTTTTGCTAATCACCCAAGGGTTCCGCGATCTTTTGCGGATCGGTTATCAAAACCGGCCTCGTCTGTTTGATCTGCACATCCGTCGCCCCGAACTTTTGTATCACGACGTCGCCGAGGTCGGGGGGAGGCTCGATGCCGCTGGCACTGTCGTCACGCCCTTTGACGAAGATGCGGCGCGCGCGGCCCTGCAGGCGGGATATGCGGCTGGGTTGCGGTCGGTCGCGATTGCATTTCTGCACGCCTATCTGAACCCCGCGCACGAGGTTCGCTGTGCCGCCATAGCCCGTGAGATCGGTTTCACCCAGATTTCAACCAGCCACGAGGTGTCCCGCCTTGCGAAACTGGTCGGGCGCGGCGACACGACGGTGGTCGATGCCTATCTGTCGCCGATCCTGCGCCGCTATGTCGATCAAGTCGCAGGAGCCTTGGATGTGGGCATCGTCTGCGACCGTTTGCTGTTCATGCAATCCAACGGCGGCCTGACCGATGCCCGCTTGTTTCAGGGCAAGGATGCGATCCTGTCCGGTCCGGCGGGCGGCATCGTCGGCATGGTCAAAACGGCCGAGGCGGCGGGATACGATCGCCTGATCGGTTTCGACATGGGCGGCACCAGCACCGATGTGAGCCACTACGCGGGCGATTTCGAACGCAGTTTCGAAACCGAGGTCGCGGGCGTTCGCATGCGCGCGCCGATGATGGATATTCACACGGTGGCGGCGGGTGGCGGGTCGATCTGCACCTTCCGCGATGGCCGTTTTCAGGTGGGCCCTGAGAGCGCGGGGGCTGATCCCGGCCCCGCCTGCTATCGCCGAGGCGGTCCTCTGACGGTGACCGACTGCAACGTGATGCTGGGCAAGCTGAACCCCGACCATTTTCCGCCCGTCTTTGGCCCCAACGGGGACCAGCCGCTGGATCTGGATGCCGTCCGCGAAGGCTTTGCCCGATTGGCCGCCGAAGTCGCCGCGGCCACTGGTGAAACGCCACGCAGTCCCGAGGAGATGGCCGAAGGGTTTCTGCGGATTGCGGTCGATAACATGGCCAATGCGATCAAAAAGATCAGCGTCCAGCGCGGCCACGATGTGACGGGCTATACCTTGCAATGTTTCGGGGGCGCAGGCGGGCAACATGCCTGCCTTGTCGCGGATGCGCTGGGCATGACCCGTGTGTTCATCCACCCCTTTGCGGGCGTCCTGTCCGCCTTTGGCATGGGGTTGGCCGAAATCCGCAGTCTGCGCGAGGCGCAGGTTGATGCCGCGCTTGAAGATGTATCAGCAGCGCAAGCCGCCCTTGATGCCATCACGGCCGAGGCCCGCGCCGAGGTCGCAGCCCAAGGCGTGACCGAGGTCCGGATCGAGGCGCGGGCGCATTTGCGCTATGACGGGTCCCACCAACCGTTGGAGGTTCCGCATGGTGCGGTCTCCGACATGTTGGCCGCCTTTGAAGAGGCACATCTGGCCCGCTTTGGCTTTGTCTCGCCCGAACGTGGGGTGATCTGCGAAATGGTCAGCGCCGAGGCAATTGGAACCGCAACCCGCCTACCCGAAATGACAGCCCCTGATGGGGCGGGCGGCCCAGTCGCGCAGGTGCCTTTGCATGGTTGCGGGGAGGTTCCGCTATATGACCGGACGACCTTGCCCGCCAATTGGCAGGCAAAGGGGCCTTGTGTGATCATAGAACCGACCGGCACAAATATGGTCGAACCGGGTTGGGCTGCGCGTGTCGATAAGGCGGGGAACCTGATCCTTGATCGCGTCGACCATTTGACGCGTGCGCGCGCCGCAGGCACCCAAGCCGACCCCGTGCTGCTAGAGGTTATGTCGAACCTGTTCATGTCGGTTGCCGATCAAATGGGGGCGACGCTAGCGCTGACCTCTTGGTCGGTGAACATCAAGGAACGCTATGATTTTTCCTGCGCGATTTTTGATGCCGCGGGCGATCTGGTTGCCAACGCGCCGCATGTGCCGGTGCACCTTGGGTCGATGTCCCACGCGATCAAGACCGTGATGGCGACCTGGCCGGACGTGCAGGACGGTGACGCCTATATGCTCAATTCCCCCTACAACGGCGGCACGCATTTGCCGGATGTGACCGTGGTCACGCCCGTGTTCGTCGGCGGCAAGCCTGCTTTTTGGCTGGGGTCGCGCGGACACCATGCCGATATCGGCGGGCGCACCCCGGGATCGGCCCCGCCCGACAGTCGGGTGATCGAAGACGAAGGCGTCTTGATCGACAATGTCCAGCTTGTCCGCGCTGGTCGCCTTCTGGAGCTCGAGGCGCGTGCTGTTCTGGCCTCGGGGCGCTATCCGGCCCGTAATCCCGATCAGAATATGGCCGACCTCAAGGCGCAGGTCGCCGCGAATGAAACGGGTAAGCGGGAACTGCTTAAGGTCTGCGCGGCCTATGGGGCCGATGTCGTGACTGCCTATATGGCCCATGTGCAGGCCAATGCCGAAGAAAGCGTGCGCCGTGTGATTGACCGGCTGGCCGATGGGGCGTTCCGCTATCCGATGGACACCGGGCAAGAGGTCGTGGTCAAGGTCACCGTCGACCGCGCCCGCCGCGAGGCCACCGTGGATTTCACCGGCACCAGCCCGCAACATACCGGCAATTACAACGCGCCGCTGGCTGTCTGTCGGGCCGTTGTTCTGTATGTCTTCCGCACCATGGTGGGCAGCGACATTCCCTTGAATGAAGGCTGCCTGCGCCCCCTGCGGATCGTGGTGCCGCAAGGGTCGATGTTGAATCCCGCCTATCCGGCAGCGGTGATCGCAGGAAATACCGAAGTCAGCCAGGCCGCCTGCAATGCGCTTTATGGTGCGCTGGGCGTTATCGCTGGATCGCAGGGCACGATGAACAATTTCATCTGGGGCAATGACGATTTCCAGAATTACGAAACCATCGCAGGCGGCACAGGGGCTGGGCCGGGTTTTGACGGCTGTTCCGGCGTCCAAAGCCATATGACCAACACCCGCATGACCGACCCGGAAATCCTTGAAAAAAGGTTCCCAGTCAGGCTCGAATCCTTTGGCCTGCGTCACGGATCGGGCGGCAAGGGGCGCTGGACAGGGGGCGAAGGTGTGCACCGCCAAATGCGGTTCCTTGCACCTGTGACCGTGACGACCCTGTGTTCTCATCGCGAGGTGCCGCCCTTTGGCGTGGATGGCGGGGGCGCGGGCGGGTGCGGGCGCAATTGGGCGGTGATGCCCGATGGCACGCGGATCGACCTGAAAGGCAACGATGAAATCGACCTGCCCCAAGGCGGGGTCTTTGTCATGGAAACGCCCGGTGGCGGCGGTTGGGGCAGGGCGGGCTGACTGCCCGCCCGTCGCCCTTTTAATCGTAGCGCAGATCCGTCGCCTTGCCGCGAAAGATGGTATAGCTCAGGACCGTATAGGCCAGAATGGCCGGCAGAACGACGGCCGTGCCGATCAGCATGATGAACAGGCTTTCCGGCGCGCTGGCGGCTTCGTAGATCGTCAGTTTTTCCGGAACGACGTAGGGGTAGAAACTATAGGCCATCCCCAGAAAGGCCACGACCCAGAGCGCGACCGCCATAAGGAACGGCAGATAGGACCGCCTGTCGCCCGGATAGGGCATCTGACCAAGGCTGCGCCATAGCCCATAGATCAGCGCGGCAGACAGCACCGGTAGCGGCAAAAGGTATAGGGTCTGCGGCCATCCAAACCATTTGTCAAAGATACGTTCGCTGACCAGCGGCGTCGCGGCCGAGATGGCCCCAACCCCGAGGATCAGGCCCCAGATACCGCCTTTGGCCCAATGGATCGCCTTGTCCTGCAAGACGCCAGTGGTTTTGTAGATCACCCATGTCGCCCCGATGAAACTATACCCCACCGATAGGAACACAGCCGTCACCAAGGCAAACAGCACATGGGGAATGGTCCATGTCAGCCCCATCACATACATGCCCAGCATGAACCCTTGGGACAGGCTGGTCATCGAGGATCCGATGAAAAAGGCATTGTTCCAGTAACGTTTGTGGCGGGCAGGTGCCTTGACGCGGAATTCGAAGGCGACCCCGCGCAGGATCAGGCCGATCAGCATGATCGCGACGGGCAGATAAAGCGCCGTCAGGATCGCGCCATGTGCCTGCGGAAAGGCAACCAAAAGTAAACCAACCGCAAGCACGAGCCAGGTTTCATTCGCGTCCCAGAACGGACCGATGGCTGAAATCATCCGGTCCTTTTCGGCATCGTCGGTAAAGGGGAACAGCAAACCGATCCCCAGATCGAACCCGTCAAGAACCACATAGATCAGAATGGACAGGCCCATCAGGGCGGCAAAGGTAAAGGGCAGCCAGATGGCGGGATCACCAAATAGGGTCATGATAACTTACTCCGCCGGTTGTGGGGCGATGGCCGCATTGGCCGAAGGCAGCGCCCCGTTGGATGCTTTGCGCGCCAGATAGTAAAGCGCCGAGATATAGGCGACCAAAAGCGCGCCATAGACCACCAGATAGGCGATCAACGTAGTGGCAACCATTCCCGCAGGGACAGCCGCAACCGCGTCTTCGGTTTTCAGGACACCGGACACAAGCCAAGGTTGGCGGCCAATCTCGGTCGTGTACCAGCCGGCAAGCGTGGCGAACCAGCCCGAGAACGTCATGCCGATTAGGCCCCACAACACAGGCTTTGGCAGCCCTTCGACCCCGCGCCGCCCTTGGCCGTCTTTGCGCTTGCGCAGCATCAGATACAAGGTGCCCCAAGACACGCCGAGCATCAGGAAACCAATGCCGACCATGACCCGAAAACTGAAGAACAGCGGCACGACGGGCGGGTGCAGGGGCGTTCCGTCTTCGGCGACAAAGTCGTTCAGCATGGGAACTGCCCCGTCGAGGCTATGGGTCAGAATCAACGACGCCCCGTTCGGGATGGCGATTTCAAACTTGTTTTCGCGCGCCGTTTCATCGGGGATCGCAAACAGAACCAAGGGAACCGAACCGGGGGTGTCCCAGTTTGCCTCCATCGCCGCAATCTTTTGGGGCTGATGTTCTAGCGTGTTCAACCCATGGGCATCGCCGACAACGATCTGGACAGGGATGAGGACAGCTGCCGCGACAACTGCACTGACCAGGGCCGCGCGCACGCCTTCGGTCCGGCCGCCGATCAGCCAACGATAGGCCGAAATGCCCGCGATCAAAAAGCTGACGGTCAAGAAGCTGGCAAGCAGCATATGGCTGAACCGGTAGGGCAGCGACGGATTAAGGATCACTTCATACCAGCTCGTGACATGGGCGACCCCCTCGATCATTTCGAACCCTTGCGGTGTTTGCATCCAGCTGTTCAGGACCAGGATCCAGAAGGCGGACATTGTCGTGCCAAAGGCCACCAGAAACGTCGCCAGAGTATGGAGCCACGAAGGCACGCGTGATTGCCCGAACAACATGATGCCAAGGAACACAGCTTCGAGGAAAAAGGCGGTCAGAACTTCATAGGCAAGCAGCGGGCCTGCGACATTGCCAACCTTCTCCATGAATCCCGGCCAGTTCGTGCCAAACTGGAACGACATGGTGATGCCGGAAACAACGCCCATGGCAAAGGTCAGGGCAAATACCTTGACCCAGTATTGATAGGCTTCCATCCAGCGGTTTTCGCCAGTGCTGCGATAGCGCAGCTTGAAAAACAAAAGCACCCATCCAAGGGCGATCGAAATTGTCGGAAACAGGATGTGGAACGAAATATTGGTCGCAAACTGAATTCGGGAGAGTATGAGCGGGTCCATGATGGTCACCTTTGCAGCTTTGGCTGGCTCTCACATATAGCAAAGTTCAGATGTTTCCATGGGGTGCGACAGCGTGGCACTTGCCGGAACAAAAAAGGGGCCCCGCGACGGGACCCCTAAGAATTGACGATCTTGCGGAAATCAGTCTTCGAGATTTTCCGGCAGGATCAGATTGAGCACGATGGTGATAAAGGCTGCCGGAAGCAGGCCCGAGGTCATCAGGATCTGGGCTGTCTTGCCAAGATGCTGAAGCGCCGAGGGTTCAAGCTGGAGACCAAAGCCGACCGACAGAGCGGTTGCAAAGATCACCATGTTGCGGCGGTTCCATTTCACGTCGGCCAGCATGCTGATACCCGATGCGCAGACCATGCCGAACATCACGATAACACCGCCACCCAGAACGTTGATCGGAACCGTGTTGATGATGGCACCGATTTTCGGAATGAACCCGCACACGATTAGGAAGATCGCGCCGATGGTTACCACATGGCGCGACATCACGCCGGTCATGGCAACAAGGCCGACATTCTGGCTGAACGAGGTGTTCGGCAGACCTCCAAAAATACCAGCAACTGCAGTGCCCAGACCATCGGCAAAGGTCGCGCCGCTGATTTCTTTGTCGGTTGCTTCGCGGCCTGCGCCACCTTTGGTGATGCCCGAGGTATCGCCAACGGTTTCAATGGCCGAGACTATCGCCATAAAGCACATGCCGATCACGATCGCCCAGTTCAGTTCGAACCCGTATTTGAAAGGCATGGGGGCTTCGAAAATCGCGGCGCGGCCGACGTTCCCAAAGCTGACCTGACCCATCAGATAAGCTACGATGTAGCCTGCGATGATGCCGATCAGAACCGCAGCAACGGCTGCAAAGCCGCGCATGAAGAACTTGACCGCCAGCGTCACGATGATCACGACGAGGGCAGGGGTCCACATAGCCATGGAGCCAAAGTCAGGAGTGCCCATCTTTGGCACGCCACCCGCGGCGTATTGGATGCCGACCTTCAGCAGTGCAAGACCGATCATCAGCACGATGGTGCCGGTCACCAGCGGCGGCAGCGCATAACGGATGCGCCCGACGATGAAACCAAGGCAGAAGTGGAAGATACCGCCAAGGAAAACACCGGTCATCAGACCGGCAAGACCAGCCGACCCAAGGCCCGCGACCGCGGGGATCATCACCGGAACAAAGGCGAAAGAGGTGCCCTGAACGATCGGCAGTCGTGCGCCCACGGGGCCAAAACCGATTGTCTGGAAGAGTGTGGCGATACCGGCAAAGAGCATCGACATCTGGATCATATAGGTCATGTCCGGAAAGCCGAGAGCGCCTTGGTCGGAGCCAAAGCCGATCCCTGCCGCACCTGCGACAAGAATAGCCGGGGTCACGTTCGATACGAACATGGCCAGAACGTGCTGGATGCCCAAGGGGATCGCCTTGGCCATGGGGGGGGTATAATTCGGGTCCCGGAGTTGTTCGGGGGTCCCGATGGATGCGTCTGTCATTTCACTGTTCCCTGTCATTGGAATGTTATTTTGATTTTTAGTGGGTCCTCTTGCTGGGTCCCTTTGTTTAATTGACTACCACATATTGTGTCGATAGCCAATATTCTTGCAAGTTCGGTGTTGTCCCGATCCTGTCGATCACAGCAAACAGCCCGCTGCCCGAAAGTGGTGTCAAAACGCCGTGCCAAGTGTTGCGATGAAAGTTGATGGCTTGTGTCCCGTCGGTCAGGAATGCCTGTGGTGTATCCGGCACCCCGTCTCGGTCTTTTGCCACGATGACCAGAAACGGGTCTTGTGACATCGGCACAAAGGCTTGGCTGCCTTCGGGGTGCCGTTCGACAAGATCAAGCGTATAGGGAAAGGACCGGAGCTGCGCCTTGAATATGCTGATGCCTGCGCGGCCTTGTGGCCCAAAGTCCAGATTTGCGCGGTCATGGAACCGGCCACACATCCCCTGATTGATGATCTTGTCAGGTGCGCCCGAGGCGTCCAGAACATCGCCAAAAGGCGCGAAATCGGTTTGGGTCAGGGGGCGGGTCCGGAGTTCGATCATGCGAGCGTCAATCCGGGATGGCGGTTCACGTCCTTGTAAAGCAGATAGCGGAAAGGCCCCGTGCCGGTCGCGATGCACGCCTGCGGACACCACGCCCGAAGCCACATGAAATCGCCCGGCCCGACGCTGACCCAATCTTGGTTGAGCAGGTATTCCGCTGTGCCTTCAAGCACATAAAGCCCGTGTTCCATGATATGCGTTTCCGCAAAGGGAATGCGCCCGCCCGGTTGGAAGGTCACGATATTGACATGCATGTCGTGCCGCAGGTCGTTGGGGTCGGCAAACCGTTGGGTCGCCCATTTGTCGGTGCCGGGCATATAGTTAAAGGGTGATGCCGCATCGGTCGTGAATATCGGATCGGGCGTAGAAAGACCCGGTGCCGCCTCATACCGTTTGCGCACCCAGTGGAACTTCAAGTGCCCTTCGCCCTTGTTCCGTACTGTCCATGTCTGACCCGGTGGCAAATAGGCATAACCACCAGCCTGCAGTTTGCGGGCGGTGCCGTTGTAGGTCAGCGACATCTCGCCCTCGGCGACGAAGATCCCTGCCTCGGCGCCGGTGTCGGGTTCGGGCACGTCCGAACCGCCGCCCGGCTGCACTTCGACCGCGTATTGGGCGAAAGTTTCGGCAAAACCCGACAAAGGTCGCGCGATGATCCATGCGCGGGTCTTGTCCCAACCGGGCAAAAGGCTCGCCACGATGTCGCGCATCGTCGATCCGGGGATAAAGGCATAGGCGGTCGTGAACCGCGCCCCCGCAACTGCGGGATCGTCGGACAGATCGGGCATGCCACCCGGGGGGAAAGCGTAAGAGGTCATGGCAGGATCGCCTTTAGACGCAATTCGGCAATCCGTTCCACTTGCAAGCAGGCGGTTGCGAATTCGGTTTCAGTATCGTTGTCGATGCGGGTGTGGAAGGCCGCAAGGATCGTGGCCTTGGTGTTGTCCTTGACCGCGATGATGAAGGGAAAGCCATGCTTGGCGACATAGGCGTCGTTCAGTCGGGTGAACTCGGCACGTTCGTCATCTGTCAGGGCATCCAGACCCGCGCTGGCCTGTTCATGGGTCGACTCTGCGGTCAATCGTTTGGCCGCTGCGAGTTTCCCCGCAAGATCGGGGTGGGCAGTCAAGACCCCCAACCGTTCGGTATGGCTGGCGCTGCGGAACATGCGGGCAAGCGCGTTGTGCAGGCCTGCTGCGGTGTCATGGGCGGGGCCGAGTTCAAGATCCCACGCCCGTTCCGCGATCCAAGCGGAGTGTTCAAAGATACCGCCGTATTTGGCAACAAACGCCGCCTTGTCCATCTGGCTGGGACGTTCACGCCGCACATGCGGGTGGGTCTTGGCCCAATGCTGTGCAATGTCGATCCGGCGGGGGAACCAGACGCCTTCAAACCCTTTGGCATATTCAAGGAATTTTTTCAGCCCCGCGATCTTACCCGGACGTCCGATCAGGCGGTTGTGCAGGCCGATGGAGAACATCGCGGGCCGTCCGGCCAGACCTTCGGCGTAAAGCGTGTCAAAGCTGTCTTTGAGGTAGGTAAAGAACTGTTCACCGGTGATATAGCCCGGCGCGGTGGCAAAGCGCATGTCGTTGGCTTCAAGCGTGTAGGGGATCACCAATTGGTCGCGATCCCCGACCTCGATCCAATAGGGCAGATCGTCGTCATAGGTGTCGGAAATCCAGTCAAAACCGGCCTCGGCTGTCAGGCGGACCGTGTTTACAGAACAGCGACCGGTATACCAACCCGTCGGACGGGAGCCGACGACTTCGGTATGCAGGCGGATGGCCTCGGCGATCTGGCGGCGCTCTTCTTCCTCCGGCATGTCGCGGTGTTCGACCCACTTGAGCCCGTGCGAAGCGATTTCCCAGCCGGCGGATTTCATCGCGGCGACCTGTTCGGGATTGCGGGCAAGCGCGGTGGCGACTCCATAGATCGTGACCGGAATGTCCATGCCCGTGAACAAACGATGGAGCCGCCAGAACCCAGCGCGGGCGCCGTATTCATAGATCGATTCCATGTTCCAATGACGCTGACCCGGCCATTGCGCCGCGCCCGCGATGTCGGACAGGAACGCCTCGGACTGGCCATCACCGTGCAGAATGTTGTTTTCGCCGCCTTCTTCGTAGTTCAGGACCAGCGAAACCGCGATTTTTGCCCCACCCGGCCATTTGGCGTCGGGGGCATTCGGGCCATAGCCGATCATGTCGCGGGGATAACGGTTCATCTTTTGCCCTCGGATTTGTTCTGCAGTCTTAACGGCATAAAGTCGCCGTTACTTTCAAAAATACAATGAAAGACCTGCGCCAACAGGACGTGGTCGCTTTTTCACCTGCGCTGGGCCATGATGCGGGAAATTTGAGCGGAGACTACAAATGCCCCAGGGATATCTGACCACCCATGTTCTTGATACCGCGCGTGGTGTGCCCGCGCAGGGCATGAAAATCGAACTTTATCGGATCGAAGGGGGGGCGTGGACGCATTGCGCCACCAAAGTCACCAATCATGACGGTCGCACCGATGGTCCGATCCTGCCCGTCGACCAGTTCAAGGTCGGAACTTACGAATTGCTGTTCTACGTCGGCGATTATCTGGACTCCGTAAAAGCCCCGAAAGAAGAACCGCGGTTCCTGAACGAGATTCCGATCCGTTTTGGTATTTCGGATGCAGAGGCGCATTACCATGTGCCTCTGCTGGTGTCGCCTTTCAGCTTTTCGACCTATCGCGGCAGTTAAAGCCCCGCCATTTCCCGCGTCATTTCGGACCGGATGTGATCGATAAAGAAATCGGTAAAGAGGCGGATTTTTGGATCGCGCAATCGACGGTGTTGGGTGACGCAAGATAGTCGTGTGGGCAAAGGCGGAGTTGCCGCTGCCACTGCAATCAGTCGTCCGGCGCGGATATGGTCTGCGACCTCGAATACCGGTTTCATCACGATTCCCTGACCGGTCAGGGCCCAGCCGGTCAGAACATCGCCATCATCGCTTTCGTACGGACCTGTAACATCGAATTTTTGTGGGCCCTCGGGGGTTTGTAGGGTCCAGCGGAATTCTGTCGCACCGGGATAGCGCAGATTCAGGCAATCATGCTGCTGTTCGACCAGCGCTGCCCCGTCCTCTGGCATGCCGCGCCGCGCGACATATTCGGGCGAGGCGAACAATTGGCGCGGGCATTCCGCGACCAACCTTACCTTAAGTGTCGAATCCTCTAATCGGCCAAGATGGAATGCAAGGTCGAGTCCCTCTGCCACAACGTCGATCTTGCGGTCGGACAGACGCAAACGCACGTCGATCTGGGGGTAGGCTTTCTTGAAGGTGGGCACATGCGGCGCGATATAACGCCGCCCGATCCCCAAAGGTGCCGCGACAAAGATCGTGCCGCGCGGGTTTTGGGTTGTCTGGGCCAGCGCGCTTTCGGCGTCTTCGATCGCTTCGAGGATGCGTTGCGCCCCTTCATAGAAAATGCGCCCGTTTTCCGTGGGTTGCAGGCTCCGCGTGGTGCGATTGAACAGCCTGAGCCCCAGATGCTTTTCTAGTTCCGCGATGCGTGCAGAGGCCACAGCCGGCGAGGTCCGCTGGTCGCGTGCGGCGGCGCTCATGCTGCCCAGTTCGTAGACCCGCACGAACATGCGGACGTTGCTAACATAGGCCATTGAACGGTCTGCCTTGAAAGTGTTCACCGATTTGCCGGATTATCATGGAAATGCGGATTGGTATAGCCTGTGCCCAAACACAGATGGAGGACTACGCGATGTACGATGCGGTGCTATTGACCGAATGGGCCACTTTTGCGGTGCGCTGGGTGCATGTGATCACCGCAGTCGCCTGGATCGGGTCGTCTTTCTATTTCATCGCGCTCGATCTGGGGCTGCATCGGGATCGCAACCTTGCCAGTGGCGCCGATGGCGAAGAATGGCAGGTTCACGGAGGCGGATTTTACCATATCCAGAAATACCTCGTGGCACCTGAACGGATGCCAGATGACCTCGTCTGGTTCAAATGGGAAAGCTATTCGACATGGCTGTCGGGTTTCGCGCTATTGTTCCTTGTCTACTATCTGGGCGGCGATCTGTTTTTGGTCGATCCCGGGGTGCTGGACGTCCCGGTCTGGCAGGCGGTTGCGATCTCGATGGCCTCGCTCGCCTTTGGATGGATCGTTTACAACCAGCTGTGCAAGACCTTTGTTAACGCAAACCAGACCGTTTTGATGGTCGCGCTGTTTGTCGTTTTGGTGGGTATGGCGCTGTTTTATACCAATGTGTTTTCGGGGCGGGCGGCGCTGTTGCACCTTGGCGCCTTTACCGCGTCGATCATGACTGGAAACGTGTTCTTTATCATCATGCCGAACCAGCGAGTGGTGGTGGCTGACCTCAAGGCCGGGCGGAAACCTGACCCCAAATACGGCAAGATCGCCAAGCAGCGG
>Ga0102812_10002029_pt1 | contig 13776 bp, 11 predicted proteins | sample ColrivemetaGS713_FD_79334 | JGI IMG/M metagenome (GOLD analysis project Ga0102812, IMG submission 79334) | Estuarine microbial communities from the Columbia River estuary - Flood tide ETM metaG S.713 | ecosystem: Environmental > Aquatic > Marine > Intertidal zone > Estuary | place: USA... | reverse complement strand
TGATTTCGCTTTTTGTGCTAAGACTAGGAATACTTGGACTAGGCGTGCGCAAAAAGGTAAATCTTCAGAAAAAGAAAATAGGTTTATGCCATAGGCATGCCCTTGGCATTTCCGTCAAACTACTTAGCGTTTATGACCTCGAAGAAACACCTTGCCAGGAAAGACTTTTTGATTGCCAATGTGCTGATTGCCGGTTATTCCCTTTTTCTATTTCTTTTTTCGCAAGAAATGGCTTTATCCAATCCGTATTGGATCAATGACGATTGGCCCCAGCACCACTTATGGCTATACCAATACCAAGCTAATTTTTTCCAAACGGATGACTTTTACTTGTTAGCAGCCGAGGCCATTCAACCTTGGGGCGTAACGATCGTCAATAGGCTGTTGGCCAGCTTCTTTCCCCCCTTAACGATTTCAAAGATTTTTCCGCTTTTCACCCTTTACGCGACGTGTTGGTTTTCCTTTTTTTTGATTAAAAGGAGACTGGGCTGGGCATTTGCCATTGCTGCCATGGTATTGATGAGCAATATTCCGTTTGAACGAATGATCGGTTTTTTTGCACGTGCCTACGCCTTTCCTTTGCTGTTAGCCTTTTTGTATTGTTGGGTAGAGGAGAAAAAGAAAGCCGTACTCGCCGTCGTTTTCCTAAGCAGTCTTTTCTATCCCGTCATTTTCCTGCTGGAAGGTGGCATCATGGGGATTAGTTTCGCGATAGCCCTGCTTGAAAAAAAAGTAGCACAGAATGCCCGTTGGTACCTTGGGCAGCTTGTCGTCTTGCTTTGCAGTTGTTGCTTATTGCTATGGAAATCCTACCGTATTGAGCACAATCCGGTATTAGGAGGTTTTTTGTCTAAAACAGAATTGCTGGAAAGACCTGAATTTGGGCCAGGAGGGAGAGTAAGTTTTCAGTACAATATGAATATTGATCTTCCCTTGCGGTTTTCCTGGAAAAGTTACTTCCCTCTCCCTACTGGAGGTTATGGCATTGTATTGGTGGCCAGTCTTTTACTGATACTAATCTCGCTTTTGCTCCTCCGGAAGAGTGAACATAAAAGACTGGATATTACTATTGTTAGTTTGTTTGTTAGTGGCACGGTTTTATTCTACTTGGCACAATGGCGTTTACCACAATTGTTTTTACCCGAACGCTACTTGTACTATAGCTATTTACCATTTCTGTTTTTGCTGGTGTTAAGAAGCTTTAGCTTTTTACGTTCATTAATACGCAAACCTCTATTCTTGGACATATCGGTGATGGCGATTTTAATTTTTGCTGCTTTTTATCAAAAATCACCTAAGGATATTGGACTTTATGGCTACGACGAACATCGGAGTCTTTATGAACAAATCAATACGTTTAAAAGACCCGTAATGATCGCTGGCCCTCCAATTATAACCAGTCAAATACCCACTTTTTGTCGACAATCGGTATTGTTTAGCCAGGAGGCAGCTCACGCCATCTATTTCAAAAACTATTATGATTACGTAAAGCCAAGAGTTGATGACTTTGTGGATGCTTATACTTCTGACAAGCTCGAGGATCTGCGTGATTTTATCGGTAAGTATGACATTGACTATTTGATTATTGACAAGAAATTTTTGTCCTCTAAAGAAATTTGGTTTTATGAACCCTATCGAGGAATCATTCGTAAAAAACTAAAAGAGGTAGATCCTACTTCCCTGGCATTAACCCAAATACCACCAGCATTTATTATCAAAGTAGATGAGCGGTATGATTTACTGGACGGTAAAGCTTTATTGAGTAGCGAAGCAATACTAAAGTAAATGCGTCTGTACTAGTATTCAATGGTTATGCGTAATTTGCTTTGTGCTGTATCCAAACCGTTCTCAAAACAATAAAAAATGCCTACCAGGAATTACACCTATTACGATTTCACCCTCAGCCTTTGCCCGCAGTGCCTCAAGCGGATTGATGCGAAAATTGTCTTTGAAGACGAGAAGGTGTACATGCTCAAGCGCTGCCCCGAACACGGCCGCTCCAAAGTGTTGATCGCCGACGATATTGCTTACTACAAAAACATCCGCAACTACAACAAGCCTTCGGAGACCCCCTATAAATTCAATACCGCAACCCACTACGGCTGCCCTTACGACTGTGGCTTGTGCCCCGACCACGAGCAGCATTCTTGTCTTACGGTGGTGGAGGTCACGGATCGTTGTAATTTGAGCTGCCCTACCTGCTACGCGGGCTCCTCTCCTACTTACGGGCGGCATCGCACCCTCGACGAGATCAAAGCCATGCTCGACGCCGTGGTCGAAAATGAAAAAGAACCCGATGTAGTGCAGATCAGCGGTGGAGAACCGACCATCCACCCGCAGTTTTTCGAAATCCTGGATTACGCCAAGACCCTGCCCATCAAGCACCTGATGCTCAATACCAACGGCATCATGATTGCCAAGGACCAGGCTTTCGCCGAAAGGCTGGCGACCTATCAGCCCGATTTTGAAATTTACCTCCAGTTCGATTCTTTCAAAAAGGAAGTGCTGGAAACCATGCGCGGTGCCAACCTCACGAAAATCAGAGAAGACGCACTGGCCCGTCTCAACGCCCTGAACCTGTCGACCACGCTGGTGGTCACGCTACAAAAAAACCTCAACGACGATGAAATTGGAAAGATCATTGATTTTGCTTTAAAGCAAAAATGCGTACGCGGAGTCACCCTGCAGCCCACCCAAATTGCCGGGCGACTGGATAATTTTGATGCTCAAACCGACCGAATCACTCTCACCGAAGTACGCCGCAAAATTCTGGAGCAAACCGACGTTTTTCAGGCTGACGATCTCATCCCCGTCCCCTGCAATCCGGATGCCCTCGTGATGGGCTACGCCCTCAAACTAGGCGACGAAGTAGTGCCCCTGACCCGCTACATTAACCCTACCGACTTGCTGGATAACAGCAAGAATACCATCATGTACGAGCAAGACGAGCAGCTACACGGCAAGATGATTGAGCTCTTCTCCACTGGTAACTCGGTAGACAGTGCCAGTGAGAACCTGCATTCCATCCTGTGTTGCCTGCCCCGCATTGATGCGCCGAACCTGGGTTATGACAACCTCTTCCGCGTGATCATCATGCAGTTTATTGATGCTTACAATTTCGATGTGCGGGCCATCAAAAAATCCTGTGTTCACATCGTCAATAAAGACAATAAGATCATCCCTTTTGAGACCATGAATCTGTTTTATCGTGATGATAAACTGGACTATTTAAAAACCCTCCAAAACCAAGCGTGATGATATTACTCGAAGTTGGAAATTTAGGCGCGGTATTTCTTATCATTTTTCTGATCATGCATCTGCCTTCGATTATCCTGGGCATTATCGGTCTTGCTATCAGAAAAAACAAGCCCAAAAAAGCGAAGACCTTGTTTATCATTGCAGGCGTCTACCTACTGGTTAGCTATGGGACTTGTGGGGCGATGATCGGTTTTTGAGGGGAAGGAGTTGTACTTTTTTTGTTATTTTCGAGAGGGTGTCACGCTGTGACGAGGAGGGCAGCCTTCGCCGCGAGAGCTATCCTCCCTCGATCCTGTGGATCGGTCCCTCCAGCGGGACACATTTTGAGTGTGCTAGTGGCAAGGATTTTTGCCAGCCGCAAAACGGCATTTGTGCGTACACCCCGACGTAGGCACAGCCAACGCCGAACAAAAGGGCACTAGAATATAGGGTGTAGATTACGTTACGTCACTCCTTCCTCGGGAGGAAGGAGCCGGAGGATGGAGCTAAATCAGCGCGCAAGGCGTAGCCTGAAGCGCGCCGCATCCCGATTTTCTATCGGGAGAGAAGGACAAAGATAGTAGCTGCTCCGCTCCGTGCTCCGTAGGGTCGGGTTTTATACCCGACTACGGAGCACGGAGCGGAGCAGCAGAAGCCTGGTGCCGTAGGGGTGTTTGCAAAGCAACGGCCCTACCGGCATGGCCCCAAAAAATAATCAACAATGGTCTATGCAACAACGAGATAGACCTCTGCCACAAGCTAGAAGCCGCGAATCCTACCCCGCTTATTCCTTCCCAACAAATTACTTCTTACTTTTGCCCCCCTATGCTAGCAAAACTTATTCTTATTCGGGCCTGTACCTACGACCTGGCCGAACTGGATTTTAGCCACGGCGACGCCATGCAGCTCGTGGGTGGCAACAATGTGGGCAAGAGCTCGATGATTTATGCGCTCAATTTTCTGTTTGTGATCAACCGCAAGCGGATGTCTTTTATGGGGCGCAAACCGGCGGATAAAACCACCATGGAGTACTATTTCCCCACGGCGGAGAGTAGCTTTGTGGTCTTTGAAATCAGTAAGCGGGGGCGAAAATACTGTATCCTGGTGTGGCGCGATGGCAGCGGTAATGCCTGCTACGGCCGACTGGAACATGCTTACGAACGAGGCTTGTTTTTTGAAGAAGAAGACGGCAGTCTCCAACCCCTCAGCCTCAGTGCGCTCCGCCGCCAATGGCTGTTGAAGGGGATCAAACTGACGATCCTCAAGAATAATCCGGAGATTTTCCGCACGGTGTACCACACGGGGAAGGCCAACGATGCGGCGGTCTGGCTACGCAGCAGTGGCCACGGGCGCGGAGCGGAAGGGTTCAGCAAGCTGTACCGTTACCTGATTGATACTCGCCTGATTGATGATACAGCCCTCCGCGAAATTCTCTTGCTGGCTGACCACCGTAGTGAGGACAAGCTCAGCTACAGCGGCATCAACCTCTCCGATATTGAACGGTTGCGCAAGCTGAAAGCGCAGGCCGACTTGCTGCATAAGAACCAGGATAAGTTTGCCCAATTCCGCGACGGCTACCAGCGGCTGGCCAGCGACCAGGAAGAACTCAACCAGATGGCCGCGGCTTTCCGCTTTCATTCGACGCAGATACGCGCCGAGATGGAGGTCAACCAGCACCGTTACCAGGAAGACCTCCTCAATGGACAGGAGCAGCTGGAACGTATCCGGACCACCTCTCAGGAGGTCCAACGCAAGATTGGGGTGCTACAGGAACAAATGCGGAGTGGGCAGCTACAGCTAGAGCGTATCCAAAAGTCGATCAGTACGATCAAAGCCCTGCCGACGGAGGATTTTCTGCACAACAGCCGCGAGAATATACAGGCGACCATTGATAACCTGCAGTTTCAACTGACGGAATTGAGTCACCTGAAACTAAGTCCCGCCGAACTAAAAGCCCGGATCGCGAAATCGCAACAGCGGATTACTCAACTAGGGCACCAGCGCGACAACCTCGCCAATTGGCTGATCTTCCACCTGGCAGAAAAGGATGAAGACCGGCAAATGCTCAACGCCTTGCTGAGTACAGCCACGGCACGCCTGGATGCGGGTGCTTTGCGCAAAAAAATCACCAGTACGGCATCCTTGGTGAAGCTCTTTGATGGAGCCCTGGAATTGCCGAAAGATTTTAAACTCCCGGAACTCCCGACGCCTGAACAACTGACGGCGGAAATAGCCGAAGAGCAAGAAAAACTGACGCGTGATGAGCGCCTGCTACAAGCCGCACAGAACCGCGCCGATCTGGAAAAAGAAGTTCAAAGCAATCGGCAAAAACTGGAGGACATACAGTCGCAGTTGCAGCAAATAGCGGGCTTGCCACAATTGGAGGTCACTGCGGAAGAACAAAGCGCGGCCCAAAAAGAACAAGCCATCCAACTGGAAACCCTGGAAAGTGAAGGTCGCCGCCTGACGGAAGACCTGCGCCTGCGCAGCCAGGAACAAGAACTCCTGCGGGAAAAACAACGGGATTACAAAGTCAGAGAGCAGCGGATCATGGGCTGGCTGCGCAAGTTGGAAAGCTTTCAGCTGGATACGCAGAAAACCGTTTACACGCCAAGTGGCCAGGCACCACCCGAGCTGGAGCGCTTGTTCAACGAGCTGGAAAAGCGCTATCTAGAACTCAAGGAACTACTGAACAGTACCCGCAACGCCTTTGGATTCTTGCGCCGGGATTTACTTTCGGAGACCGCCGACGAAGCGACCTTCATCGAAGAAACCGACCAGGCTTACCAGGGCCTTGACGACCAGGAAAAAATCATCGACTCACTGGTAGACAGTATTGGCCAGCGTTTTGCGAATCCCGCGGCGGACTTTTTGCACCAGTACGAATTGTTCCGCGATTTTATCAACCAGAAATTCAACCGGAGCCTCGCCAAGCTGCATATTTCCAACATCGAATCGCTGCGGATTGAGCTGGTGCCCAATGACCGGCTGCAAACCGACCTCCGCAAGATCGGCGAGTTGGACCTGAGCAGTAACAGTCTTTTTGGCGGAGAACGAGGTGGCCTTACCGTCTTGCGGCGTTACATCGAGCAGGGCAAAGACATTGCTTTTAGCGACCTGTTTAGCTTACAGCTAAAATTGACCATTGCGGGCAAAGAGAAGACCGTAGACCTGAGCAAGCAGGTAGAAAGCGACGGTACCGACCGGATGCTGCGCCTGGTGATCGTGATGCAGGTGATCAGTCGCCTCGTGGACTTGAGCCCCGAAAACCGCATCGTGATGTTCATTGACGAAATTGCGACCATCGACGGCAAGAACCGCCCCCAGCTGGTGGCCTTCTGCCGGGAGCACCACTTCTACCCTATTTTCGCCGCGCCGGAAATGGTGGAAGGCTTTGATCGCTACGTCCTCATCAACCGGATGTCTAACAAGCGGTTGGTGGTAGAGGAAGGAAAACACTACGTCGATGTCGAAAGAAACTGAACTCCGTACCTTTAGTCGGTTGGCCGCTGGTGAGCAGTTGGCCTGGGGCAGTGTGCCCAAATCGGTCAAAAACGGTAGTTCCCTGAGTGAATTGCTGGCGACCGGCGTATTGACTAAAGTACGACGTGGTGCTGGGCAAGTATTGGTCGTCGCTGATCCGGATGCTTTGGAAAGCTTCCTGGATGGTCGTTTCCCTGGGCGACACACCGCCGAAGCGGGTGATGGCATTGGCAACGTAAAACGGTACCGCGACAGCAAAGGCGGCAAAAAAGAGAGTATTGGCGTCGTGCTTTTGCGCGGTTGGCAAACGATCTCCGTCAATGAGGAACAGGTAGACTTGGCCTACTTCACCCAGCGTTTTTCCAGCTTTTCGGTAGTAAAGCCACGATTAAAAGTGAAGCAATTGTGTCTGGTAGAAAACCTCGATACGTTCGTAGATGCCGAGCGCTTATTGGGGAAGGACTGGATCTTTGCCCACACCTATGGCCGCCTGGGGCTGAAGACCCTGATGGGGTTGGAAGCCAAAGAAATCCTGCATTTCGGAGATTGGGACTTTACTGGGCTAGATGAATATTTGCGTTTGCGCGAACAGTTTCCACAAACCCAACTCTACCTTCCTGACAACTTGGAAGCACTGTGGGCGACGCGATCTAAACCTTTGAAAAAAGGAGCCGTCATCACCAAGCGCTTGGTGGGCAGTGATGATCCAGGGGTGCTGCGCGTCTTGTCTTTATTGAGCACCACGAACAAGTTTTTGGAACAGCAGGCGGTGTTTCCAACACAAAACCCAGTGCTATGATTCTAAAAGCCGAACCAAGGACGGTGATGCGTTTTATCGAAGACAACTTCGAGGCGTTGAGCCAGTTGTATCGCATCCAGCTGAAGAAGAACGTCATTCCGGTGGAGAACTTCGACCAGGTGACGCGCCACAAGGGAGACATCGTGACGCGGCGGCTGTCGGCCTTCAAAATCCTGCGTTCCGTGGGGGATGATTACCGTTTGGCGGAAGAGGTAGGTGCTTATTTGGGGTTCCTGATGCAGGAATTCAAGCCGCTGTTGCCGGAACAGTTGCGGCGTTACCATACCTCTATTCAGGACGTTTACGAGCTGCTGACCATCCGTCCGAACCTGGACGACAAGACCCGCAGTCTGCGACTCGAACACCTCTACAACGAGGTGCAGAGCTTTTTGGACAACGTCACCAATAACACTTATACCCTGCTCAAGCGCAGTCAGCGCCTGAAGGTGAACCGGCAGCAAATGACTTACTCCGAGCGGGTAAAGGAAGCGCGCATGCTGATTGAGCAATACATCGACCCGCTCAACCGGATTGTAAACCTCAATGATGCCAACTCCATCGCCTCGCTGCTGCAAAATATCGGCAGCGAAATCAACCTCGACCGGATGGCCAATTATCCGCCTTCCGTCATCGAGCGCTACGAGCAGTTGGACAACCTCTTGCGGCAAGTAAACACCCGCTTGCAACGCGAAAGCGACGTCATCCGCAGAGAGCTTACGCCCCTTATCGAGCGCATCAAGCGCGAGAGCGAAGTCCTGGGCGGCTGGCTGGTGTTTTTGGAGCGCCCGCTGCTGCTGACTGTTCCCGACTTTGCCAAGCGGAACCCGCAAAACATTTTCGGTGACCAAATGGCTGCCGACCTCAAGATTTACATGGAGCAATTCCGGCAGCACCGGCAGGCTTCCCGCATCAAGTTATCGGAAGGGCCCGTGGTGCAGGAAACACCCCTACTGGATCGGCAACTGTATCGCCAACGACTGAAGGCGGCTTTACCCATCAACGACTTTTTCACCTGGTGCCTCAAAGCCATCGCAGACCACCCCGCCGAGCGGCAGGAAAGTGACCTTTTTGAACTGACCAGCTTACTTTTCAGCTCTGAAGAGCAATACGAACTAGTGTTTAGCGGCCAGCGGCAGCGTGTTAAACTCAATGAACAATACTACATCCTGCCGCTTTTCCAAGTGATGCTAAAACCAGAAGAACAATGACCTATCCACCCGCGCATTTCGAGATTGTCAAGGCCTTATTATCTGAGGGGCGTTTCCTATTGGAAGGGGAGGCCGCTTTTTTGTCCTTACGGGAAAACAAGGATTTTTACACCAAATTCTTCCACGAATCCTTCCGACTGGACGTGAGTATCACCGCTGATTATGCGCTATTGAAGAGCAGCAAAGACTCGGACAATGTTGCGCGCTCCATCTGTGTTTATCTGGCGATCCTTTGTTACGAGCTCGACCATCAGGATGGCAACTTGCTGGAACTTTTGTCTTTCGGTACCTTTTCTATGGCCGAATGGGAAGATCGTTTTGAGCAGTCTTCTTACTACAATGTCATGGAAGCTACGGACCGCCTGCGCGATGGTAACCAGCGGCAGAAGTTTTACCAGTTGCTGGCGCGGCGTGGGCTCATCAAGCGCATTGATGATGATCTGTTTCAGTTTACGCCAGCGCATCGGTATTTTCTGGAGTATGCGCGGGAGCTGAATATGCGGGAGATGATGGTGCAGCGGGATAATTGATAATTAGTCGATTTGGCCTTAGCTGCTACAGCTATCAAAGAAAAGAGATAATTGTGTACCTTCGTTAAATATGTTCTTTATTCCCGTAAGAATACCATAGGCACCTCTCCTTACGAACTCCGTTTCAGTTTGGTACAAAAAATGTTAGAGGAGTAAAGTTTCATTCCTTACTTGAATCTAAGTTATGCACGTAGCATTTCTAAATCTTAGCTGATTAATGTTTAAAAATGACAGATATTACAATAAATATCTAACCGCTTTAAAAAGTGCTCCTTTTTTTAAAGATTCTTCAGAAGAATCGATACACCAGTTATTGAGTTTCTGTAAACATGAACAATGGAAGGTAAAGACTTTTAAAAACAGTACGGAGGTATTATCTACTTTTTATTTCATCGTTTCCGGAAGACTTAAGATCTATAAATCCAATCCTGAAACAGGTCGAGAGCATACCGTTTTTGTCTTGTCTGGTGGAGATGTTTTTGATGTGCTGTCTTTGCTGGACAGTAAATCCCATGACGTTTATTGGAAAGCGTTGGATAATTTGGAAGTATTAAAAATGTCCATGGATCAAATGCGCAATTGGATATCGCAATACCCGGAAACACACTCCGCCATTTTTCGTTACCTGGGGGAACGTATGCAGCGGCTTATGGACGTAGCAACTGATGTGGCCTTACACAGTACTTTGGTGCGGCTATCTAGTCTCCTACTCAAGAATATCAACGGAGAAACCCTTAAGCTGGAATTAATCAACAATCTCTCTAATAAGGAGATTGCCCGCTTGATTGGTACCACAAGGGCTGTTGTAAACAGGCACATTCAAGAGTTGAAAAATTGCGGTGCCATTTTGGTAAGTCGAAAGAAAATCAATATCAATAATCTGGAGTTACTCCTGGCTATTGCCGAGCAAAAATATATTCCTTAAGTTGGATTTTCGGCGAAAGGTTATAGCGGGATTTTGGGTAGCCCCGAAGGGCTATGTTATAAGGATGCTAACAGACAGCGTGCAAAAGAATACTCTTATTTTCCCCGAGTGCTACCTAAGTAGCTGTTTAAGTGCTCTTTAAATAGTATATTTGTACTTTCTATTTCAGTCTTGATTGTTTCCCTTTCTATTGTATCACCAACAACACGATTGGTAATATAGTATCCTAGACTAAAGGTAGTTACACCTAGCTACTAGATCAATATTTTATAGAAATGTGTTTTCGATTTGGATCGAAAAGCTGCTATTTAACTGCATTAAATAGCCCATCTTCCTTTGTCCAACAAGGTGATTCTCTACCAACTTTGTTCAAGTCAATCGAAAGCAACCTCATAAGTAGCGCCGAAGGTGAAGTCATGCTCCCTGGCCTGTAAGGTGCCGCGTAGCGATCCTATCGGGACATCTGCCTAGTGGCTTGCTATTTCCACTTCAGTTTGATCATAAGAATTTTCAAAACAGAATAAAATTAAATATGATAAAAGATTTGACCAAGTCACAAGCGCTCCTTGACCGGAGAAAAAACGTTGTCGCTAATGGTGTAGGGGTCTTCAATACAGCTACCGTTCAAACAGCTAAAGGAGCCCTGATTATTGATGTAGATGGCAATGAGCTCATTGACTTTGCGGGAGGCATAGGGGTGGTGAACGCAGGACATTGCCCGGAACCGGTGGTAGCAGCGATCCGTGAGCAGGCTGGCAAGTATTTACACACCAGCTTCAATGTCGTCACCTACGAGCCTTACATCCAATTGTGTGAGGAGTTAGCAGATATTCTTCCCCACGGGGAAAAGACGAAAGTGATGTTGGTGAGCACCGGAGCAGAAGCGGTCGAGAATGCTATAAAAATCGCGAGACAAGCCACCAAAAAAACGGCGGTACTTTGTTTTACGGGAGCCTATCACGGAAGAACAATGATGGCCATGACCTTGACCAGCAAGGTAAGCTACAAGTATGATTGTGGCCCTTTTGCACCAGAGGTCTACCGACTCCCCTTCCCAAACTTTTACCGGTATCACGGACAGCAAAATCTCGATGAATTTGTAGATGCCGAACTAAAGAGACTCCACGAAAGTGCTTTAAACCTGGTTGATGTCAAGAGCGTAGCTGCGGTGATTATTGAGCCCATTCAGGGAGAGGGCGGATTTAATCCCGTTCCTAAAAGATACCTGGAAGGATTGAGAGCATTTTGTGATGAGCATGGCATTATGCTGATCATGGACGAAGTGCAAAGCGGATTCTGTCGTACCGGACACTGGGCCAGTTGGCAGCATTATGGCGTGGAGCCTGACATCAGCACCTATGCAAAATCAATGGGATCAGGTCTGCCCATAGCTGCTGTAGTGGGTAAAGCTCACGTGATGGATGCCGCAGCCCCGGGATCCATTGGTGGTACTTATATCGGAAGCCCGATTTGCTGTGTGGCTGCTTTGGCAACCATTAAGTACATGAAAGAGATCAACTTGAATAAAAGAGCAATGGAAGTGGGTGCAATTATTACTACCCGACTCAATGCCCTTAAGCAAGAATGCTCCGAAATAGGAGATGTAAGAGGCATCGGCGCGATGATCGGGATTGAGTTTGTCAAAAACGGAGACCCCCGACAGCCTCACATGGATGCCTGCGGCAAAATTGTCAAAGGCTGTGCAGAGAACGGATTGATTGTGTTGAGCGCAGGGACGTACAAGAATGTACTTCGCATCCTGTCGCCCCTGGTCATTACCGATGAACAATTAAACAAGGGGTTATCCATTTTGGAAACCGAAATAAAAAAAGCGCTAAATAAATAATTTATGAGACCATTTGCAATTGCAGGGATACAGATGAAAGTATCAGCGGTCATTTCCAACGTAGAAATGATGAAGCTGAAAATAGATATCACCATGACTCTTTATCCATGGATAGAGATGATCATGTTCAGTGAGTTATGTGCTTATGGGCCATTGACCCATACGGCTCAGCCCATTCCCAACAACTTTGAAGCAGAGATGCAGGCGATGGCCAAGAAATATGGCATCTGGCTATTGCCGGGCTCTATTTTTGAGCAAAGCGAGGGAAAGTTGTACAATACGGCAACCGTCATTAACCCACAAGGGGAAATCGTAACCCGGTACCGCAAAATGTTTCCCTTCTACCCTTACGAGGTAGGCGTAACGCCAGGAAACGATTTTTGTACGTTCGATGTGCCCGGAGTAGCCAAGTTTGGCGTCTCCATTTGCTACGACATGTGGTTTCCGGAAACCATCAGAACCTTGGTATCCATGGGAGCTGAAGTGATCATGCACCCCACCATGTCTGGCACCATTGATCGTGATATAGAACTATCCATTGTCAGGGCCATGGCCTCTATCAATCAATGTTACTTTTTTGATATAAACGGACTGGATACCGGAGGTTGTGGGCGATCTATCGTGTGTGGACCCGATGGAAGAGTACTCCACCAATCGGAAGGGACAGAAGAAATCATTCCTTTAGAATTGAATATCGAAAGGGTGAAGAGAAGCCGCGAGATGGGCATTCTCCGTTTGGGCCAGCCGTTGAAAAGTTTTCGCGACCATTTAAAGACCGGCAAGTTCGACATCTATCAGCCCGAGTCTCAAAGCCCCTATTTGGATAGCCTTGGGGCATTGATCAAACCCTCCCGACTAGATAAATTAACCGAGCTAAAACTCAAAGAAGACGCCATCGAGAAGATCCCCTCGCTTGTCCACATTCAAGATAACAAGCCATTATAGTTTTTGGCAGGAATGCTAGCGGCTCATTATTAGACTTGTTCAGCCGGGCCTGAATGAGCGAAAGCGCAGCAAATTTTATTTTGAACGAGGCGAAAAACGTAGGCGATGCCTTAGCATCGGCGAGGCTTTTCAACGAAGTGCAAGATAAAATTTGCCGCTTGCAGCCATTTGAGGCTCCGGTTGAACAAGTCTATTAACCACCTGAGCTACATCAAACCTCACCGTACGAGGTACTTGGTACTTGGTACTTGGTACTTGGTACGGTGAGATTTTATTTCAAAAAAAATCAAAAAATTATGGGAGGTATCCCTCAAGGAAAGAAGAAAAAAACGGAAGCAAGCAAAGATTATGTGAGTTGGTTTGAAATACCCGCAACTAACTTTCAACAGGCTGTGAATTTTTACAACCTCATTTTTGACATTACGATGGAACAAAATATTACGGAGGTCAATGCGATGGCATTCTTCCCCACCACAACCGGTGTAGGAGGTAGTGTCGTTGCAGGTCAAGGATATGTCCCCAGTGATAGTGGTCCATTGATTTATCTAAACGGCGGAAAGGATTTAAACAAAGTCTTAAACAAGGTGGAAGAAGCCGGTGGTAGGATCATCATGTCCAAAACCCTGATCAGTGAAGAGATGGGATACTTCGCCATTTTCATTGATTCACAAGGGAATAAACTTGCCTTATATTCTAAAAACTAAATTTTGATTAATAAAGACGTACAAGCAGAACCTTACTATAACATAGGCCAATTAAGGGTTGATTACTGGAACAAGTTGAAAATCGTAACCGCTGAATTG
>Ga0102812_10002024_pt1 | contig 13787 bp, 9 predicted proteins | sample ColrivemetaGS713_FD_79334 | JGI IMG/M metagenome (GOLD analysis project Ga0102812, IMG submission 79334) | Estuarine microbial communities from the Columbia River estuary - Flood tide ETM metaG S.713 | ecosystem: Environmental > Aquatic > Marine > Intertidal zone > Estuary | place: USA: Columbia... | reverse complement strand
TGATGCGGCGTCTTTTGTATTCCCCAAAGCATGGACACGTACTACTAAACGGATTCGATCAGGCCCCACTCGCAATTCGTCCACCTTTCCTGACCAGCGCAGTGGGGATTCCTCGGCAAAAATAGTTTGTTGAGCAAAATGAGAGGTCTGCGAAAGTTCTGCTTGCTGCTGTACCAGAAAAACCCCAAAGCCCAGCCACCAAAGGACCGTGAATAGGCTCCAAAATCGATTTCCAGAGGGGGATAGCGCCTGACGACCAAAAATAAGCAAAGCGCAAGCTCCTAATATTAAACCTCCTGCAACAAGAAATGCCTCTACTTCAGGGAAAAAATGATAGCCAAGAAAAATGCCCGCCCCAAAAGGTAGCAACAAACGCAAGAGAGGGATTTCTCGCCATGGTATTTTCTGCTCGGCGGTTATCATGAACGATAGCAAGTAGTTTAAACAGGGCTGAATTTAGCCCTTTTTTTATTGCTTTTGCAATTCCGCCCTGCACCTAGTGTACAAATTACACTAAATGAGGGTGTAGCAGGTTTGTTTAACATCAAGAATTATTACCTTAGCCTTGAGTTATGCTACACAAAGCGCAGCGACGAACAAAAAGGAAACGTGAAAAATCTTAATACCTATTTTAAGTCGGCCTTTACTGTCGATAATGTGATCTTTGGTTTTGATGAAAGTGATCTGAAGATATTGTTGATCAAACGGCAGGAAGAACCTTTTAACAACCACTGGGCACTTCCTGGCTATTTTGTCTTACCCGATGAAGATCTGAACACAGCTGCCCGGCGAGTGCTAAAACAGCTGGCAGGCATCGATAACGTTTTCCTGGAGCAAGTCAAAAGTTTTGGCGCGGTAGATCGGCACCCCGTTGGGCGGGTAATTACCGTGGCGTATTACTCCCTGGTCAAGATTGCCGATTTCAATCCGAAGCCTGACAATGATGTTGCCAAAGAAGTGCGGTGGTTCAGTGTATCGGATATTTCGGCCCTGGACCTGGCTTTTGATCACGAAGAGATGATCAATGTTTGTTTCCAGACCCTCAAGCGGCAAGTGCGTATTCGGCCAGTAGGGTTCGAGTTGCTGCCGCCTAAATTTACCCTTACCGAATTGCAACACCTCTACGAGGCTATATTGGAAACCGCATTGGATAAGCGTAATTTCCGTAAGAAAATCCTTTCGATGAATCTTTTGATTGATCTGGAACAAATGCAGGAAGGGGTAGCTCACCGCCCGGCCAAGCTCTACAAATTTGATAGCGAGGCGTACGAAGAATTCCTCCAGGACGGCTTTTCTTTCGAAGTAAAGGAAAGCAAACGAAAAGATGTCAAGCCTTCGCTATCTAACTAATGTGATGCTTGCCTTTTTGTATTCCGCAAAGTCAATGTTCCGATAAAGCAACCATCACGGTACTTGGTATAATATCGAATTTTGGGGGTGTAAAATCCCTATACCCTGTACTAAGTACCTAGTACTTTTAGTAACTAGTTCCGCCATTCGTTTCCATTGCTGTCCAACAGCACCAATTCAATGGCTTCATTTCCAGGTGTTTCCAGAAAATCAATGACTTTTTGGTCAATTTGAGTGGTTTCACCAACGTACTTCACCATGATGGTGGCTAATTCACTAGTAGTGGGGGCATCTTTAAGTTCTGTTATATTACCCGTATCAGTTACCGAAAAGTAGCCGTAATAACCATTGGTTAGCGGTAACTCACTTCCCAGGTTGCTAATGTCATCAACAAAACTGGCGACCCTGCTTTCTTCTTCCGTATTGGTGTAAACCAAGTAGCCCCAAAGCGCATCGGCAGGAATCCTTCGGAGTTCTGTATGCAGCCAGATGATGCCATCTTCTTGTTCCATGATGACCTGGTAAGCATCCTCTGTTACGGTTAGTGTACCAGCATTACTCACTACATCCTGAAGTTCAATGGTTAATGTATAAACATCCGGACCTGCATCGGTCACCAGCTGAGAGCCCGTAGCCGGAGCAGGCCCTGGATCACATACCTCGGGGTCAAGAATATCATAGATGGTGAGGCTAATATTACGGCCAGTACGGTTGTAGTTACTGAGGATTTCTGTGTTCAAGCAATTTTCATCCTCAATAGTGTACATTCTTAATTCCAGATTAGAAAGCGTATTGGTACCTAGTGTCTGCCAAAGATCAAGACTAAACTCTTTGTCTACCAAAGGCACAATGATGGGATCATTGAGGTTATCCAGCTTGCAGCCGGATAAGGCTAACGCCAAGTAAAGGTAAACAAATACCACGCGGCAATTCCGAGACATAAGATTAAGTATTGTTGATGTATTAAATTAGGGAGACAACATTCAATAGAGTGCGCGTGAAACCATTAAGGAAACGCTCTCGCATTTACTTCGCTGCTTGGCAGACGGTAAATTTATGGAATAAATCAATACTTCAGCCGGCCATCGTAAACTCGCTGGGCATAATCTTTGGCAAAATAGGTGATGATCACATCTGCCCCGGCACGATGAATGCTCAGCAAGGTTTCGGGCATGGCTTGTTCGTAATCCAGCCAACCATTGCCACAAGCAGCCAAAAGCATGGCGCATTCACCACTGACGTGGTAAGCTGCGATGGGTAACTCACTCTCGTACTTGAGCAGCGCGATGATATCCAGATAATTGAGGGCGGGCTTGACCATGAGAAAATCAGCCCCTTCCGCGGTATCCAGTCTCGCCTCGCGGAGGGCTTCCTGCGCGTTGGCGGGGTCCATCTGGTAGGTCTTTTTATCCTTGGGGATATCAGCATCTTCGCGTGGAGCACTATCGAGTGCTGCCCGGAAAGGGCCGTAAAAAGCACTGGCATACTTGGCGGTGTAAGACATGATTCCCGTTTGGGTAAAACCAGCATCATCCAAGGCTTCGCGCAGGTAGCCTACTCTACCGTCCATCATATCACTAGGTCCCAGGACATCGAAGCCGGCCTCGGCTTGTGCTACCGCCATTTTGGCCAGGATGGGTAAAGAAGGATCATTGAGAATTTGCCCCTCCCCTACCAGACCATCGTGCCCGTCGATGCTGTAGGGATCCATCGCTACATCACTGATCAGGCAGATGGCAGGAAACAGCTCCTTGATGTCGCGAGCCGCTTGCAGGTAGAAATTATCGGGATCGTAGCTGTAGGTAGCCACCTTGTCTTTGAGTTCGTCAGGAACGGCAGGGAAAAGAATAAAGTTATTGATCCCCAATTCCTGGCAAGCGGCAATTTCTTCCAGCATCAAGTCGATGCTCCAGCGGTAGGTGCCGGGCAGGGAAGATACCTCCGTTTTTACCCCCTTACCGGGCACTAGAAAGAGAGGTTGTACCAATTGAGCAGGACTGAGACGGGTTTCCCGAACCATCCCCCGAATGGCTGCCGAACGGCGGTTACGACGTGGACGCTGAAGCATTTTTCTTGATTTTTGGGCTGCAAAATAGGATGAGGCTTGCCTTTCTGTGTTATTACAAAGGCAACACCCCCAAGGCAAGCATCATCGTACCAGGTACTTAGTATAGGGTATAGGGATTTTTATTACCCATTAGGACACTATGCCAAATACCGTCTACTTTTACCTCCCAATAAGAGGTTTAAAGTATTGGGCTGCAAAATTAAGGATTAAGAATGGGAATAAGGGCAAATGCATCAAATCAGAATAGACAAAACGTAAGTCTATCTGAGCAGGATAGAACAAACCTGCCTGCCCATAAGGCACAGCCTGCCTGCAGCAGGCAGGGATTAAACGGATCAAACGGATTACCTGCTGTGATTAGCTTCGCTTATCGTCGCAAGCTCCTCGGAGTTGTCCCTTCGGTCCTCGGAGTTTCCGCGGATAAATCAGGTAAGCGTTTTGTCAGTGACGCTGGTGTTGGATCGCAAAACGGCATTTCTGCAGACACAACGACGTAGGCTAAGCCAACGCCGAAAGAAATAAGGATGAGTAATCTTTTTGGGTATACAGAAGGTTTCCTGTCTTTTAAGCCGGGTATGGCTCCGCTCGCCATAAATGACGAGCAACCTTTTGAGCACTGCTTATAAAAAATTAGTGCGCAGGCCGACAGGCCGGAGCGCGAGGCCCGGATCACGATCTTCCATCGGGATAAGGACGAAGGATGGTAGCCGCTCCGTAGGGCAGGGTTTCATACCCTGCATGAAGGAGCGGCGGACAGCCTGGTGCCGATCCCGTCCCGACTAGAAAAGTCGGGACGGAAGAAGGCATGGCCCACAAAAAAACATATTGAAAAGCAATGCTATGCCGTAAATTTATCTACCTAGATCCTACACCTCCTGCAATAATTCCGACTTCCCACTTCCCACCTCCGACTTTTTCCTGTTTTTCCAACCACGACTTCTCGAATAACCAACTATCAAACCCACGACCAACAAGCCTGCTAACCCCCAACCATACCAAGGGAAACCGGCTTCCAAGGGTCTTACATTCCCCAGGAGTTGAAAGCCCGCCCAGTAGACCGGGTGTGCTCCGCGGGAATCGGCATTTTGCAGGTAGGTGAGTTTAGCCTGCTGCAGGGCGGTGCGCTTATCCTGGCCTTTGTCCAGGAAGGTGTAAAACCCTTCCAATAGATCGCAATTGGCACTTTCATTGACGCGCCAGAGGGTATTCACCACCGAACGGGCGCCGGCATAGTGAAAGGCCCGCGCCAGACTGATGACGCCTTCGCTGTTGTAAAGCGTCCCCAAAGCGGTTTCACAGGCGCTGAGGATGACCAACTCCGTCTCCAAATCGTATAAATAAAGGTCTTTGGCAAAGAGGGAATCGTAGCCTCCGGCACCGTCACTGAAGACAATGAAGGAGAAATCGCCCTGCTCGGGATTAGCCTGCGCGTGGGTGGCCAAGTGGAGCAGGCGGTAGCGTTTGGCCTGGGCTTGTAATTGCGCAATGGTCGCACCATCCCCCAGGAAAAGGTTGCCCGAAGCCTCGCCGATGGTAGACTCCAGTAAATCGGCGCTACACGACAGGGCCGACCAGCCTGATTGACCCGAGAAAGCCGGCGCGAAACCACCCACCTCTCCCTGATGGCGTTCCAGCTGCGACAATGCCCACTGCAAACTAGCGGCGTAGGTATAACTGATCGGGTAGTCCCGCAGGAGGTAAGGATAATCGTTGAAAGGGGTGCCCGCTGCGACCTCCTGCGTAAGCAGCGCCTCAAAGGGTAACAGATCGAGCATTCCGCTGGTGACGAGCAACAGTGATTTCCCTTGAGTGCCCGACAACAAGGGAGCAAGCAGTTCCTGGTACAAGCGGTAGCCCTCGCGCTGGTAATCGGCGGCGAGCTTGGTGCGGTCTACGCCGGGCATTTGATAGCTTTCAATGCTCCCCCGCCAGGCGAGTATCCGTTCGTTGAGCTTTTCCGGCCGGGAGCGTTGCAGAAGGCGAATTCCCTGGCGATCAATGAGAAAAACAAAGATGGCTTCTTTGCCGACGAAATATTCAATCAATTGTTCCTTGCGGCCCAGCATTTGTTGCAGTTCGGCCAGCGTAGGTACTTCATCCGCGTACTTGAGTTGATAATAGCGGGGATGGCGGCTTTCCAGGGCCTGGAGCCAGTTCCGTATAGCATCCTGTGCGCCGAGGAGGGTTTGTTCGGCCGCCTGGAGGGTGCTGTCGGCCACGCCTTCTTCGCTGCGCAGGCGGAAGAGTTCTTCCTGGGCATTGCTGACTGCGCGTTGCAGCTCGCCTTCTTCGGCCAACTCTTCCTCACTGATGCCGGCCTGAGCGGCGGCTTTACTCGCCCGAAAAGCCTCGCGCAGGAGGCTACTCCGGTTGCGTTCCGCAAAAACGAAAGCCTGATAAAGCAGCGCTTCGTTGTGCGTTTTTTCGTAAAGCTGATAGGCTACTCGAATAGCATTCTCGCTTTGCTCGCGGCTTTCTTCCAGGTTAAAGAGCTTGGAGCTTTCGTAGAGGTAACTTTGGCGCAAAGCCTGTTCGACCGTATGCATCAGTTCGTAACAGGCCAGTGCTTGCTTTAGATAAAAAATATTGGGTTTCGCTTCGTTCCATTCCTGGTAAACGGAGGCCATGCCTCCCAGTGCTTCCATAATCGTATTTTCGGCATAGCAAGCTTCAGGAAGAGGGAGATCGTGTTGCCCTTTGGGGGAATAGTTGTAAAGAACCGATTGGAGCGCCAGCTGGAATTGGGTGAGGGATTTAGCGTAATCCTTCATTTCTAAAAAGAGCAGCCCTTTTTGGACGTAGTGCTTGCCGAATTCACGGCGTTGGGTGTTTTGGTAATAAAGTTGGAGGTGGTTAAATTCTTGATCTAATGCGGTTAAGGCAGCGGCGAAGTCGCCTTGTTCGACGTGGATGAGGGCTTGTTTTTTGTAGATATTGCTTAAAAGTAAGTCAAATCTAGTATCAACCTGTTCCCCATTATCTCTATTTATCAGCATTTCCTTTGCTCGTGCAAGTTGAGTTTTAGCACTTTCTAAATGATTTTCTTTAATAAACAAATCACTTAAATTAAGCAAAAGCATCGTGAGAATTCCTCTATCGTCGATGGGTAACTTTAAAGCATTTTCATAAGCTTCTTGAGAATTTTCTAGTTTATCCCAGTTACTATATAACAAACCAAGATCATTGTATCCCTGAGCGGCTCGTAAATAATCTTCTTCAATCAATACAGCCGTCACAAATTGTTTCAGAATGGATTCACCCGCTGAATATTCCCCTAGCCTGGTATAAATGTTACCTAATGGTTTATAAAGAAATTTTGCTAATAAATAAGCATCTTCCTCTTTGGGGTCTGCTAAACCCAGTGCAAGCTCATAGATTATTCGAGCATTAATGTAATCCCCTAATGTATCATAGGTAAATGCTAGTTGTACATATGTCCAAAAAGCTTTAGAGTTCTCTTGTTTTGTTCTTAAATTTCGCCAGAGCTCACGGGGAAGAGCTTTACGAAAAAGCTGTTTAGCTAATTCAAGTTGTCCTTCTTTTCTAAATTGAGTACCCACTGATTTCACCAAATCCAGGAAAAGGTACAAACTATCAAGTTGCTCTAAGTTAACTAAGGCTGATTCGGTTTTCTTTAAAGCAAGGTCAAAATCTTGTTGCTTAACTAGTTCAACAATCTGGTCTACCGTGGCCTGATAGTCATTCTCCAGGTTGAGCGCACGCAAAGATGTTGTGACAAATAGCATCACAATAAGGCATAAGCAGGAAACCCTTTGTAAGTGATTCAAAGTAGATAAGCTTTAGTAAAAAAAGAAAAGTTTCGACTCGTTTCGTTACACCGATTGATTTCGCCGGATTAACCAAATGATGATTAAAATCGCCAATAAAATCAGTAACAACCAAACCCACCAAGGCCAAGCCGGAGGGTTTGGATCATCGGCACAATCGCCTACGGTACATTGTAACACCTGCCCTTCTTGCGTGTCCGCCGTTATCATGCTTACCGCAACAGGAACCGTACAGATCGGATCATTACTCAAGTCATCAAAGCGGATACAAGCATAGATTGAATCCAGCATAGACGGCTCGATACTACTGTACATGTGAAACTGCACATTCGCAAATGTTCGAGGGTCACCTACGCCGTGCAGTGGGGTACCTTCGATCCCAAAATTGAGCAATTGCCAACGGATACTGTCATCACTCAATTTGATCATCGAAATCTGATCCGTAGGGCCACCATAGGGATGATACTTTACCGGGGTAACCACAATATCATCCGCACTTACTCCAGCCGGTAGCTTAATATCCATGTAGATATTACTGGTTTCACCAAAACCGGTGTTCTCACACTGTACCGTGGTGAAAATCTGGTACCGATCACTTTGTGCCGGACAAGCACAGGCCTCCATGATCATAAAGTTGGGTTCGTGTGATTTGACGAGACTAGCCGTAGAAGTATAATAATCCAATATTATCGGCGCTCCGCTCTGGGGGGAGAAGACGTCACTACTGGTCACTGTACTATCTCCGTTTTGTGTATAAAGCCGGACGCTGTCTGGGGGTATCCCCTGGGCCAGCCCCCCGACAAAGGTACTGAGCCCTAAATCCGATAACTCTTGCTGCAAATCTTCCGGCGTCAAAACGGGATAACCATTGTCATCCGAAAAGGTACCGAGTGCCACGGCAAAATCCATTTCTGCCTTGACTGTTGCTTCAAATACGTCCATCATCGCTTCGTCACCTTCCAGGTCTACAAAATAGTGCACCTCCTCTCCTGGAGCCAGGTTGAAAATCTCCGCCAATAGCAAGCCCTGGTATTCCGTATTTACCGGACCTAATTTCGAATAATGGAAAGTAGTGGTACTCCCCACATCCGGGCGATGGAACATATTTTCCCGTATTTTAAAATCACTGAACTCCGGTAATTTGGTTACTTCTGTTTTTGACACCGTCCGTAATCGGCCATTGTACAAAAAGAAGAGTTGCCCACTAAAAGGTACATCGCTAGGGTTTTTCACCGAGAGGACAGAAACAAATGGATCGCCAGGTTTCACCTGGACATTGCGAAGGATTTTTAGATAGCGGTTAGTATCTACTACTGTTTTATTGGTGATAGAACCGCTAACAGGAGGGATGATTGGCCCCGCAGCAGTGAGAGGCGGTTCATCATTGGCACTATATACTCCCGTAGAATATGCCCGCGCAAAATAATTTTGCACCTGCGTAGAATTAGGTGGCCCGTAAAGGTGCTTAAATCCTGCTTTCTCCTGGCTTTCGCCAAACAGAAAATTACCATCTCCAAAAATAAAGAGGTGCTTATAGAAGGCGGGGGTTGCGTTAAATTTTGTCTTAGAAACCAGCGCGGGTAGCTCGATATTAAATACCGTCGAATCGCCCGGTGCAGGAGTATAATCGACTGCTTCGAGCAGCTGTGCGGAGAGGGAAATACTGAAATAAAGGAAGAGGCCTATGGCCAGGAGGAGGTGCTTACAGGTTTTCATAGTTGCTTAGTTTTTGGTATTACGGAGGTGTTACGATCGTAGCGAAAGTGTAACCGCTAGCTAATATACTAAATTACAGTAATTTAGTACGTTAAAGCTATAGTATCCTGACAACGAAGATCGGTATAGATATTCCTGCCTGATGATACCGTAAAGATAAAGGAGGAACAAGCCGGATGAAAACCAGAATTGAATTTTTCTTTGAGTTTCTAAAAACTAAAAAACACTACAAACAACTATAAAACAGCTATTTAAAAAAACAAAAAACCATCTTCTAAACAAGAAAAAACACTCAAAACTTCACCCCCACCGCCACACTTACCGTCCGCCCCAACAGCTGTAACTCATTGCCTAAAAGGACATTTCGGTTATTTTCTTCCGGCAAGGAATAGATACGCTGGCTGTAAAGGGTGTTCGCGCGATCCAATAAATTGAAAACTCCGAGGCTTCCGTAGACTTCGCCTTTCTCCATAGGATAAGCATAGCGGGCTGATACATCCACCCGATGGTAAGCAGGGATACGGCGCAGGCTGCTCACACTTCGCTCTCGTCGGTCGTTGGTCAGATCTGATACGGCCAGATCCAGATAAGGGCGGCCACTGGCAAAAATATAGACGCCACTCAGCGACCAGCGCTGGTATTGGTATTCATTGGCCCATTGTAGTTGGTGCGGACGGTCATCCTGGGCGGCGTAGGAAGCTCCCCGAAACAGCTCGCTGAAGGTGCGTCGCGAACGGCTCAGCGTATACGCCAGCCAGGTCGTGTAGTTGCTCCAGCGTTGGCTAATCAGTAAGTCCAGACCTACTACCTTCCCTTCCCCTTGGGAAACCTGGTAGAACGCATTGCCATTGGCCACTCCTCCTGCTCCGGTAAATTCGTTAAGAATAGTGGTGTGCTCCAATACGCCATTGCTGTGCTTGTAGTAAGCTTCGGCATCCAGCAGAAAATCGCCCTTGCGGAAGGTGAACCCCAACATGCCCTGGGTGCTACTCCCCACCGGAAACTGCTCCCCATCGGCCATGGTCCAGATATCAAAGCTACGACCAAAACGGTTTTCGTGATAATAGCGCCGCAAAAACTGGTGGTAATGATTCACCGCACCCTTCAGTCGCCAGGTATCATCGACCTGGTAGCCAAACTGTAAGCGGGGCGAGGGGTATACGGCCGCGGTCGCACTGTAATAAGTCGCGTGCAGCCCGGCTTCCAACAGCCACTTCTCTTTTTTCCATTGGTAAGCGGCGTACAAACCCAGCTGGTCTTCTTTGCCATCATTGGCCAATAGCAAAATTGTATCTGCTGCAATCTGTACGCTCACCGCCTCGCTACTACCGCGCACCCCAAACGATAGTTGCTGCTGCTCATCAAGCTGTAGATCATGACTCCAGTTGAAATGCCCCCCTTCCAGGTTGTTTGCTCTGGTATTTTCGTTCCTGACCGACAATAAACTCTGGTTCAGTCGCTCACGGGTCAACTCTGTACTCGTAATTTCGGCAATGCTAAAAGAGGAGTACCCTAAGGTCAATTCACTACGCCAATACTCGCTCCACGCTTGTTGCCAGCGAAAGCTGTAAGCGGCGTTAGCCCAGTCGCTTTTTTCTTGAAAGCGGGTCGTATTTTCAATCAGTCGCCCCTGATTACGGGTGCGAAAAGTAAGGTCGTAATCATAATCGTAATGGTCTTCACTACCATAAGCATTAAAATCGAGATACGTTTTTTCGCTGGCTTGCCACGACCATTTCGCATTAGCATCATAAAAACGAAAGGCGGGCTGTACTTTCACCTGCCGGGATTCCTGCAATAAAGCCTGAAGGTTACCACCTCCTAAATCCACCTCCTGGTTCAAGACGCCGAAAAGGTCCGTCTTTGCGAGGTTGTTGAGGCTCGACCGGCCGCCTACCTGCAGCTCCATCCCAGGGGCCAGTTTCAGTCTGGTAGTGGCATTGGCCAATAAACTACTGAGTTCAATCTGCGTCTGATGCTGCTCCTCCGTCATCGGATGCGAGGCCATCACGACTACGGAAGAAGTACGGCCGCCGTAACTGATGGGGAAAGTGTTTTTGTACAATTTAACCGAGTTCACCAATTGCCCGTTGACTGCGCTGAAGGCCCCGAAAAAATGGTCAACCCCATAGAGTAGCATGCCATCCCAGAGAATGAGATTTTCTTCGGCATTCCCACCGCGCACCCGCAAGGCTGCTGAGCCATCATTGAAGGCAGCCACCCCCGGCAAGAGCTGGAGGTTGCGTAGAAGATCGGTGGTTCCACCCAAATTAGGCAACTTGTCATTGGGCCGGATGACCATGGCCTGTTCGTCCTGCACCAGGCCCAAGGCAGAAGCCTCGTCGGTAACAATAATCGTCGTACCGATAGATTGAGGTAATGCAGCCAAAACAAACAGGGCCTGGGTTCCTTTACCCACCTTCAATTGCTGTGGGGTGTAGCCCAGGTAACGGGCTTCCAACCATAGATCACCTTTCAGCGTATCGGGAAAAGAAAAACGAAAGTTGCCGGCCTCATCCGTTACTGTTCCTTTGTTGAGCTTTTGGTTAAAAATCGTTGCGAAACATAAGGGTTCGCCCGTCGCTTCGTCTTTTACTTGTCCGCGCAACTGGCGATAGGTTATCGTGGGCGTAACTTCCGCTTCCTCCGCTGGCCGGATCAATATTTGCCCCTCATTGACGGTAAGGTATTCCAAACCGGATTGCTCCAAAATCAGGTAAAAAGAATGCACGACCTCCTCTTCCTGCAACCGAATGCTCACGGTCTTGCCGCTCAAAATAGCCGGATCAAAAGCAAGGAGAAGACCGTACTTATCCTCAAATACCTGAAATACCTCTTCTAATGGCGCGACAGAAAAATGCTCCGTTACCCGCTGCTGCGCCAGCAAGGGTAAAGCGCTGAATATCAGCAAAAAAAGAAGTAGTGTATATGGTTTTTTCAAAGAAATTAGTCATTAGCACTGATCGTCACTTGCTGACCATCAATCGAAAACTGTAAACTCAGCGGCCAGCAAACGGTTTGCAGCGCTTGTTCGAGATCATTGCTCTTAAAAAAACCGGCATACTGCCGCTTCCCAATAGCTGCTGGATACTGGACCGTAATTGCGTATTGGCGTTCCAAGGCAGCAAATACTTCCGTCAGAGGTACATCATCAAAGTAATGAATTTGGTCTTGCCAGGCAATATCATTCCGGTTGCTTAGGGTACGTGCTTGTAACTTACCATTTTGTAGGAAGGTTCCTTCCTGAGGCGTCAATATTGTGGTTTCACCAGTACTGGTGGTTACCTTTACTTTGCCGGTGTAGCAATTTACGCGAAAGATGCCTTCGCGCGCCTCTACATTAAAACTGGTGCCCAATACCTCTACCTGTCCCAATGGGGTTTTTACAATAAAAGCAGTGCCTTTTTCTACTTCGAAAAAAGCTTCTCCTTCCAGCATAATGGTCCTTTCTCGTTGCCAATTCGCTGGCGCATAGGTGATGTTCGTTACGGCGTTCATGCTTACGATCGATCCATCCGGCAAGGTTGTTTTTGTGGTTTCCGTACGTTCCGTGCTTACCATCAGCGGCGTCTCAACCGAGGAATTCGTCCACCACCAGCCAGCCGCCAGCAATAGTGCAATACTCGCCGCTATGGCCCAGGTCCACGTTGATCGGCGGCGCAGAGGTAATCGTTTCGCTTGCTTTTTGGAAGTAGCCTTGTCAATCGCTACCCAGAGGGCTTTTTTGCGCTCTTCCCCCAAAGCAGGTACCTGCCACTGTACTGCAGCTACCAGCGCCCGGGCGGTTGCTACTTTCTCCACCTGCTCCGGATGCGCCTCCAGCCACGCCTCCCATAGAGGGGCGCTAGCAGGGTCGGTTCCTCGCACCCATTGAAGAAATGCTTCTTCCTGAGCGAGGTCTTCTGACTCGTATGTCAAGTAATCTTGCTTCATATTGTATACCTTCTACTTGTATAAGGCAGCAAAGGTGCTTTTTGTACTTACTACCAACTGAAAAATATAAATAGAATCCCCAATAGCTTGCGCAAGGCTTTCATCCCCGCCGAAGCGGTATTACGTACCGATTGATAATTGATCCCCAAAACGGAGGCAATGTGCTGATAATCCAGCTCCTCAAAATACCGCAGGTATAAGATTTCTCGCTGGCGTTCGCTCAGCAAACTTAGGGCTTTGCTTATGGTTTTTTGCTGGTTTTCTGTTTCCTCCTCTCCGATCAAATGCTCGTCGGCTGCTGCCGTATGCGCATTTACATCTACGACTTTCAGGTGCCGTTCCGTCCGGTTCACGCCTTGTTTTATTTGCCGGATAATTTTGCGCCGTAGCGCAACTAACAGGTACTGTCGGATTGCATCCGTATCTCCCAGCGTAGCGCAATTTTTCCACAACTCAATAAATAAGTCCTGAATGCTGTCCTCTACCAAAGCCTGGTCTGCCGTAATTTGACACCCATACTTAAACAGTGCATCTACCTCTTGCTGGTAGATGGCCGCCAGAGCTTGCTTCTCTCCGGCTTTTAAAGCCCGCCACAATTGTTGATCGTTATTCATCGGTGCTAAAGACGGTAGTAGTACAACTTAGGTTTAAATGAGTAATAGGATAAAACTACACATTTGTCGGCAAACGAACCCGGTGGGGTAGGGTTGATTGGTTCTATAAACCTACCCAAAGAACTACCACCAAAGGCCAAATTAACGTACTGCCATCTTCGTAATCAGTGGTATTCAAGCTATTAGCACTATCAAAATGTGTCCCTTTGGAGGGACCGATCCACAGGATCGAGGCCTGCCTTCCCGGCGGCACGGCAGGCAGGGAGGACTGGGTGGGCTAGCTGGTGTAGTTGTGTTTGCGGGATGTTTTTTGTTTAG